>AERA01019973.1_pt1 | contig 10146 bp, 6 predicted proteins | sample 267968 | NCBI WGS metagenome assembly AERA01 (sample SAMN02954363, study PRJNA61401) | activated sludge metagenome | biome: terrestrial; feature: wastewater treatment plant; material: activated biomass; isolation source: activated biomass of an industrial wastewater treatment plant | reverse complement strand
CGGGTTCGGATATTCGTTGACCGTAATATCGAAGCAGCATGTGCCTGTATTGCCTTGAATATCTTCAACTACAAAACAGTTAGTCACTGTTCCGATCGGGAATACAGAACCGGATGAATCACCCTGTGTCTGGACAATCTCGCCGGCGTTGCTCTGCGTACCATAGGTAACATAACCATTGAATACGCGAGGTGTGAAACCACCTGCCCACAGCACGTTGGATGTATAACCCAGGAGAAGTTCAACCTGGCCATCCGTGTAGAATTGATTGGCGCCATTACCATTCGTGTAATTGCTGGATGCGGTAGGCGTGTGCAGACAAATACCATGCAGACCCGGAGGCACGATGATACCCGTAGTGGGTGCTGGAGTGATCGTTCCATTGCCTGGAAATGGACCCGAGAAAGGGCCGGCGGTGGCATTAGCCGTTCCCGCCAATGTCCAGGCGCCCGCATTGGTTTCAAAACCAACGTGGGTACCGGCTTTACGGTATACATTCACCATGGTGGATGCAGAAATATTCATACCGAACTCGGTAATATTAATGTCCTGACCTGTCAGGTTATTGACATTAAAGAATACTGCTCCGCCAACAGAGTTACCATTACCACCGGAATTGATCGTGGTCACTGTGCCAGATGGTGACATCAACGGACAGTTGTCCGAAGCGGTTACTGTATAATTGATAATCGCATCGCACTCACCTGGGCCCAGGGTCACAACGATGTTCGCCGGACAAGTAAGGGTGGGTGGCACGAGATCCTCAACGTTAATAGTCTGTGTAGCTGTCCCGGTAGTGGCTCCGGTGGCAATAACATATGCCTGCCATGTCAAGGTGTTCATGCCTTGAGGAATGCCAGATATTGTGATGTTAGCAGCCGGTAAAGGAACGTTAATGAATGGCCCGGCGGTACCAAGTCGGTAGCGCAAGCCATTTGTAACACCATCAATACATCCTGTTGGGTTTGAGCTGGGCAATGGCACAACTACGGTGGCATCACAAGTCGTCGGGTCTGTACTGGCATTGATAGTTGGACCTGGTACCGGAGTACAAGGAGGTGGCAACGTCAACTGGAGACAAAGACCGTTTGATAAGGAAGGAGTATTAAAGCTGTACAGGGTATTGGGACGGGGAGCCGGAAGTGGTCCTTCGACACCCACAGTAGCGCTTGCCCCATTGTCGAAAGCTGCCTGCGAGCCACCGAAGATTACGTCCTGGTACTTGAACTGGATGACTCCGGAGGTTTCAAACAATCTGACCTGGAAGGTCACGATTTGGCCGGCAACGTCACCAAAGTGACCAACTTCAAACCATTCAATGGTGAATATCCGGTTTGGTGCTGTACCGTCCAGTCGGCTGTAAATCCCGGCATTCGGGCTTGTCGCTGTATTCAAATCTAGATCATCCCAAAATGGTAACAATGCCGCACCTGCCGTCGCAGTTGGCAGTGTCGCATTAGTAAATCCACGACCAACCGTTGACCCGAATACCATATTACCATTTGTATTCAGGGTAACCTGGGTATACGGGGCGCCATACAGGTTGAAGGTAAATCCAATGTTGACGTTGGGGAAAGATGTATCGTCCCCGACGCCATGATCGGTTGTTCCAGGCAAGTTCCAGATATTGGTATACGGTTCCGTGCAGGTTGAAAATACATAGTTCAACTGCCCGAACGCCGCAGACGCAAAAAGTACTGACGCTACCATAGCGAGTACCCTGGTCTTAACCTTTTGCGAAACACCGGAAAGGATGTCAAGCGTAAAGTTCTTTTTCATGAGATTGGTTTTATTTCTAATTAAAGGTTGATTCTTATCCGTTCCGCGGATTATGCGCGCAAAAGACTGACCAGATCATTCCAGTATTGCTGGAGCTGATTCCGGTTGAGCCCATACTCATCGGTACTGATCAACAAGGTTGCTTCCTGGATGGAATGGGCAACACCCTTTCCTTCCACAATCAGGTTCAGTGTAGTGTTGAAATGAACATATTTCGCATAGGCTTCGCGGTAACTTTGGGTGCCGGGTTGCATAGTGCTCATGTTCGATTTAACCGGGTCCTGAGCAGATTCCAGCCTGGAGATCGCAACAGGAGGAGTGACAAATTGACCCTGAGGAAGGGAGTAGACTCCACTATCCTTGAAGGAACTGCTTTGCGCCTGGAGTGAATTCACATTGGCAACAAAAGCAAGCCCAAGAAAGAGAAATCCGAACACGGAAATTCTCAGCAAGAGATTCCTTTTCATGAGATTATTGTTTGTTTAAATGGTTTAGCATGTCAACCAACCCTGTTAAACAAACACTGACGGACTAGCAGATGGGGCGCCTCACTATACATGAGGCGAAAGAGCCGCCAGGCTCCATTCTCAAAGGTTGGTCAAAAGCACCCGGCCAAGACTGGGTACTTTGAGGCTCAAAACTACTATTGTTTTCAATAAAACAGCTACAGTTAAAAGCCAATTTTCACACTCCATGAATCAAGTCTCATGCCATATTTTTCGATTGCATTATACATTAAGTTTTTTCATAATTTATAAGAATCTATCAGGTAACACATTGATGATTCATATTGGAAATTTGTATGAAATGTTCCATTTTGATCAGGTCCCCAAAAATTTTACTTCAGTCTCTAAAAAAGACCAGGATCGCGCCCAGGGCGGTGAGCACGAGGATTATTTTGCGAAAATGGTCTCCCTTGATCACCCTCACGAGGACAACCCCGCACCACAGGCCCAATCCCAGGGGCAATAGCAGCGCCAGGTCAATGGCCAGGGACACCGGGTTTATTGTCTTCCAGGACCAGATGTGGAAAGGGAGCTTGAACAGGTTTGTCAAAAAAAATATCCAGGCCACTGTGCCGATAAACATCTCCTTCCCAAGCCGGATCGCCAGGAAATACAGCTCCGAGAACGGGCCGGCCAGGTTCCCGACCATCGTAGCAAATCCCGATGCCGTACCCATGATCCCGGCAAACACATGGTTGTCGGGCAGCCGGATCCGCTTGCTGTATTCCATCACCCACATCATGGTGACGCTGATGAAGATCAGGATCGCCATGCCGCGTTTGAACTGGTCTTCCGGCAGATCCTTTCCGTACCAAACCCCCACCAGGACGCCCATGATCATCCAGGGCATAAACCGCCACAGGTATTTCCATTGTGCATGGCGGTTGTAGTACAACACTGCAAAGATGTCGCCCACGATCAGTAACGGCATCAGGATACCCGTAGACGCCTTGCTGCCAAAAACCAGGGCCAGGATGGTGGTGATGATCGCGCCAAAGCCTTTAATACCTCCCTTGGCCAGGCCCAGCAAGAATGAGCCCAGCGCTGCCCATATCCAGGCCCAGGGGGAGAGGTTGAGTTCGCGGAGGAGATCCAGCATGCGCCGGCAATTTCGGTATTTCGGGAAGGCGGTAACCGGTATTCCGGAAAATAGCCTCACCGGGCCCGTCGTTTATGGGATGAAATCTCCCCGTAATTTCGAAACCGATCTATGTCAAAGCGAAGGTGGCTGACCATCCTCAAGGTCATCGTCATATGTGTGTTGGTCCTCGCGATCAGCCTGCTCTCGCTGATGTTATGGAAAAGTGACACCATCCTCCACGCCATTACGCACCAACTTCAGGGACAATTGCGCGACACGCTTTCTTACCGGGATGCGCAGTTGAACTGGTTCAGTCATTTTCCATCCACCTCGGTCTCCTTCGAAGATCTTCAAATTGGTCATGATACATCCGGACTTGTTTCGGAAGGCGATCTGCATGTGATCATTCCTGTTTTTCCGCTTTTTAAAAATAAAGTGGTGGTGCGTGAATTACAATTGAGTGACGCGCGGATCAATCTTGTTGTTGAAAATGGAAAATGGTCATACGATGTGCTGAAAAATCAGCCCCGGCAACAGGACACTACCGGATGGCGCACGATCATCGACCGGGTGTCTGTAGAACGGGTAATGATCCGATATAATGATGGTCGTGACCTTCAGTTTCAGGTCTGGATCGAACAAGGTCGGTTAGACTGCAAGCAAAACGAAGATGAATTCAATGCAGATGTCCGTGTACGTGGTGATCTCCAATCCTTCCGGAATAAAACAGTAGTGCTACCCGAGTCTTTTCCATTGCAGATCAGTGGCAGATGGGTCAATCATTCCCGGGAAAGTGTCCAGCGCTTCTACGATTTCACTGTAAAACATCCTGCCATTTCGCTCACCGGAAATTTGATGTTGAAAAATGCTGCGCGCAATGATGAGGTTGAGCTGGAAGTTGCCTGGGAAAAGGCAGATTTGCTGGAGCTGCGTAAATGGATCCCGGCCAAATATCTCAATCAAATTGAAGACATGATCGTTTCCGGTGAATCAACAGGAACTCTGACCTTGTCCGGTCCGTATTCTGGAAATGCCGGTCCTCAAGTAACGATGAACGCAAGGATCAAAAAAGGCGCGGTTTCCTTCAACAATGCAACATCCCACCTGGAGGGATTGCAGGTGGATATGGCTTATCACAGTTCGGATCCGGATGCTTCCGGAAAATCGAAACTGGTGGCTGGTATTGAACAAAAAACATTGCTCGGAAAAAATCTGAAAGCGAATATTGAGATTATCAACCTCGATGCGCCGTTGTATTCAGTGTCACTGGATGGTCCAGCTTTGGTCTCTCTTTTTCAACCTGTGCTGGGAAAGGCGTGGCAGCTGAATTCAGGTGAAGTTGAATTCATTAATGTCCACGCAAATAATATTTCTTCCACGCATTCCAATTCGCAGCTTGCCAGTCGGCTATCGGGAAAAATTACGTTTAAAAACGCGGAGGCTTTGCTGAAGGAAGAACCTTTTGAATTGGCCAATACACAAATCGAATTTGACGGTGAACATTCCATTCGCATTCAAAGTGATCAATGGCGCTGGGACAAAGTCGTGATCAACAATCTGCAGGGCAAACTGCAATTGAGTGAGGATGCGATCGGCATTGATCTCGCCGGTGAACTGTGCTCAGGCAATGTGGATATGAAGGGAGCTCTGACCAATATCAAGGCCGGTCCCACCCTGGATGCGGACTGGGTCGCGCAATCGATTCGGATGGATCAGTTGCTAACATCATTTGACAACTTTGATCAAACCTTTATGACCTCATCGAATCTTGAAGGTTCGGCTTCGATCTGGGCGGAGACCGTTATTCCGATGACCAGGGACTATACGGTCAGGTCAAAAGAGGTACGGGTCAAAAGTGCGCTGGAGATCCGGGACGGGCGGTTGAAACAGATGAACGTGCTGGAGGATTTCAGTGATTATGTTCACCTGGAAGATCTGCGGGATATTCGTTTCAACCAGCTTCGGAATTATTTGAAAATCGAGAACGGCCAGGTCTATCTGCCGGTGATGTTCATTCAGTCCTCCGCCATGAATCTAAGCATCAACGGGGTGCATGGATTTGATCACAAGATTCTATACAATCTGAAAATCAATGCAGGGCAGACGCTGTCCAACAAGTTGAAAAAGCGGGATGTGCGGCAGCCGCTCGTGCCGTCGCGAAAAAGCGGGTGGATCAATTTATACTTTACCCTGGGTGGAACGGTGGATGCGGTGAATTATGCGCAGGACCGGAGGCAAGTCATTTCCGGATTTGAGCAATCCACAGTATTGAAAGAAAATCTGCGCAAGGAATTGGTGGACAAGTTCGGGTATGATGTGTATTGGCTGGAGCCGAATGAGTGGGAGGATATTCCTGAGTATAGGTAGACTGCTGAGTGGAAGACCCCCTTGAATTGCGTCTGCAATTCATTCCCCCGGTAGGGGGAAACAAAGACTCCTTGAATGGCTTCTGCAATGCATTCCCCCGATGGGGGGGAAACAAAGACTCCTTGAATGGCATCTGCAATGCATTCCCCGGGTGGGAAAAATACGCCGTAGGCGTTATGTGTTGGTAGCAAGGGATGTTTCAAAAAATCCCCTCACCCCGGCAGGGGTGAAATAAGGATGCGGTTTATTCCGGAATCAAAAATCGCGTCGAAAAGATCTGATCCTCTGCCTGTAGCAAGACATTGATCCACCCAGTTCCTTTGATCTCATTTTTTACAATGTTTATCTCCTGATTGATGGGCTGGATCTCGTTGGCAACATAAACAAGCTGTCCGACCGAGTTGTAGCACCGGAGATCAACCGGATCTGTGATCGATGCAGGCAACAATATCCTGGCTCGATCTGAAACGGGATTCGGAATGACGGTAAGCGGATGGTCTATCTGTGTGTTTTGATCTTGGTGGAAGGTCAGCTCAGGCGTTAAGACTGTGTTTTCATCCGGATAAAACTCTGCTGCGGTGATGTCGCTGGTGATGCGAAGGGATTGGCTAAGTCGACCAGGTGCATTGGCTTTAAATACCAATGTAAAGACTGGTTCATCAGCCGACACCACGACTGGATCAAGGATGTACCAACTTATAGTCGAGCGGTCACCAAACGACATGGTTTCATCACCAGTGAATTCAATAACGCCCGATTGTACGTCAACTAAATCAAGACCTGGATGTGTAAGGGTAAACTGAAAACCCTGAATATCATTTTTGTCTGATACGTATACCGGAACTTCGATGAGGTCATTTCGGAACCAAGATACATCCTCCACCACCATACGAACTTTCTGTTCGCTGCGGATATCAATGTTTTGAAAATTCCCCATAAAGGAGCCGTTGACGTCGCCGATCAATGCTCCTGTAAAGTCAAGTGCATAGCTGCTATCCTTCAATGCAAGAAAATGGTAACAAGGTGAAATTTCATGCAATTGAAATGGATCAGGATGAAGTAAAAAAGAATCCGCAGGAAAAAATTTCCAGGTACCCATAATATTCCAGGGGACCAATACGCCTAAAATGAACTTTCTGAGTTCTACCAGATCAATAGCCGAAACACTTTGGCTATTGTTAACATCTGCGGCCAGATATTGAAGTGGATGTTCAAACGGCCTTCTGCCCAGGAGGTGGCTTTGAATACGCACCAAATCAATTGTTGAAATCCCGTCCCGGGTTGGGTCATTTTTTGAGGCACAAACGCTCGCCTGTTCCTGAATGCCTAATTGTATCCATTTATCATAGTTAAATTCTCCTTCCTGATCAGTTAAATCAATAGGCCAGAAAGGTGACATATACTCAGCATTCAAGATAATTACACTATCCACAGGCTTCTCCTTCCAGGACTTAACTGAACCGGAAACGTAATACGGATATGCACAGTCGATCCAACCATTGCCCAGATACATGACATAGAATGTATCCTGCCGAATATTTCGCTCACCCCATTCAATGTGTCCGTCACAATTTAAATCGTGACCAGCGTCCGCCACCCAAAAATACCAGGGTATGACCACCTGAAACGCGGGTGCATCGCAATAGTCCATCATGGTGTCTGGCTGGTAGAAATCAGGGGAGAAACTATATAGTAAATCCTCTGAATTACAATCATCCCTTTCCTCAATGACAAAATCTATAGCCCAGATTGACCAATACCAGTTAGTGCCAGGATCAGGTAACGTCGCAAATCCTGAAATCACTTCAACCTGTGCGGGCTGGCAATCATAAATTTGAATCTGTTCCTCACAAACAACTTCCAATCCACAATCATCATTGACCGTCCATCGAATCCTGTGATATTCAGCGCAAATTGAATTATATCCTAATCCTGCCAGCCTGATCTGCTCATCTGAAGCACCTTCCGTATCGAAATCAATGATTGCTTCCTGAGTACTATCCGGGGTGACACTGGTCCAATCTTTCAGCACGATAGGCTGAGTGGTTCCTTCCGGAATAAACTCTACCCTGTATTGAAGATCACCCGGACAATCCGACTTCACCTTTTTTGTTCTATTCAGATGAACCGAGCATGAGGTTGCGTCCGGATGTCCATTGCCAAGAAATAATTGATTGTTGGCTGGAAGGCGGACGCCTTCATCTTTCACACACAACAAAATGACATCGGGTTGGCAATCCAGGAATACGGGACCTTGTCCCAGGGCGACAGAGAATGCGGCAGCAAGCAACCACATTCCCCAAGCGAGCGCTTGATGGCGGGTGGTAGTCATGGGATATGGGCGCACGGCATGCGCTGTGAATGAAATTCCGACAGGCAGCAATGCGCGGACACTAAATTAAATCAATTTGGCGGGATTTTTCACCTGATTATTAATCTTTTACATGGCCATGTAAACTAAAAAGTAAAAACTAAAATCTAAAACTGGGATCTGGCATCTGGCATCTGGCATCTGGCAAAAATCTTCCTTTTGAATGCATCTGTTTTTCAAAGGAAGGAAGAAGAGGAATGAGGAGGTAATTCTGCGATACGCTACGGGATCTGCGCGAGCTTCTAAGAATCGTTTTGGTTCACGCTGATCTCGCTGACTAGCGCAGAAAATTCTGCTGATTTGTTGGCATGGATGCCAACAATGAGCAGCAGAGGCCTGTTGTGATTGAAATATCAGAAACGCCAATAATGGGCAGAAGTGAGCTAAGCAGTGGTGATGCTGACAATTAATTTACCCTCATAATAGTGTTCGGGGAAATAATCGGAAACGTTCTTGAAATTCAATTTATACACTGGTGGCAGTTCTTTTCGAAGTTCCTTTGGGTCGCCCCCTTTGAGGATGAGCCAGTGTTTTTCCTTCATTAAATGTTTTGTCCAGGCAACCATTTGGGTGAGGGTGCTGACAGCGCGGCTGGTGATGAGGTCGTAGTTCCCTTTCAGATCTTCTACCCGGGCATGTTGAGCGGTAACATTTTCCAGCCCTGTTGCTTTTGCGATTTCATCCACCACTTTGATCTTTTTGGCGGTGGAATCCACTAGTGTAAAATGGGTATTTGGAAATAAAATTGCTAACGGTACGCCCGGGAAGCCACCACCTGTACCCGCATCCAGAACATGGTTGACATGGCTGAAATCAAAATATTTCGCGAGTACCATGGAATGCAGGACGTGATGCAAATACAATTGATCAATATCCTTCCGGCTGATCACGTTGATCTTCTCATTCCATTCCCGATACAACGGCTCCAATCCTTCCAGTTGTAAAAGTTGAAGGTCAGTTAAATCAGGAAAATACTGTGTGATCAATTCCATTGCTTCTTTTTCACAAACATCGAATACGTGCCCAGGGTCAATAGATACATGGCGTACATAAATTCCAATGTGAAAAACTGAATTGATAAGTCGTCCCGATCCAGTTTTTTCACCCAAAAATCAGTGTTGATCCATCGGGGCAAAATGGATTGAAACACCAGGATAAACCCCATCACGCCATAATCCCAAACCACAAATGGAACCAGGACCCAAAATACGGTCAATAAGACGCCAAACACCAGGGGCTGCCACAATAATCCCGTCTTGTAATAATGCGCCGCCGAAAGATGCCGGTGCTTCTGTCGCCACCAGCCGGACCATGTGGTTTCCGGTTCGGTTTCCACAAATGCATCCGGATGATAACAAACACTGATCTGCTTTCGATCCTTCACCGACTGGACCAGGAAATCATCATCACCATAGGGGACAGGTCGATGTTTTTGATCCTCAATAAACTGGTCGAACAAAGTTTTTGCAAATAAAAAATTCCTGCCCACACCCATATACGGTCTTCCCGCCAATGCCCATGATAAATATTGCGCACCGGTCATCACCGTTTCAAACCGGATCAAGCGATTCAACCAGCCTTTTGTCTTCGCATAGGGCGAATATCCAAGCACCATCCCACTTTCGTCATATTGACTCACCATCGTGCGGATCCACTGCGGACTCAACGGTTTGCAATCCGCATCCGTACATAAGATCACATCATACCTTGCGTTCTCTACCCCTGTCTTCAGCGCTCCTCGCTTTCCAGCATCATGTGCAGACGATATTAACCTGGCATTGGGGTATAATGCAATTGACTTTTTCGATTTTAGATTTTCGATTTCGTTGGAGTGGTCATCCACGATCAGCACCTCAAACGCCGGATAATCCTGGTTGACCAAAAAGGGCAAATTCGCTTCCAGGAAACCGGCACCATCCCTAACCGTGATCAGCACGGTTACCCCGGGCCATTGGTCTCTCTCTGTCACTGCCTTGACCTTCCACCAGCCGCGCAACACTGTGATATGCTGCAGCGCCAGCGAGATCGTGCAGCCCATCCAG
>AERA01024170.1_pt1 | contig 10173 bp, 11 predicted proteins | sample 267968 | NCBI WGS metagenome assembly AERA01 (sample SAMN02954363, study PRJNA61401) | activated sludge metagenome | biome: terrestrial; feature: wastewater treatment plant; material: activated biomass; isolation source: activated biomass of an industrial wastewater treatment plant | reverse complement strand
TTTGAGGCGTGGCGGAGAGATCACGTACAGGAAAGTGCACAAGGCATCGAGATCAGGAAAGAGATGGATTTCCCGGCCTTTATTTGTCGTTGGCTGGAAGACAATGGATTGCCCTGGAATCTTGCGCATGATTTTGTCACTGGCAATACTGTAGGTTCGAAATTGACCTACCGGGATATGACGCTGACCCGAACACGGAATGGTTTTTTCTTTGCCAAAACACCAATCTCCATTTCGCTTCAAATCGAAGGACCTGGTCTTTTCACTGGCCGTGGATTCAGGCTGCATATTGAATCCGTATCCAAGCCTGATGATATTCGGAAGGCAAGTAATAATAAAACTGTCTTCATGAACTCCGCTGTCATGAAATGGCCCCTGACCATTCGATCTGTTCAAGGTGGTGATCATTTCCAGCCTTTCGGCATGGCCGGGAAATCAAAAAAAGTACAGGACCTGTTGGTGGATGAAAAAATCGATGGCCTCAGGAAACAACAAACCCTTGTCCTGGAAAATCCGGAGCATATACTCTGGATATCGGGTCTCCGGCTCGATGAACGGGCCGCTGTATCACTTCATGATCAACAAGTCTGGAAAGTGACCCTCGAATGGGAGGCGAATACGGCCTAGAAAAAAGCAAAGACGATGACGAAGGAAATCACGGTGACAATAATGCCAAACATGAAAATGGTATAACATTTCCGCAAGTAGGCGTACTTGTTGCCCAACGTTTTTCCAAGAAAAAACAGATCGCGCATGATCGTGGTATCCAGAATGCTGTCGTCTGCCACTGTTGCGTTCATACCCTGTTCATATTCATCAAATGTCATTCGGTGATAGTTGCCGAAGAAAAACAGGTTGGATTTTTTGGCCAGGATACTTTCCATGCTGCTGTACCCTTTCATCGGGATCGGCCGCGTCGCGAGGGTGGCGAAGATCATGGAGACCACACAGACAGTTAGCAACATGATCGTAGGCAAAAGCAATAATTTGTTTTCCGCAATCTCTGCACCCAGGAGCGGCAAGGCAAAGGTGATGATCAGGGCATTGACCGACAGCATGATGTTGGCCTTGTTGTCGGCGATAGCGCTGAGATCGATGTGATTCCGAAGGGCGGTCTTGAATTGCGTCTGGGCTGATTTGCTTGTGGCAATCGTGTTGATCCTGGGGTGTTTTTTCTCCTTCTCTTTTTCCTTTTCCGGATGCTCGTCCGATTTTCCGTTCAATTGGCTGAGTTCAGCAGCCAGTGCTTTTCGATTTTCAGATTTGGTCGTCGCGTACCGTTCCTTGCCCACCTCGGAATAGTATTCATGCTCATCCAGAAAACGCAAATTGGCTTTGGCCCAATCCTTTTTCGACAGGACTGCATGCTGAAGAGTGTTCAGTTCTTTACGGAGACTATTGGTGTAAATGTGAAAATGAGCCTTACCCAGCGAACTGGTATCGGCATCCTTCATCAGTTTCTCAAGTTCGGAATGCGGTTTGGTATCCAGTTTGGTGGCGTGGATCAGCTTGACGATAATATTGAGTTTCTCCGTCGGGTAATCCTTTGACTCCAGGAATTCCCGCGCAATCCGGATGCTGATGTCCTCATGACCGCTATAGGTTTCCGAAAAACCCACATCATGAAATAACGCCGCCAGATTCAGGATCTCCAGTTCATCGGGTGTGACGCCTGCCTGTCTCGCCAGCAGGACGACCTCATCCCGCACCTGGCAGGTGTGCACCCAATTGTGGTAGGTATAGACGTCTGACGGGATCTTCTTTTCGAATATCCCCCGGACGTAATCCTCCGCCTCTGTGATGATGTTTGTGTTCAAAATCACTACTGTTCAGCCAAAATTATACCTAATTTTTGTTCCGGCGCCTCCGGTAGTAGAATCAGAGCGCCATCCTGTCGGAAAGCTATCATTTTGATGCAGGGGCCAACCTTATCCATTTTCGGCAGGAAACCTCGCAATTGGCCGTCCCATCCTGCACCTCATAGATCGTGAGGACGAGCACCTGATCGTCATAAAATTGAAGCATCATGAATCCGTGGGCTTTATGGCCGTAGACCAGTTCCTTCGAATTGGCCACCGGGCTTTGCTTGGCTCCGGAGCCGGATATCAACTGGTGGATCCCATCGATATCGAGGTACTGCAGACTGTGCTCATGGCCTGACAGGATGATCGGTTTTCTTCCCTCCGGAAATGCACTCAGCAATCCATCCTTGAGCGCCTGGTATTGCTTGTTGGGCAGATCCTGCGGATGACCGATAATTGCCCTGTAGCCGGGATAGATCGAACCCAGGACGGGCAACGGGAGATAAAGCCAGTCCACCACCTTGCTCAATGGAAAAAGATGATCCCGGAAGGTAAAATGTCCACCATGCGCGCCTTCAGAAAACAACGGATGATGCGAAGCCAGGATGATCCTGTGATTTGGAAACCGCTCAACTTCCGACTGAAACGCCTCGATAAATGCCTCCCGGGATTGGACAGGGCAGCCTTCATTCATGCCGGGCTCATTTTTCCACCGCTGCAACCACCATTGGGAGTCGATGATGATCATCACCAGATCCGGTGTCAACTCGATAGATACCGGTCCGCTGCACCCGTTGTCGGGCAGCAAGTCGACATGCTCATAACCCAAACCGGCAATAAATTGATCCTGCCGCCGGATCGCGGCCAGCCCGCCCGCTTTGAATGCACCCCAATCGTGGTTCCCCGGTATATAGATCACCGGCCCATCGACGTCCTTCATCATCGTGACCTGGTGCGTCAGCAGATCAACACCGTACGCATGAGAGGCTCCATCGGATGGATCCGCAAGTCCTTTTTCGTAAATATTGTCGCCAAGGAAGATCACCCCTTCAGGACCATCATGGACATTCGCCATTGGGCACCCTGGCTACGATCGCGTCTGACTGCGCATTTCGCAACCCGGCATCGCCAATGGCATAGAGTGTGAATACCGGCGCCTGGACCCGAGGTGGGAGAATGATCTCGTCTGTACCGTTGTAATACTGTTTGGCGGAAGAACAGGATGCCAGGAAAAACAGGATGACATAGAAGCCAACACCCGGAAAATATCCCTTGTCATATCGTTTCATTCGAAAACACATTTCGACCGGAGGGTTTCCGGACTATTTGAAAACGCCTGTAACCGAAAAGCGTTTAGTCGTTTCGCCAACTTATTGCTGCGGATCAGCGGTCCCGTTGACATCGCCGATCTTGATCCCGATGAGTTCAATGGTGGTGGTCTTTCCGGCCGGCAAATTACTGATCACAGACTCGGGTGGATGAAACCGCCACGATGGAGAGGATGGAAAGAAGGTGATCTTCCCCAGCAGCAACTTGAGGATCAACACGATATCACCAACGGACAATGCACCGTTATTGGTCGCATCTGCCGCGATAAATTGCCACGGTTCGGAAAACTCGGGATTCGCCAGCAAATGCCGCTGGATCCCGACGAGGTCGAGCACATTCAGCCCGTTGCCAGGAAGCGTATTCTTTGCCGGCGTGATGGTATACTCACCATTACGGTTGATGCCAGGAAGTACTACAACGCCTTCCGCATCCGTGACGTATTCATTTTCCAGGTCACCAGAAACCTCAATGGTGGCATTTTGCACAGGTCTGCCAAGCGGATCAACCACACGCACGATCACATCCACCTGGTCGGCCGTTTGAATATTTTTCAGGGAAGGCAATACTTCCTGCCCGGTACCATCCGGATCGAGCCAATTACTTAATCGCTCTTCCGGCGCACTCCCCAGGTTCCATGATTTTGAAATGCGTCCGACAAACGTATTGTTATTGTTTGGACAGCCACTCGATCCGCCATGCAGTGTACCAACGAGCAACATATCCTGGTCAAAGACCGGTCCGCCGCTGGAGCCGGGCTCATGACCGCCTTCATTGAATTTGAAATGAAAATGGTGATTGGCCGGTGTCGTATAGCCTTCCGTCCAGGTGATGTTGTTGGGATGAATGACAATATTGGTGGTGCAGGTCGAAAACTTCTGGATATCCGCGTTGGGATGATGGACCAGGTATGTGGTATCCGGCACATCGGTATCATTCCGGTTCCACCCGGTAAAGGTCACCGGCGCATTGGACGGGATCGGTTGATTCAACCTGACCAATAAAAAATCTGAAGCTTGTCCTTTGGCGACGGGCTCACAACCGGTGAAGGAAATGGGTTGCGGCTCATTCAACGGATTCGGGCATGTATCAGCAGCGTATCTGAAATCAAATCGCCACGCATCATACACCGGGGTAAACTCGTACTGGCAATGATGAGCAGTCAGGAAATAAGGCGTCTTGTCATTCCGTGTATTATTCACCAACGAACCGGTGCACCATCCCACGCCCTCTTCCATGACCATGCGGATACGAACTGCACCATCCGATACCAACCGGCTCATCGAATCGGTTTTGCACGCGGCATTAGGATGACAAGCCATAGCTGTTCCGAACCCGATATCCCGTTCATCGCGATGACTGGAGGTGTAGATGTAAAATTTGTCGACAACAAATCCATCGCCGTTCTGATCTGATGATGTCGGATCAAATCGAAATTGAATTTCTTCCGGGTAAAAGGCTGGCGTCAACCAAACCCGCTGTTGACCTGCAGGTATCGTAATGGATTCACCGGTGAAGACATTGTACATCGTGAGCTTCCCGGCTGATTGTTCCCCTTCGGGAAATCGGAAGAGTACTTCCACTTGCTCCGTGAGGGATATTGAATTGAAATCCCCCTCCATTTTCTACCGGAATAGCATGCTCAGGAATGTCCACATCAACAGCAAAGAGATCCAGACGGTCTTCATGTTTCTGCTTCCAGGCCGACTCATCAGCCTGATCCCATTTCACATCCATCAGGGAGATGTCTTCACTCCGACCAAATGCCAGGTTGACCGCTCCGGGAATTTGTGCGGTAAGATCTTGAAATGCCAGTACCGTTAAAAGGAAAGCCAGGTGCCTCATCATGCGAAAGGGGGAAAGACTGCAGTGTTTCATCAACCGGTGCAAATTTAATCGGATGATATGGAAATGAAGGAAATTGGCCAGACAGAATGCAGTCAAATCCACTTGACCACCTGTCGGATCACACTTGAAGCCAATTGGCGCAAAGCCTTATCAATCAGGATATTCTTGCCTGCCAATTCAATTAATACAGGAGAAATAGCATAGTAAGCACAAATGAATTTTCGGCCCATCAAGGACTTGCTCAGGCGATTATCCCTGAACCGGGTCATGCGCTCGTATTCCGGACTCTCCACACCAAAGCAATGCGTGACGATGTAGCAAGCCTCTCCCCGCAGCCTGGACTGGAGGTGAAATGTTTTGGGAATATCATCCCGTTCATGACAGGTCAGCACAACCTTGCCGCCAGGCGGACGATCACCTGCGCGTGTGGAGTGAAACAAGGCATTTGTCCGGACTGACGCACCGGCGTAAATCATGCCTGCTGAAAATTCACCTTCCATCCATTCATCCGCCACAAGTTGATTTCCCTTGAAATCAATCATCGCCGGCAAATCGAGATGTACATACCGGTGCCGGTCCGATTCGTTGGTCACGACCAACTTCAGGTTATACCAGGCTGAATCGAGGCCTGTAACGGGCTCCCACTTCACCTTTAACTTGAATTCCGGATCGTCCACAATCTGCCCGGTTTTGACCGGGGCGTGCGAGTGGATTGGCTCTTTCGGGGTCTCAGGAAAAAGTGATGTCAACGCTTCCTCCAAAGCTGCCCAATCCCATAACTCCACATCAGCTTCATCCGCGCGCGTTTGTGCAGTTTCCTCCCAGTCCGAGGTGGAGATGATCCACGCATGGTCCGCTTCATAGAATTGCCGGGCCGCATCACCCAGTTCAATCAGGTTGAGATCCGCCTTTTTCAACGCCTTGGCATGATGGAACAATACCACAACGGTATAGTCTTCCTTTGCACACACCGCATGAGGTCCGAAAGCACTGTTCTCCGCCACAGGCTTGATCATGTATCCGTCCTGCTCCAGTACGAACCCCATAAAATTTTCAAATCCGTTCGGGTCCAGATGCTGAAACCGGTTCGGCAAATGCGAATGGAGAAACCCCCGGATATCAGATCTGAAATCGTTCATTGTCGGAAAAGTAATAATTTCGACCCCCGATAGATAAGTAAAATTATTTATATGAAAAACGGAATATTCCCTTCCTTCGGGCTGATCGCCCTGTTAATGCTTGGTTTGTGGTCCGGTTGTAAAGGCGACGCAGACCAGACAGCCGCTGGTGATTCTGCCGCTGAGGTTGATCTCACGACCCGGATCCTGGATAAAGAGGCGTTTGCCGGCGGCATTCAGAAATCAGGTGCCGTGGTCATCGATGTCCGTTTTCCGGCCGACTTCGAACGGGATCACATTGACGGCGCGATCAATATCAATTTCTTTGATCAGGAGTTCAAGCACAAGTTGCTCGACCTCGATCGAAAGAAGAAGTATTACCTCTACGGAAAAAATGAATCCGGGCCCTTCACCGCCATGCAATGGATGATCAAAAACGACTTCAGGGATGTTTATATCCTGAAGGAAGGATATAAAACCTGGAAAACAGAAGCCGCTCCGCAATAATCCAATCGGAACCAAGGCACTCGTCAACCATTCCGTTTGTGATCCTGATCCTTCTCAAACCCGGGATCTCCATGATGATTCTATTTCCAAAAGCAGCTCGTTGGCGATTCTTGATCCTTTGTTGCATGACTGGGCTAATTCTCCCTGGCTGCACCGACAAGTCATCCCCTGCCAACGCGGTGAACACAGAAGCGTTTGCCAATTACTGGTACCAGGGAAAAGCTGAGATCAACGCGTATACGCTGAACCAATCCAGGTATGGCACGCATCACGATGGTGAAGTGGTCATGATTTTCGTGACGGAAGATTTCAGTAAAAGCATACACGTCAAACTGGACGCACCTGAAAAAGACATGCGTGATGCCGTTCGGGTCATGAAGGTCAACCGGAGTAAAAAGTTCGTCACCGGTTTGTATGATTACAGTACCATGACTTCTGTCTTCACGCCGGTCAGGATCAGCAAGCACAAACATTCCTTCAAGTTCACCTATTCCAGCCAGGACTGGTGTGGCCAATCCTTTATGCAGGGCAACTGGAAAGGCAACAGATACGAGATCAGGCAATTTTCCTATTTCGAATCCGAAGGGGATAATGTGATCAATCTGAAACAATCCTTGCTCGAAGATGAGATCTGGTCGCTGATCCGGCTATCGCCCGGACTTTTACCAACCGGCGAAGTTGAGCTGATTCCCGCCGCTGAATTCATCCGGATGCAGCACAAACCCTATGCGGTGTATATAGCTGAAGCATCAATGACACAAACCGGAAATGAAATGACCTACACGCTCGCCTATACCGACCTGCCCAGAAAACTGGTCATCCGGTTTGACAAAGCATTTCCGCACCGCATTCGCTCCTGGGTGGAAACCGGGGAAGAAGGACAGCAAACGACCGCGTCACTCAAAGCCACGATCAGGGATGACTATTGGAATCATCAAACGCCGCCATTCGAGGCGATGAGAGATTCACTCAAACTGGGTCAATAAACAGAGACAGGAATCAGGAAGCGAGATTGAGATACTCTGCCGGTTTGCCCGGATTCCATTCGATGTGCAACTGAAATGGCGGCCGCTCCTCGACATCAGCCTGGAGCACCCAGCCCTCCACATGTGTGCTCATGATTTTCAGCCACGGTCCTTGCCGTTCGGTCACGCCCATCCAGTGGCCAGCCGTGATGATCCCGACAACCGCTGCATCGGCAGACGCCTCCCCGTAGACTTTCGTCTCGGGTGATCGGGCGTAAACATGTTGCTGGATCATTTGCATAAAGGCGTTGGTCATGCCGTCTACAAGGATAATGTCTTGAGCGGGTAATTTGTTACCGGAAAACGACGAAAAACGTAAATCTGTTGACCACCGAACGTAAAAAACATTTAAAATAAAATGTATACGTCTGTCAGGCGTCGAATCGGGGCTGGCGGGACGGACTGTACATCACGGCCGGATGACGGAAAGCTCGGCCAATTCCTTGAGCTGGACTACATTCTGAAAGGGCCGTTCGGTCACGTGGAAATTGGACAACCAGGCCGGCACATGGCCTCCGGGATGGATGGTCAGGACGAACTCAAGCGCGCATTGATTCTCCGCCCGGGATTCCAGCGCCCAGTAGCCTTCATATTGCTTGACCTGGATGGCATCCGATCGTTTTTCGATATAATCCTGGACGGACTGAAACTCGATGAATGACCGGGTGAGACTTTCCTTGAACTCCATACGGGTGACATGGTACCTGTTCTGGATCGGCCAGGCTTCATCTTCCAGCATGAAAATGTAATAGGCTGAATCGATCTGGTTGATCAGGTAGCTTTCATCCACCTGGTACATCCAGTTTTTATATTGCCGGAAAGCCTTCAGGATCTCGAGGACATTCTCCAGCGGCGCGTTGATGGTGGTGGTCACTTTGACCTGCTTGTAGGGCGACGATCCATCCAGTTGTGTATATACACGCGTGCCATCCTTGTCGAACTCCAACTCCCATTGATCGCCCTTCGCCTCGGTCATGAAACCCAGGCAACACATAAAACTGATCAGGATAGGAGAGATAGTGGTTTTCATTTCATACGCGGTTGAACTGATGGCGGCTATCGGGTGAACGGCAACAACTGGAACGAGTTGAGAAATTTATCCATATGGGTGTCCGGTTTATCGGCCGCGCGACCAAATACCTGTAGCCCGTAATATTGAGAACCCGAGAGGATAAACTGACCCTTCACCAGGTTCTGATCGCCCTGGTAAGCTGCTTTCCACGCACATATCTCCTGCCCCGGTTCTCGGATCAGGTCCATATACAGAATGGTGCCCTGGATGGATTTCAGCAAGGGATCCAGTGTATTCTCAAAGAATTCGCGCAAGGACGTTTCATCCGTAAAGGCATCATGGGGCGGCAAGGTGTAATGATCGATCACAAAGGTGAGGGCCAGTTCCGGATCCTTCAAGGAACCCCCGTGAAACTGGTAATAGGTGATCGTATTGCCGTCGGCAGGAACTTCACGAACAACCGCTTCCAACTCAACCGGGACAAGGACTTTGAACCCGGCTTCAGGTTGCGACACCCATGTCCACTCCGGATTGGCGCCAAAAAGCCTGAGAAGCGACAGGGAGATGACCGCGAGCATAGGGAATCAGTATTTTGGCCGTGAATTCTTATACTAACGCTCAGCCGGGCTCATATGTTACATTTTTTTGTCGGGAATCGTGTTCATTGCGCTATCCTGGCGCTGGGACTTGCCATCGGTATGTGGGCCTGTCGAAGCGATGCCCCGGAGGATGATTCGGAGGAGAACCTTGTGGTACAGGATTTCCAACCCACCGGGCACAAATGGGGCTTCATGGACACGACCGGCCAGTTGGTCATTCCGGCTGTTTTTGATGATGTACTCCCCTTCCGGGAAGGTTTCGCGGCGGTGTTGACCGATGGGAAGTGGGGCTTTATCAATCACCTGGGTGTCATTACTATCGAGCCGGGCTTCAGGGCTGCCTGGTCTTTTGCGGAGGGCTGGGCGCGGGTGACAGATTTTGACGGAAGGTCATTTTTTATCAATCCGAAGGGGCAAAGAATTCAATCAGCCGATTGGTCTGCCGCGAGTGATTTTTCAAACGGGCTGGCGCGGATACAAAGGGGCGACCTGGTGGGCTTTATCGATTCATCCGGACAGGTGGTGATCGAACCCCATTTTACACAAGCCCAGTCGTTTGTTGATCGCCATGTCATTGCGAAGAATGGAGAAAAATTCGGATTGGTGGATCGATCCGGTGCATGGATCCTTTCACCTGAATATGACCGGCTGATCCGCGACGTCGCCAGTGGATCCATTTTTGGTGAAAAGCAAAACATGTGGTTTGTATTCAGCGAGGACGGTCAACATCAAATCACACTGGGGACACGCAAGATCCATGAATCGGATGGCACAGTGGCTTCCGTTTCCGAACGTGGAAAATATGGGTTGGTCAGGCTGGCTGATCCGCTGCAACCTGTTGATCTCAAATTTGCCAACCTGGTCTACCTCGGCGAACATCGATGGGCAGCCCGTCAAACAGATAAATTCCAGATTATCGATCCAACCGGAGAACCG
>AERA01000824.1_pt1 | contig 10250 bp, 9 predicted proteins | sample 267968 | NCBI WGS metagenome assembly AERA01 (sample SAMN02954363, study PRJNA61401) | activated sludge metagenome | biome: terrestrial; feature: wastewater treatment plant; material: activated biomass; isolation source: activated biomass of an industrial wastewater treatment plant | reverse complement strand
TTACGCGCGGTGACACGATTAACCGCACAGCGGCAGACAACCCCGAACAACAGACGGCGCGTTGCGCGTATCAAATCATAACGACGAGCGAGGATTGACGCATGGCACAGCCCACAACATCACGGTTTTCAGATTTTGCGATCCACATCGGAGACGGCGCGCAGCGGAGGTGTTTACGTTTATCTGCGGCCTAACAACCAAAGGATTTGATATTACCAATACCACCGCGACAACTTCGGTCGGCGACTGTGCTGACGAGGATGCGCCCGCATGGAACGAGGAGGACGTTGTTTCGCAGTCCGCATCTGTAAAAGGTAACGGTGTTTTTACGCGGGAAAAACAAAAAGAGTTGCTCGATTGGGTGCTCAACGGCACCGCGCGCAACATCCGCCTGTATCCAGGCAAATCGGCTGCAGGCGATGTTGATTATTTCGAGGGGCCTGCGATCTGCAAATCTCTCGGGCTGTCGGTCAATCGCGGCGAGCGCGTGCAGCAGGCGATCGAGTTGGCGTTTGCGGCAAAGCCTACCGCCGTGCTTGCAACATGATAGGCGGTGACGCGTGTCCAACAACAAAGCGGAGGTGACACTCGATTGGGCGGACGGGACTTACACGTTTAAATTAACCCCGCCTCGCCTCATCGAGTTGGAGCAAAAGTGCGGCGCCACGTTTACCGTTATCTTTGGCCGACTGGAAACTAGCACGTATGGGATCGAGGACGTGCGCCAAATCATCCGCCTTGGCTTGATTGGCGGCGGTACGCCCGCGGTCGACGCAAAACGGTTGATGGAGGCGTATGTCGACGGGTGCCCCGTCACCGAAAACTTGCCGCTCGCTCACGCGATACTTGGCGGCGTGCTGTTTGGTTTTCGGGAAACCCCGCTGGGAAACCGGGAGGCGGCGCCGGGGACGACTACCTCGACGCCGCAGCCATCTACAGAGGAGCAGCAGTTGTTGGCATAGACCTGGATAACGTGTCGCTGTGGGAATACACGGCGCTCGTGACAGGTTGGCAGAGTGCCCACAACGCTGCAGACGACGTGCCGCCGGCCATGACGGACGAGGCATTTGATGCACTGGCACGAGATCACGGAGGCTAACTATGGCGGTTGTGCTGGAAGAGTTGTTGGTCACGATGCGGGCCGATCTCGACCAGTACAATCTCCGCATTGAGTCCATGCGGCGCGACACGGATCGGCGGCTGGATTTGGTCGAGCGACGCTTTACGAGTTTTGAGGGGCACCTCCGCAGCACTGCATCGCGCGCAGCGATCGGCGTGCGTAACGCGATGGCGGGCATAGGCGCCGCGCTAACTGTCAACGAGATAGCCGGGTTTATGGACCAGTGGGTGCAAGTGCGTCGCTCGCTGGAGTCAACGTCGCAATTTTTCGGCGTCGCCACGCGCAGCGCCGAGGAGTTGTCCGCGATGGCCGTGCGGACGCGGTCGGACCTCGACGCGCTGTCAAAGCTGTACACTAAAATGAGCATCGCGGCGCAGCGTCTCGGTTACGACGAGCAAGCGGGAGCGGAGGCGACCGAAACGTTCGCAATGGCGCTTAAACTCGGTCAGGCAGCGGCATCAGAGCAGGCGTCCGCCATTAAGCAGTTTGCGCAGGGCCTACAGTCTGGTGTGCTACGCGGTGACGAATTTAACTCGATCATGGAAAATGCCGGCGTTGTTGCGGAGGCTCTTGCCCGTAAACTGAGAACTTCGACCGGCGGCCTCCGTCAAATGGCGGAGGAAGGGCAGATTACAGCGCGCCACATGATCGAGGCGTTGCGGGACGTGCGCCCGGCTGTCGTCGCTGCGTTTAGCCAGGCGCCGACAACGCTGTCGGAGTCCGTCACTAATCTCAACACCGCGTTAATTGAGTATATCGGCCGCGCGAGCGAAGTGTCGGGTGTAACGCAGTCGCTCGCCGGTGGGTTGAATTCTATCGCTGCAAATTTGGACACGATCGGCAAAACGCTAATCATCGCGGGAGCCGGGATGTTGGTTTTATTTGCGCCGCAGGTGCTGGCCGCAGTGTCTGCGCTTGGCGCCGGGATACTCGCGGCGGGTGCGGCTCTCGGCAGCGTGCAAACGGCGGCCACGGCTGTTGCGGCCCTGTTTACGTCGGGGGTCGTTGGCGCGCGTTTGTTCGGGGACCAGATTAGCGTTATCGCGGACCACGGCGTCACAATGACCGATGTGTTCGCGCTGCTCAAGGAGCACGTTTTCAGCCTGCAGGGCGCAGGGCGGGCGTTGGGCGATATGTGGACCGCCGTGCTGAACGCTATCAGCAGCGAGCTACGGGGTGCCGGCGAGGGTTTTGCTGTGCTCGTGTCAATCGTGCGCAACGCTGTCAACGTGACTGTCGGTGTGCTACGCAACGCTGTCCCCGCTATCAAGTCGCTGCTGTTTACAATCCCCAACGCGTTAGCCGAGGCAATGGTTGCCGCCGCGAATTTTGTAATCCGCCAGCTTAAATCGATGCTGGAGGCGCTGGCATATTACGCAAACCGGGTGCCGGGCGTCAAAATGTCGGTCGATTTCGACGAGATCGAAAACCCCTTCGCGGGATACAGCTCGAAACTCAAACAAGAGACGCGCAATATAGCCGCGGACCTCGGGCGCGACTTTGTTGGCGAGTGGACGGACTCGATTAGCGGCATGGGGGAGGCCGTCTCGAAAGAGCTAGTGCGCATCGCAGCGGACAGGCGCGCTCGTGAGGAAGCCGAGCAGTGGGCGCAGGGGACAGGCGTCGTGCGGCCGAGCAACGCGGTTACGACGCCACCCCACGCGCGCACCCGGCGTAACCCTTACGAGCGTGACGTTGCGCGCATACAGGAGCGCACGGCCGCGCTGATCGCGGAGGCGCGCGCCGTTGGCACGTCTGCGAGGGAGACAGAGCGCGCCGTTGCGATGGAGGAGTTGCTCTCCGCAGCCAAGCAAGCGGGGCTTAAAATAACGCCGCAGCTAATCAGCGACATGGATCGATTGGCGCGAGCGTATGCCGCCGCGTCGACAGAGTTGGCGCTAATGCACGCGATCCAACGGCGGCGCGAGGAAACGGATGCTACTCGGCGCGAGATCGATCTAACGGGCCTGTGGGGCTACGAGCTACACCGTGCCCGCGTCGAGATGGAGTTGCTAACAGAGGCGCAGCGCCAGGGCGTCACGCTGACAGAGCAGCGTCGACAGGAGATCAGCGACACTGCAGCCGCTGCGGCGGCAACAGAGACGCTGCGCGACGCGCTGTCGGAAGTGCGTGACACGTCAAAAGACGCTCTCAAAAGTTTTATCGGTGACATTCGCGAGGGCAAATCCGCGACAGAGGCACTCGGCGGCGCGCTCAACCGCATCGCTGACAAGCTTCTTGATATGGCGGCAAATCAACTCGTTGAGGCCGCTCTCGGTGGGCTGTTGCAGGGCGCCGGCGGTGCACGTGGCGGCAGCGGCCTTATCACGAGCATCTTTGGTTTTGCCAACGGCGGCGTGATGACCGCGGCGGGGCCGCGAGCGCTACAGAAATTTGCTAGCGGTGGAATATCTAACCGCGCGGCGATATTCGGGGAGGGGCCGTTGCCGGAGGCCGCTGTGCCGCTGCCAGACGGCAGGCGCATCCCTGTTGACCTGCGAATACCGGCAATCAACGCGGCGGCTGCTGGCGCATCCTCGGCCGGACAAACGGGCGTGTCTGTCAACGTGTCTGCTACGTACAACCTGCAACCGGGCGTCACGGCTGCGGAGTTGGCGGCAGTTAAAACCGAGATGGCGGCGACGATGCCGCGCATAGTGCAGCAGGGCATCAATCAGGCGTTTGATCGCAACGCCCGGTTTGCCCGAACGAAGGTGTGATGCGATGGCGTTGACGTTTCCGCGCGACATGCCGTGCCCCGTTACGGGCGATGTCGCTTTCCACCAGCGCTACAACGTGGCGCGCTCTGTTGCGGGCTCCGCTGATCCGGTCGCAGTCGAGTTAGCCCCGTCGCAGTGGGTAGGCCAATGGCGGCTGCAGTTGAGCCGCCAAAAATATTCAGAGTGGAGCGCGTGGGTTGCGTCACTGCGTGGCGGGCTGCGCGTGTTCAAGGGCCGTCCTTCCCGGCGTTGGCCTGCAGCATATCCACGCGGGTTTAGTGGGCTCACGGTTTACGCCGACGGCACTCCGTTTAGTGGATCCGGTGCATTGGCATCCATTGGGGCATATCGCGACACTGCAACGGTTAACGGACTGCCCGCGACGTTCGAGATACGCGCGGGTGACTATTTTTCGCTCGCCGTCGGGGATCGGCAGCATTTGTACCGCGTCACGGAGGGCGCAACGGCGGCACTTGGCGCAATTGCGTTGTCGTTTGAGCCGACACTCCGGCCGGACATAGCCATTGGCGGGGCCGTGCTGTTCGACGGGCCATGGTGCGACATGGTGTTGTCAAGCGATCCATCGGAGTCCGTGTCGCATACCGGCGCGACGATCACGTTCGAGGGGATACAAAAACTGTTATGAAACAATTGCCGTCCAACGTTATCGCGCTCATCGAGTCCGGCAGATTTGCAACGCGCGCGCTGCTGCGGTTTGACTTAGACGCAGGTAGCACGGGCGTATGGTCTGACACGTACACGCTGACGTTTGGCGGTGTCGATTACACGCCCGTCGGATCGCTGCTCAAATACTCCGCCATACGGGGCTCCGTGGGGCTCAACGTCGACCGGCTGGAGATAACAGGCACGCTGCTGTCAACCGCACTCAACACTATCCTCACTAACAATAACTGGCACCAACGCCCCGCGGTGTTGTCCCGCGCGTTTCTCGACGCCGCGGGCAACGTGGTGCACGTCGAGCCTAAGTTTAGCGGATTTATGGATCATATAAGCGAGTCCGATGTGCGCGACGGGGACTCAACGGCAACACTCACGATCGAAAGTAATGCGCGAGAGCTTAACCGCGCCATTGGGCGGACACGGTCCGACAGCGACCAGCGCACCGTTGACGCATCAGACGGATTTTTTAGGTACGTCGGCGCGGTCGCGGCAAAACAAGAAATATATTGGGGCCGCAAAGGCCCGCAGAACCCATTTAAATGAGCGGGGGCCGGATGCGCGCGGATAACTGGCCCACGGCACTACGCGAGGCGATCCAGCGGCACCAGGCCGGGCCGTACACAGTGGGGTCGTGCGACTGTGCATCGCTTGTAGCGTCCGTTGTCGAGGCTGTGGCGGGGCAGCCTTTGCTAGCCGACATGCTGACGTTTACAACGCATCGGGGTGCGGCGCGCGTGTTACGCGGTCGAGGTTTTAAAACAGCGCTCGACGTGGTGCGCGCGAGGTTTGCCTCGGCGCCCGTGCCAACGTTGCGTCGCGGCGATCTGGCGTGGGGACCAATTATCGGGGATTACGCGCTAACAGTGCCCGCCATTGTCGACGGGCCTGTCGTTGTCACGGTGGCGCACGACGGCCTTATTGTTTTCCCGCGACGTGAAATGACGCTCGGCTGGAGTGTTGGCTAATGGGCGTCGAGATAGCACTGGCTCTAGGTTTATCTGGGGCGATAGCGACGGCCGCGGGCGCAGCGATAAACGCCGGCATCGGCTTAGCCCTTTCGCTTGGTGCGCAGCGACTGACAGGTCGCAAAAACGCAGCGGCAACGGACACCGGGTTTAGACTGAGTTTGCAGGTTGACGCGGACGTGCCGCGCGCAGCAGTGCTAGGCGAAACGGCGTTAGCAGGGTCGCTCGTTTACTGGCACCTGACCGGCAAAAACAATAAAATTTTGAGCATGGTCATCGCGCTCGCTGATCACGAGTGCGACTCCCTGCGGGGTGTTATCGTCAACGGGGTTTATCGGACGTGGGACTCTGGCACAGAGGTCGTTGCAGGGACTGACGGCCGGCTCCGGGTGACGTGGCACAGCGGCGCGTTTGATCAAGTGGCGGACGCGACGGTTGTTGCGGGCAGCGGCGGGCACTGGACCGCGGACGACCGCGGCGCGGGTGTCTGTTACGTTGCCGCACACCTAACGTATGACCCTGATACGTGGCCCGGCGGAATACCCAAACTGTTGTTCGTGGTGCGCGGCCACAACGGGCTCCTCGATCCGCGCACCGATGCAACGGGTTACACGGCCAACTGGGGTGTCGCTGTCTTTAACGCGCTCCGCGGGATCCGCCAATACGAGGACGGGCCTCGCGTCGTCGGCTTGCATGCGGCGGTCGGCTCTGTCGACGTGGACGACGCTATTGCCGCATGTGCGGCGAGCGACGAGGACGTCGCTCTTGCGAGCGGTAGCACGGAGCCGCGCTACTCTGTAGGCGCGGTGCTGTCGTCAGACATGACGGCGCGCGAGGTATTGGAGATACTGCTAGGAGCGGGCGGGGGTGACATTGTGGAGTCCGCAGGGCTGTATCGCATCCTGCCGGCGGTTGCGCAGACGCCTGTTGCCGCGTTGAGTGATGACGATATTATTTTAGATAGGCCGTTTGGCTTTGAGCCCCGGCAGGCCCGGTCAGAGCTAATCAACACGGTGGAGGGGGCTTGGCTTGACCCGTCAAAAGCGTATGTGCGGTCGCAGTTGCCCGCGCGCCAAAGCGCGGCAGATATCCTCACTGATGGCGGCATCCGTTTAGCCGTTGATCTGGATCTAACGGCATGTCCATCACGGGCGCAGGCGCAGCGCGTTATGGAGATAAAGCGTCGGCGTGCGCGCCGGCAAGGGCGGGCCGGTGCGACACTGCGGCCCCGCTGGCAGACAATCGAGCCCGGCGACTGGGTGTCGTTTACAAGTAGCCGCCGAGGCTGGTCTAACCGCGTTTTTGTCGTCGCGTCTGCCGACGAGGCGCCGGATGGATCAATCGAGTGCACGTTTGTTGAGACAGACGCCGACGTTGACAACTGGACCGCGTCAATGGAGTTGTCGGATTTTAGTGCAACCGATTTGCCGAGCGCGGGGCCGACAACCGCAGCCATAACAAGTATCGCATTGTCAAACCTCGTCGTGTCTAGTTCAGGGGGTGTGCAGCGGCCAGGGCTACGGCTGACGTGGGACGCTCTTGAGGACCCGACTGTTGTCTCGCTGCGGCTAGAGTATCGCCGCATTAGCGACACGGTGGCGCTGACAGAGACAATATTGGACCCGGACGCCGGCTCATTTGAGTGGCTCAACGGCGTGCAAAGCGGGGCTACATACGAGGCGCGGATTAGGCCGGAGACGCTTCCGCTACGCGCGGCGGACTGGTCCCCGTGGGTGCAGGCGGGAGGTGAAACCGCGCTGCAGATTGTCGCTGTCGCACAAACAGCGGAGGAGTTGCCGCCGGAAACCGTAACTCCTGAGATGCTATCGATACAGGCGCAGTTTGATTTAGGTTTTGCGCTGCAGACTGCGGACACAGCGGGGTCCATTGCGGAGGCACTCAAAAACATCCGCGACGATTTACAAACGCTCGGCGCGTCGGTGCTGACACACAACATCGATCTAAGTTCGACGCGCGCCACGGTGCGCACGGAGCAAGTCGAGCGCGTCGAACTCGATCGTGCGTTCGCGCAATTCCAGATCGACGTTAACGCCGCGTTGGAGGATTTGGGATCGGCATCGGCAATCGTCGATCTGCAAACGCAAGTCGACACAATAGACGGCGAGGTGACAGCGCAGGCGAGCGCCATCACGTCACTACAAACAGACGTTGCTGGCAACACGTCGAGCGTTACGCAAATACTGTCCGATGTTAACGGCGATAAGCGGTTTGCGATTGTGTTTGACTCCAACGGCCACATGACAGGGACAGTTAGCCTCGACGGCACGACGACTGGCACGGAGCTAACGATCGGGGTCGACGCGCTGCGCGTGTACGATCCGACCGTCAACGGCGGCGTGCCGTTGCCTTTGATGGCGGTCGCGACAGTCAACGGGCAGGCTGAAATGGTGATCAACGGCACGTTGATCACAAAATTGATCGAGGCGGGGACGATAAACGCCGCATCTGGGTCGGTCGGAACGTTGACCGCCGGCGTTATTTATGGCGGTCCCGATGGCAAACTGCTGATTGATCTCAACAACGGTCGCATCAGGGGCACTGTGTGATGGCATTTACGCAAGGGGTTTACGAGATTGATGCGGAGACAGGCACGGCCGCCGTGTATCTCGTCGACCCGGCGGATCCTGAGGATACCGCCCCCTTCACAGATCCAATCGCCAACCGCACACGCGTGTTGTTCCACAGCGACTTTGAGTATCTGGAGATATTCTACAGCGAGACAGTAACACTTAATCTCGGTGCGTATGTTACGGGCAGCGGGGATATCGACCACCCTCTCCCGAACCACGGCCTCGGCGCGGTGCCATTCTGCGGTCTTATCCACAACGGCGAGCAAATCGACGGCGCGATGGTGATCCAAAAGCACTCGACGGGCTGGCGCACGCTGGAACTCGTGCCCGATGCGACCGGATTTAAAATCGTTGAGCGGCGGTTTGGCACGACGACAAACAACAGCCCCGCTATGTCCATCACGCTCACTGTGCGCGCGCTGCGCGTGGCCCCCGCCATCGATGTGACTAGCTCGTTTTTGATCGATCCCGAGAACGGCATTGTGCAATTCGGCTACGGCAAATTTTCGACGCTCGGCAACCCGAAAATCAAACTGACGAGCGGCACGCCGGCGTATCGGATGCCAAAATTTGGTAGATCAATTGACAGTGTTGGCGGCACGCCGGGCATCCGGTTTTGCCGCCCCGACGGAACCTTTGATGATTTTTGGGGGTACTCAGGATCATTTGCCAACCCCGGCGCGTGGGGGGTGTCTGAATGACGGAAATGATCGACATAACAGGCACCGCGTTTGTGTTTCGACGGCCGGACGGCAGCGTGTTGCTCGACACGCGCGACAGGCAACCCGCGCGCGACGGATACGCGACGTTCACGGGTGCCATGTCGTGGCCTAGCCCGTCAGGAGCGACAATTGAAGCGCGCATCGTTGGCGGGGGTGGCTACGAGTTTAGGTATAAATACCCGGGAGGTTCGCGCAGCTACACCGTTGATTTAGGCGAGGCGCCCGCGGGTTACACGCCTAATTTTCTGCTCGCCAACATCAACGCGTCACGCCAACAGAATCGCAACATTTTTGGCTTCATTTACGCTCAACAGCAAATCCGCGACGGTGAGTGGCGCCCGATGAACATGGGCAGCGTGTGGGCCGAGTACATCCGCACATCTAACGCCAGCGATAACCCGATCGCGCACCGCCACTTTAACGTTGCGATCGCAGCGGGTCGGTGGGTGCTGGAGCTTTACGAAACGTCGCGCGGCTACACGTCCAGTTGGAGCAGATATTTCGACGGCACGGGCAACGCCGCCGCCACTTATAATTTTACTTTGGACATGGCGTGGGGAGCCTTCGATCTATGACCGCAGCCTACCGTGTGACAGCGACACTCACCAACGGCTCGCCGACAGTGGCGGCTGCAGGCGGCGCGTTCACGATCAACGTGTACCCCGGCGCGATGCTTTCGCGCGGAGGTGTCGCTGTCGCTGTCAAATCCGTCGACAGTGCCTCGCAGTTGACACTGGAGGAGGTTTGGCCCGGCACATCTGGCGCGGCGGACACGTGGATAACGCGCAGCGATCCGCAGCAGTACTCGTTTTCCGAGATCAATCGCAAATACTCTGAGGCGCTGGAGGCAATGGCGCGGGGCTTCACGCTGCAGAGCGCAACGAGCCTCGCAATCGGCACGGGCGCTAAAGTTTTCACGGTTCCGGCGGGCTTGCCGATCCTGCCAGGCGCGGTGATGGTGGCGGCGTCGCGCGCCAATCTCGCTAACACAATGGCGGGAATTGTTACAAATTACACAGGCACCGCGCTGACGATTGACGTTGCTGTGACAGCCGGCGTTGGCACGTTTGCTGACTGGAATATCAACATCGCTGGCAGCGTCGGCCCGATGGGGCCAGACGGGCGCTCTCTCCTCAACGGCGCTGTCGATCCAACGACAGAAGGCGATGACGGCGACTTTTATATCAACACCGCCACTGATGCGCTGTGGGGCCCCAAGTCGGGCGGCGCGTGGCCGTCGACGGGTGTCTCTCTTATAGGGCCACAGGGGCCGCAGGGCGCTCCCGGCGCCGGCAACGTCGACAGTGTCAATGGCATCCCCGGGCCTGATGTTATTATCACAGCGGCCAACGTTAACATCGCCACGCTAACACCCGCCCACTACACGCCCGCCAGTGCCAGCACGGAAGGGCATCTCGAAGGTGTTGATGATGCGCTTGGTGCGCTCGTGA
>AERA01006104.1_pt1 | contig 10278 bp, 9 predicted proteins | sample 267968 | NCBI WGS metagenome assembly AERA01 (sample SAMN02954363, study PRJNA61401) | activated sludge metagenome | biome: terrestrial; feature: wastewater treatment plant; material: activated biomass; isolation source: activated biomass of an industrial wastewater treatment plant | reverse complement strand
GGAAGCAGAATCCTCATCGCGTCGGTGAAGGCTCGCTCAGCCACGGCCGCGCGGGTTGGCTTAAACAGTGTTTCTTCAGCAAAGCAGTAGCCCTGCTGCGTGCGCGGCAGTTCAAAACTCGGCGAGCCCAGCCAGCGTGTGTTCGATGGCACAGAACGGATGCCATTCGGCGGCGTTGAGCCGACGCCGATCAACGTATTGCTACCGATAGACACTCCTCCGGGCACCAGCGCGCTGTTGCCGATAAACGTGCGGTCGCCGATGCTTACGGGCTCGATCTCTATAGTGCCACCGTGAATTCGATGGCCGCCAACAATGCAAGCGTCGGCGAGGAAGCATCCTTCACCTACTTCAAGCAAGTGCGGCGTCATATGCGATACGGTCGAGACCTCGGAGCCCTTGCCAACCTTGGCGCCAAGCGCACGCATGAGACTAGGGAAATAGAGTGTCGCATAGACCGAGTTAAGCAACGTCTTGGTGTTTTCCAGCATATAGGCCAGAAACCAGTGCTTCAGATATTGCAGCGTGTGAAGTGGGAGACTCGACTCCTTGGGAGCGCCCGACACGCGCACAACCACTACGGCACAGAGAATATATGTCGCTAGCCCAATCGGAACCGATGCAATTACGGCCAGAAGCGCTCCCGAAGTACCCCACGTGTAGTACGCCCATCCAAGTAGGGCCAGAGCCGGCAATGCGGCTGCGATCAGGATGTAGCCCATCACATAGATCAGCAACAGATGCGCGATTGAATACATGAAAACGCGCAATCTACCTGCAGGCTTCGCCTGAGGCGTCGGTAAGGTTATGGATGCTTTCCTTGCTGGCGCGCCCTTCCATGCCTCACCTTCGGGAATGACGGTGTTATCGGGGAGAAGCGACATATCATCAAGGCACGCACCATCCTCCATGCGCGCATTGAGACCGATTGCGCAGTGCATACCGACGAAGCAGTCATTTCCGATCTCTACAGGCGCAATGACGAGGTGTCCGTCTTCGACACGATAACCCAGCAATTGGCTTTCAAGTCCAACGCTCGTGCCATCACCGATCGAGATAACGTCAAATGCTGTGCAATGAGGCGTGCTCAGCGTTACATTACGACCGATCCGAGCGCCCATTGCACGATAGTACGCAGACATGAGCGGCGTGCCGACAAAGATGTTTGACCAGCTCAATGTCTGGAAGCGGCTTGCGATCCACCAGCGCAGATAATACGAGCCCCAGAGCGGATAGCGCCCCGGCTTATATCGGCCGATTACAACCCACTTCACCAGGATGCTGGTGAGGAGCATCGTTGGCCAGACGGCAAAACCCACCGAGATCGAAATTTCGACGGCGCGATCTGCGGTCATGTCATTGTTCGCGACCGCTCCGTATAGCAATGCGGCGTAGGCCAATGGCGCTGCGAGAATTCCGTAAAGGAGCATTGCGATCGCGGATTGCGCCGACACAGTGAGCCAGCGCACGTAGGAGCGTACTCTTTTGTGCGGTATTTCGGCCAATGACGCGGCAGAAGCTTCGACGACAAGGGATTGTGATGCAATTGAACCGTCGTCCAGTCCACGACGCCGCAACTCTGCGGCGAGGTTGCGCACTGTGCGGTGCTCGTAGATATCGCGTACTGACAACGCCACGGTATTGATACTCGTGCGAAGCATGTTGACGCATTGCGCCGCCAACAACGAGTGTCCCCCGAGGTCAATGAAGAAATCGGCTTCCACGGAAAGAGCGGAAAGTTTGAAAGATTCCTGCCACGCTTCGGCAATCGTCCGCTCGACGGGATCCGTTGGAGCAACGATCTTGCCTAGTCCTTTGAAAAAGTTTTGCGGCGCCGGCAGACGCTTTCTATCGATCTTGCCACTCGGCATCATCGGCAGCGTGTCGACGATGTCGAGGTACTTTGGCACCATGTAAGGCGGCAGCTTCTGCCTCAGCAATTCTGCAAGCCTATCGCGATCGAGCGCCGGGACATCGTCATGACAGATCACGAAGGCGGCGAGTTCCTTCAGCTGCGATACTTCAGTGACGCCCACGGCTGCTGCGCGGATTTGTGGCTGACTGACAAGCACAGACTCGATTTCAGAAAGTTCTATGCGAAATCCGCGGATCTTTACCTGATCGTCGAGGCGACCGAGAAAGTGCAACTCCCCATGCTCGCCCAGCCGTACATGATCAAATGTGCGATAGAGGCGTTCGCCACTCCTGCCGTCAAATAGATTGGGAACAAAGCGGGCTGACGTCATCTCGGTCAGGTTCATATAACCGCGGCCGACGCCGTCGCCGCCAATATAGAGCTCGCCTTCCTCACCGACTGCAACCGGGTTACCCGCTTCATCGAGAACATAGGTCGTGTAGCCGGGCAATGCTCGGCCAATAGTCACCGGTACTCCCGCATGACATTCGGCCGACGTCGCAACAACGGTCGCTTCTGTTGGTCCGTAGGTATTGAGCATCCGGCGACCGGCTTTGGCCCATCGCGAGACGAGTTCATCCGAACATGCCTCTCCTCCGAGGACGAGGATGCGAACCGACGGCAATTCGCGATCGACCATCGAGAGCATGGTCGGCACCGTCGAGTAATACGTAATTTGGTTGTCGTTGACGAATGTAGCAACGTCGGACGGCGAGCGCTCAACTTCCTCAGTTGGGACAACCAGTGTTCCGCCATGGGCAAAGGCTGCCCAGATTTCCTCGACGGAAGCATCGAACGCAACAGAGAAGCCCTGGTAGACACGGTCGGATTCATTGACGTGATAGACCGGCGCCAGCGCATTTATGAATGCCGCGGCGTTGCGGTGCTCGATCATCACGCCTTTGGGCCGCCCGGTCGAGCCTGACGTGAAGATGACGTAGCAAAGATGGCTGGTCGCAATGTCACGTCTGTCGAGCGGAAACGCCGACGATTGCGCAATCGCATCATGTTCCCTTTCGAGACGCAAGAGGTTTGCGTTTACACCACCAGCAACAGCGTCCGCTAGCTGGGTCTCGGAAATGATGAACCTAAGGCTCGCGTCATCGGCAATCGCCTGGACCCGGTCCAATGGAAATTTAGGGTCAATCGGCACGTAACCGCCACCCGCTTTCAGAATGGCCAGCATGACGGCATAAAGCCTCGGCGATTTCCTAAGGTAGATGCCGACGAGATCGGTCGATTGCAATCCGTGAGCTACAAGGTAATTGGCGATCTGGTTGGCATATCGATCGAGTTCGGCATAACTCAATGCCGATCCTGAAAATTCGACCGCAATCGCACCTGGCCGCAATTGCGCCTGCCGCTCGAAATAGTGGTGCAACAGCGTAGGCGCATCATTTTGGTAAAGGGCTATTTCGCCTTCGTATCGATCCGGTGCACAATACATTACTCAAACTCATAGGTTTGGGTTCGAAGGCGCTTCAGGTATCAAGCCGTGACAAACGCAAGTGCCGCAGAAAAATTTCGGCGCTCAGCTGATAGTTGCCATGTTTTGAATTTTGCTTGGCCAGGCGCCTTCACCCCCGCAGCTTCATTTTCAAGCCGATCCTCGATGGGATCGAATGCAAGTTCGCGAACACGTTCAGACAGCGCATCTCCGTTCATTTTGAGATATGCTTCTTTCAGTGACCAATGCCTGCAAAAAGCTTGCCGCCGCGACTGCGATGAGCTTGAATTTTTGAAAATCATTTGAGCTTCGCGCGGTGAAAGGAATAATTCCACAATCGACAAGTCAATTACCGCCGAGGCGTTTGCTATATCAATTCCGACCGGACCTCGCGTGGAAACAGCTACTACGGATACGCCTTCGGCATGTGAGCAGCTAAAGTTAATCTGCGGACACCATGGAGCGAGCCGAGGCTTACCAAAACGATCGCGGGTGAATGCCCATTGGGAAGGAGACAGTTCTCCGTTGCTGGCATCACTCAGTGCGCGCCTGAGCGCAGCGCGTGTCATAAGACTGCGATTGCGTGCACCATTATGCTTAACGTGCGCGAACTCTTCATAATCGGCGCCCGTGAGCGGGGATAACGCCGCCGCGTCGCAGCTGCCGAGTGTGTGGGGCACGTAATGTACTGTGAGACCGCTGGCGATTGATTTGCCGGAGTGTACACAGCCCTCGTCGCGGACTGCGCTGACGATTTTTTGCCAGAGTTCGACGCATTTGCGAACAATTACAATGAAATTGCGCGCAATTAGAAGTCGCAACTCATCAACGAGCCGATACGCCGCAACTTTAGTCTCCACGATAGGTCCCTGCGAGTTCGTAAATAAATGGTTAGTATCCTCGCATGGAATTTATAGAAATATGAAAGAATGCGTTAGAATAAACCATTGCTTAACGTTAAGCGTTTCGTCCGCTTGACGTCATTCCCGGGATTCAGGCGTGTTGCTTTTATTGAATTTTGCGGCTCGGCATATAAATTCGGTCGACGTGAAATGACTTTCAGGGGGCACCAATTCCCACAAAATCGCAGACCTTGAATTTTATGCTGATTGCATCTCTCGCTGTGAGCGTCGCGGGCTTTGGCGCGCGGGCGGATGCGGATTCAAGCAATTCTGGCTCAGGCATCAAAGTCGTGCCTACGGGGCTTATTCCGCTTTATCCCAAGAACTACGATTGCTCTCCGCTCACATCGCTTTATGCAAGCTGGATTGATATCGACGGCACGAAGCGCGACGAGCAACATACCGGCGTCGATGGCGGGCGCATCGGTGAGTGGATCCTGGCGCCGGCTCCGGGCGAAGTCCGCGCTGTCTGGCGTTCGAATTGGGGGTGGGGGTGGGAAGGTTCGCTGATTATCAAGCACACGCGGGACGAAGCGGGAGCGGACGAAGACGCATCGTTCTACTATTCCGCGCTGGATCACTTGAACTACGATGAAATAAAGCACTTTAAGGTGGGAGAACGCATCGGTCGCGGACAGCGCCTTGGGCGGGTGCATAGGCCGGGAGGCGTTTCAGATTATCTCCCAGAAGTGCACTGGGAAGTGTGGGAATCGAAAAATGACAACATCAAGTGGCTCACAAACGAATATGGAGCACTGACGTGGTTCATTCCCAAGGCACAGCTCGTGGATCCACTCGCCATGCTCCAGATTACAAGCGATTCATCAGAGACGGACAAGAAGGTTAAGATTGTTCCATTTACAGAGTGCGAAGCTCGCGGAGAATGCCGCGGGTTTACATACATATTGCCCTGCAAGAAAAAGTTTTAAACTGCTTCGCCGGCTCGAAAGAACAGCTGAAACGTGACTGTCGCCTCGATGGTGGCTTTGCGGCATTCGCCAAAATCGGCGCTGAAGAGCAGGTGATGCTGCCAGTCTCATCAATTAAATCAGCGCGCAATTCGGTGTACCGATGATCTGGCCCGGCAATTGCACATCCGTGAACTGCCCAACAGGCAAAGTGCGAAACGCCATGCGGCCATTCAGCATGACGTTTCCATGGATCGAGCAATTTTCTCCACGAGTATGGATATTTCCAATGTCACGCATTTTTCAAGCAAAGACAAAATCCGGCCAAACACTGGTTTACTGCGTCGCCGATGGCCGCCGTGGCGAGCAGGCGCTGCGGGAACTCGGCCGGCGATGTGAAGGCGGTACTATCACCAAGGTTTCGCGCGAAGATGTGATCCTCGACAGCGCGAAAATCAAAACGAAACAGCGGGAGTGACAGGCGGCAACATTGCTATGCTGCACTCTCGACAACGCAAATGAGTTGCATTGGCCTTGACGTCTCGCCGTGAATATTACTTGACTATTTTAGTATTGTTTTGCTTTTTGCTGAGCGGGGGCTGCCTACGGTGCGGAGAGGGAACCGAGCCAACGGCAAATTCCGGACGAATGACCTGGGTCCCCGCTCCTGGATCATTCGTCCGGTCACCATCTATTGGGCCACGATCTTTGGCCGCATCTTTCAGAAACTGGCATTTTTCCGATACCGCGCCCGGGGCCGATTACTTGTCAGCCCCGGCGTTTTATTCATGTGATCTACGCGTCAGTTCGTGAGGTGCTTAGCGGCAACCTCGACCCGATCTCCGATCCGGGTGATCTCAATGCGAGCAGGCACGTCGTTGCTCGCTACCGGGGATGACAGAACAACGCTCTGGCCGGGACCAAGGACAGCCTCGAAGCGAACCGCGGGCTTGTTTTGAGAATCGGCGAGCGTGGCCACCACCCGGTATCCGCCTTGCTCGACGGTGTAGTAGACAACACCTGCAACGGTTCCAAGATCGATGGATTGACCGCGATACGCCGCAATTTCGGAAGCCTGAGCGGACGTCACGAGGCCTGCGAGTGCACCGAGCGCAACAAGTGCAAATTTGAAGTTCTTCATGTGCTTGGGCTCCTGTTTGGTTGGAAAGGTGCGAGTGCCTTTCCCTGTGAGCCGGAGAATGGTATGAACCGCACAATTAGTCCAACCGATTGGATTCATTATGCCCATCGATCACATCAATTTGGCTCGGATCGATCTCAACCTGCTTGTTGCACTCGATGCGCTGCTGACCGAGCGCAGCGTAACGAAGGCGGCGGGCCGCGTCGGCCTCGGCCAATCTGCGATGAGCCATAACCTGGCCAGGCTGCGTCAACTTTTCGACGATGAATTGCTCGTCCGCGCACCGGAGGGAATGCGGCCCACCCCGAAGGCAATGGCGCTTGGGGATCGAGTCCGGATTACTCTTTCAGGCATTCAGTCCTTAGTTGCGCGAGACGAAGATTTCGATCCGAAGAAGGCGGAACGGACTTTCCGCATCGGGTTGCCTGACAGTACCGAAATGCTGATCGGACCAACACTCCTTGCAATCTGTTGCGATGAGGCGCCAGGCATTCGTCTGCGCTTCTACTCCACCGATGAGCGACAGCTTCTCGATGAGATCGACGCCGACAATGTCGATATTGGAATTGGGTTCGGCACATTCCCGCAAGGGCAAGTGCACCACAAGAGACGGATATTGGCGACCGATACGTTCCTGTGCATGTTCAACGAAGAAAAGGTTGGGTTCCGACCGCCCATATCCCTCGAGAACTACGTGCGGCTACCTCATGTTTTGACCAGTCTGCGCAAAGGAGAGCGCGGCGTCGTTGACGATGCACTCGAAAAGCTCGGGCTTTCGCGGAAAGTTGCGTTGGTCACGCCACGATTTGTCGGCGTGCCATTTCTCGTCGCTGGAGCGCCGGTGGTCACCACGATGCACGCGCGGCTGGCTCGCCTTTTCGCAATGGAACTCGACCTGGCTCTTAGCCGCGTACCTGTCGAACTTCCGGAGGTGACGAATTCAATGCTGTGGCACGCTTCATACGATGATGATCCAGGTCACGTGTGGCTACGCAATACCATTGTCCGGGCGAATGATCACTTGCGTAGTGAAACATAACAACCATAGTTCGCGTTCACGATTGGCTGCATCGTGAACACGATCTCTTCTATCGTCTTGCTCATCTTTGGTCTTCAGCGCGTTTCTCACGCCGGCCCGCCGCAGGCACTCCGGCCTTAGCGGGCCCCCTAGAGCGCTTTTCGATCCGATGGAATCGGATATGCGCTCTAGCTTATTGATTGGTCGCATTTTCGTCGACGAACCGGCATCCACTTCGTCGGAAAATGCTCTAGCATACGCCTGGGTCGACACCACGCATGTCTCGATAATTGTTCGGGCACTCAGTTGACAGCATCGAGCTGTTACTTCGGTCGCCGTGACTTGTAGCGATTGATATCGTCTTTAGATACCTCGCCATCGTCGACCAGCGCTTGCAGACAAGGCTTCGACAAACTGTCCTGCGCATCCCTCATGCACGTGCGTAGAGCCGAGCTACCGACGGCGTGCTGGCTGCAATGTGCAAAATAATCATTCTTGCAGGCGCTCTTCACTTTCTGCGTGACTGCCGCGTTGGCATCTGCACCGAGCAAAAGAACCGCAATCGAACCGAGAGACGCCAATCGCAAGCATGTGCTCAAAGTGTGTAACATCGTTTCCACCCCTGGTAACTTTGCCGTGAACCGCCGATCATATTTCGAAGCAGTTGCCTCGCTGAAATATAGCATCAAAATTTTCCTTATCATTCGACATTCCAGTGACCGACGCGGGACATCCCCAAGTCTGATGTTGTGATCTCGATGCGTTGCGTATGGAAGTAATGGCGCATCAACCGCCAATCAATCTCTCCATAGCGACGCACCCATGAGCACAACTATTGCGTGACTTCGAAGGGTAGATGGAAGTGGCGAAGAACGACCGTTCTGCGCACATAACGCACTTACGCCTTTTGCGTTCCGTGTGAATTGGACGCAGCTAAAGCTTCTTCCTAAGCTTGCACGTTTTCGTTACGCAACCCGATTTTCAATTCGCTTGAAAACGGTCACACGGAATGTGCGGCAATCCGCGCCAAGAGATAACGCCACGGTTCAATTTATGGAAACCGTCATCAGACCACCCAAGCTTTAATTTTTTGTTCGATTTATCGCTTGGGAAATACTACGCGCGGCTTCGAAAATGGGGCCTATTGCATTTTTTGGATCAATGTCTGCAATCGCATTACTCAGCTTTTCGGCGCGCTCAGAAATCGACGACCTAGCACTGGCAACATCTGGCAGAAACCTTCGCAGATCCTGGACATGAGGTATCACAGTGTGCGTATCAAAACCGTCGATCATGCGCCTTGCGGAGCGACGCAATCGATCGATGCGACGGCGCTCGACCGAACGTGATGTCGTGGCAATTACAACGATCGCGCCTAGCGCCCCAGCAATTCCTATGCTTATCCACGGGTGCTGACGGACTGCACCACGGACGCCATTCAATCCATCGTCGACAATCGAAGCGGCGTGACGGGCGCGCTTATTGGAAATGTCGGCAACGAGAGCAGATAGCCGCTGGATTTCGCTCTTGAGATCGGAGAGATCGGCTGACTGCGCAACGCTGTCTGCATTGGCCGCGGCAGCACCTGACGGACGCGAGCCAGCGCGGCTCCGCTCCCGCAAATCGTGCAGGTTCTCGTCCCGCTGCGGAACCGGATGTTTCCCAATTGGGTTGCGCGGTTGATTACTCGTCATTTCGATTCACCACAATTGCGCTCGACGCTGCTAACAGAGGTTGAATTTCGCCTCTTACAATCCATTATTAGTTGTTCGATGCAGGTCCATTATATTCCGGAAGCTGCCTTCACGGCAGTGCAAGCAAAATGACCGCCTGCGCGGATCGCCAAATTCCGTTACCAGACGCAACGCGGTTGAGGCGGGTGCCGTCCCGCTTCGGGTTACAATTTTTGCCTGCTCACCGCTAGAGAAAACACTCTTTGGTGTGTCGCGGAACCGCCGATAAGATCATGCGTTTTCGCTTCAGCGACCATTTTGGCTAGTGGGCTGATTTCAGTTTCGCTGCTAGAGGAAAGCGACCAGCTGCGGCGCAAGCAGAATTCCTGCGCCATATCGGACATCAACGACCAATTCGGCAGAGTTGCCTGGAGGATCATCATGGAAGCACCCGCCTTCGATCGAAAAGAGGAAACCCGCACGAATACAAAAGACGCTTCGGATGATTTTGCTGCACTTCGCGAAGATGTGGCGCGACTTGCAGAGTCGGTTAGCAAGCTGGCGGCCAATCATCTTGGCACATCTGTCGAAGATCTCCAGGATAAGGCTGGTGCGCAGATTAGTGCGGCCGAAAGGGCCATCCGCCGCAATCCAACACAAGCAGCTTTGATCGCCGCAGGCATCGGCTTCCTGGTTGGACTGATTATGATCCGCTGAAGCGACCAGCGGAGAATGCTGTCAAAACTGAAACTGGTGATTTGGAGTCCTAAGCATGACCTCAGAGACTGCTAAAACCTATGCTGAGCAAGCCGCTGAACGCGCTTCGGAGCGTTTGGGCGAGTCGGCAGAGCAAATCCGGCACGCTGCGACTGATGGGCTTGATCACTTGGAGATCGCGATCCGTCGCAATCCAGTTGCAGCCACCGCAATTGCCGCGGGCATTGGCTTTTTCCTAGCGGTTCTCGCGCGCCGATGAGTTTACCTTCAGCTGTGTGAACCGAAACTCCACCCACCATCCGACTGCCTGGACAATTACGGTAGACAGACATGATTAGCGAAGCTGCTTCGTATTTTGCAAATCGCCTCACAGAGACTGCTGCGGAGCGGCTTGGACCAACAATTGTGTGGGTCATATTCATTGCATTGGGTGCGCTGGCTGCCGTTACTTTTGGTCTTGTTGCGCTCTATGCCTATCTGGCGCCGATCTACGGAAATTTCCATGCGTCCGCTGGAATTGCAGTAGGGGCCGTTTTGTTTACGGTGGCGCTCATCGT
>AERA01005271.1_pt1 | contig 10285 bp, 10 predicted proteins | sample 267968 | NCBI WGS metagenome assembly AERA01 (sample SAMN02954363, study PRJNA61401) | activated sludge metagenome | biome: terrestrial; feature: wastewater treatment plant; material: activated biomass; isolation source: activated biomass of an industrial wastewater treatment plant | reverse complement strand
TTGATGGTTTTTGTGATGGCGATCTTCGTCGGCTATTACGTCGTGTGGTCGGTGACGCCGGCGCTGCATACGCCGCTGATGAGCGTTACAAACGCCATTTCGTCGGTGATCGTGGTGGGTGCGCTGCTAGCGGTTGGCGTCAAGGGCGTCGCGTCGGGTGGCACGGCGGCGAAAATTTTCGGGTTCCTCGCGCTGATCATGGCGTCGGTGAATATCTTCGGCGGCTTTCTCGTTACCCAACGCATGCTCGCCATGTACAAGAAGAAAGAAAAGAAGTGAGCGCGATGATGGTGGCCGGCAAGAACACCTTGCTGCAGGCACGGGACCGCGCATTGTTGAGGCCGCAATTTGTGGCCGCTTCCGTGAGCGAGGGTCCGGTGCATGCGAGCGGGCTGATCCGCTGGCAGCTGTCATCGATGAACTGTTCTACGTCGTCGAGGCAAGTTGCCTCGATCCCGCCCTGTGCGTGCCGGACAGCCCGTTCGTGGCTGATGAACCCCAGCTACGCGCGTCCGCTGAAATCGCACTCACGCGGTTGGTTGTCGACCGCCCTTCAGGGAAGCTGACATGAGCGCCAATCTTGTTGCCATCCTTTACCTCGTATCGGGCATACTTTTCATTCTGGCGCTCAGGGGTCTGTCGCATCCGGAATCGTCGCGACAAGGCAACATGTTCGGCATGATCGGTATGACGATCGCCATATTGACCACACTGGGCGTGGCAAGCCCGATGTCGGTTTGGACATGGGTGCTGATCCTACTGGGCCTAGGTATTGGCGGCGGAATTGGCGCCTATACGGCTAAGACGATCCCAATGACGTCCATGCCGGAATTGGTTGCGGCATTCCACTCCTTGGTCGGTATGGCGGCGGTAATGGTGGCGGCAGCCGCACTCTATGCGCCGGAAGCCTTCGGCATCGGTCATCCCGGTGAAATCAAAGGGGCGAGCCTCATCGAAATGAGCCTTGGCGTGGCAATTGGTGCGATCACGTTCACGGGCTCGGTCATCGCGTTCGCCAAACTCTCGGGCAGGATGTCGGGCAAACCCATCATCCTGCCGATGCGCCATTTGATTAACGCAGGCCTGGGTGTGCTGCTCATCCTGTTGATCTACTGGTTCTACCAGTCGGGTGGTTCGGCCATCCTGTTCTGGCTCATCACGCTCGTTTCGCTGGCGCTGGGTGTTTTGCTCATCGTTCCGATCGGTGGTGCGGATATGCCTGTCGTCGTGTCGATGCTCAACTCCTACTCAGGTTGGGCGGCCGCGGGTATCGGCTTTACGCTCGGCAACATCGCACTCGTCATTACGGGTGCGCTGGTCGGCTCGTCGGGTGCGATTCTTTCCTACATCATGTGCAAGGGCATGAACCGTGCGTTCCTGTCGGTGATCGCGGGCGGCTTTGGCGGTGAGACGGCCGCTGGTGGCGGGGCCGGTGATGGCGAGCAGAAGCCGGTCAAGATCGGTGCTGCGGATGATGCGGCCTACCTGCTGAAGAATGCACAAAAGGTCATTATCGTTCCGGGCTACGGCATGGCGGTTGCCCAAGCGCAGCACGCGCTTCGCGAAATGGCTGATGCGCTCAAGAAGCAGGGTATCGAAGTCAAATATGCGATCCATCCCGTTGCGGGCCGCATGCCGGGCCACATGAACGTGCTGCTTGCGGAAGCCAACGTGCCTTACGACGAAGTGTTTGAACTTGAGGACATCAACTCCGAGTTCGCGCAAACCGATGCTGTGTACGTGATCGGCGCTAATGACGTCGTCAATCCAGCGGCTGAGGACGATCCCACGTCGCCGATTTACGGCATGCCGGTTCTGCAGGTCTGGAAGGCGGGAACCGTGCTGTTCAACAAGCGGTCTCTTGCCTCGGGCTATGCAGGTATCGACAACCCGGTCTTCTATCGCGACAACACGGTCATGGTGCTGGGTGACGCCAAGAAGATGACTGAGGACATTGCCAAGGCGCTGGCGGACTAAGCACAGCACACAGTGGATCGACAGATTGAGAACAAGCCCCAGCCTTCCGGCGCGGGGCTTTTTCTTTGGCGCAATCGGCGCTTTTTCTGGGGTTTTAGGTGGTTAATCTAGTGTGCGTTGACAGGGTGCAGGCGATCAGACCAAGCTGATGAGGATCAAGGAGGTTCGTCCAAGTGGTCCCGGGGTTCGGTAGCCTGTTCTGGCAGCAGGGCGATGTAACCGGCCTTTTGCGCGAGGAACCTGATTTTCGCTCGAATGGGGCCCAGGTGCTTGCGGCCAAGTGAGCCGGCTTGGGCCTGACAATGAAGGTGGCGCGTACGTGAGGCAGCGCTTTGTCTACGTGTTGGCGGCCGCGCTCGTCTTGTGGGCTGGCGGTGGTGCGCTCGGGTCCGTCGGTGCGGCCCAACCGGAAATGCCCGCGGCGCCAGGCGAGACAACAATCGCGGGGTGGTCGGTCAGCTGCAAAGATTTTCGTGGTCACGCGGTGACGACGATGCGGATTGCAAATCTGGGTGATGTTGGCCGGGCTGGTGTGATCAATCGCGTGCCGGTCATTGCGATCGATCCCGACATCATCGGGCGGCTACCCAACAAATTGCAGCTGTTCTTCTATGAGCATGAATGTGCGCACCACGTTCTCGGCCATTGGTTTCAATCCAGCATGACAATGGAAACCGATGCGGATTGTTGGGCGATCCGGCAGGGGCGCGACAAAGGTATCTTCAGCCGTGACGACGTGATGAGTTTTGCGCCCTTTCTCGCCAATAGCGGCGGCTCGGTGTTCGGGCATTTGCCTGGACCTCAGCGAGCAAAGCAGCTGCTCAGTTGTTTCGATGGGCAATGATGGATGGGCGCAAAGGCTAATGGTGGGATCGTGACGCAAGCACCGGTGGCGCAGTTTCATGAGCATGGGCACACGATGATCGCCGGCTATCTTGGCGAAGCGGAACTTGCTGCGTTGTGCCGGCTTTGCGACCGGTGGCCGCGTGAACGCTCAGGCGGAAGAGACATCGAGGGCGGCGACCGGCTTACGCTTGCGAATGATGGGCAGCTTGCCGGGCTTGCTCGGGAGTTTTCTGGAGAACCGGTACAATTGCTGCGTGCGATCGGGTTTGACAAGTCAGCGGAGCAGAACTGGTTTGTTCCCTGGCATCAGGATCGCTCTCGTCCTTTTGATATCGAAGAGCTCCCCGAAGAGGGGATTGTGTATGGGCGGCGACGTGCGGGAAAACTTCGTGCGGAAGCAACAGCAGAGTTTTTAGCCCGCATGGTGACGCTGAGAATTCATCTCGATGATTGTCTTAGCGAAAGTGGACCGCTGGAAGTCGTTCCTGGATCCCATACGCGAGGCGTTCTGACGCGCGAAGATATCGGAGAGCTCGTTGATCGCAATGTAGGGGTTTGCTGCATTGCGCACCGGGGCGACATCCTGGCGATGCGACCGCTCCTGGTTCATCGATCTCAACGAGCGGCAGCAGCGGCGCGACGCCGTATTCTGCATCTTGATTTTGCGCCAGTGAGATGGAGTTCTGCGGCAATAGCGTGATACGGAATTCCAGTTGGGTGCATGAACAACCCAATGTCGTGACGTGTTAGGACAATTCGAATCTTGGCGGAATGATTCCGGCGCGTGTCAGGTTGAAATCCAATCGCGGTTGACCATTGTGGTCAGCTCTATTCCATTGTTTGGAAATCTGGTTTGCGCATTTGGTGGGAACTCTCCGACTTCCTACTGAGTGGATCAGGCAGCAAAGGCTGCTCGGGTTAGAGCAAACATGTTCAGCATCGGACGTTCCATGAACTGGCTTTCAGCAACTCTAGCGCTTGTAGTTATCCTCGGCGTTCTCATCTTTCTTGGAGCCTCGGCGCTGCAGCAATTTCTAATCTATCATCCTGATCGGCATCGGGTGGCGCCAGCAGAGGCGGGGCTCGTCAATGTTGTCGAGCGTGAAATTGACACGCCGGATGGCAATACCGTGCTGGCTTGGTGGTCGCCGCCGGCGCCGGGACGCCCGACTGTACTTTATTTTCATGGTAATGCGGGATCGCTCGCCGACCGCTCGGGTCGTATACGGCGGTTTCAGGACGCAGGCTTGGGCATCTACATGATGACGTACCGCGGTTACGGCGGCTCGACGGGTAAGCCCACGGAACAAGACAATGTTGCTGATGGAAAACGCGCCTTCGATGCGCTGGTGCGCGAAGGTATAAAGCCCGCCGAGGTTTTTATTTTTGGGGAATCATTGGGAACCGGGGTGGCCGTTCAGGTCGCAGAAAAGAAAGGCGGCGCAGGGTTGATCTTGGATGCGCCATATACGTCGCTGCTAGATCTTGCGCGACTTCATTACCCCTACCTGCCTTCGAACGCACTTCTGCGGGATCGCTACGAAACACTCAAACATATCGCACAGGTGGATATGCCGTTGCTTGTCGTGCATGGTGCGCAAGACGTAGTCATTCCGATCACTATGGGCGAGGCGGTTTACAATGCTGCAACAGGTCCGAAGGAGTTCATTAAGATTGAGGAAGCGGGCCACCTCAATCATGATGCGACAGGTTCATTTGATCGCATCTTGGGGTGGGTCAATCGGCACGCGGCTGGCGCAGTTCGTGTCAATGGCGCTGGCGGTGAAGTTCAGCGGGGAGTTAGATCGGGTCATAGGTAGATAGGATCATTTCTTACCAATGAGGCCTGCTCTCATTTTTTGTTTGAGAGACCGATTCACGACTTCGATAGAAGCAGTGTTGCTTCCATCTCAGCCGATCGGGCTCTGAACGCGATCTCGATCGCGCGTATGGATCGTGGAATCATGAATGCGATCCGGCTTCATGATTGAACGTGCAGGAAACTCCGGCGAGGATTCCAACGCAAAAAGCCCGCACCGACATATGTCGGTTCGGGCTTGGGTAGTCGGAGCTAGGTTCGCTCACGGTCATGCAAGATCGGCTTTTGAGGGCCGACCCGCTTGCGACGTCAGAGCGTTTTCATTTTAACGTGAGCGCGTCGGCGCCTTTGACGGGAGCAGACCCTCGCGCTGGGCGCGCTTGCGGGCCAGCTTGCGGGCGCGGCGCACGGCTTCCGCCTGCTCGCGGGCCTTCTTCTCAGAGGGCTTCTCGTAGTAGTTCCGGAGCTTCATCTCACGGAAAATGCCCTCGCGCTGCATCTTCTTCTTGAGCGCCTTAAGAGCCTGATCGACGTTGTTGTCACGAACGAGAACCTGCACGCGTGCCTATCCTTTGGTGCTGGTTGATGATGATACGTTAGAAAACACCAAACCCACCCAGAGGTTTCCACCGGGCGGCCAGTGCTTTCAGATTTGGCGGGTGTTTATCAAACTGCAGTCCGTTTGTCCACCGAGGCCAATCAAAATGCGCCTCAATCCACCGTTTTCGGACTTATTCGAGTAATATGGCCCATTTTCCGGCCCGGGCGCGGGTCGTTTTTACCGTACAGGTGGAGGCCTGCAGCCGGTTCGGTGGCCAGCGTTTTTCCAGGCTTCGATGTCGGCGCCGATCAGATTGGTCATCACCGCGTTGGAATGGCGATCGGTGGGACCGAGCGGCCATCCGGCGACGGCGCGAATATGGTTTTCAAACTGGCTGACGGCGCAGGCGTCAATCGTCCAGTGTCCGGAATTATGTACGCGGGGCGCGATCTCGTTGACGATGAGAGGCTCAGGCGCCGCCTCACCGCAGTAGAACATTTCGACCGCCAGCACGCCGACATAATCAAGTGCTGAGGCGATTGTGCCTGCTATCTCCGTTGCTCGCTCGCGGGTCTTTTGTGACACCGGGGCGGGTACGGTGGAAGTGTCGAGGATGCCGTTGGCATGGGTGTTGTGGGGCAGATCGTAAAACCGCATCTGGCCTGACGGGCTTCGCACCACCAGCACCGAGACTTCGATTTTGAATTGAATCATGCCTTCCAGGATCGCGGGCGCATTGCCGATTTCAGCACGAGCGGCTGGGACGTCTTGCGATGCGTCTGCGTCGAGGCGTACCTGACCCTTGCCGTCGTAGCCCAATCGCCGCGTCTTGAGAATTGCTGGAAGCCCGAGCGCGCTTGCCGCCTGCTGCAACGAGGTGTCGGAATCGACGGCTGCAAATGGCGCAACCGGAATGCCAAGAGCGGAGATGAACGTCTTTTCTATGAGCCGATCTTGCGCAACTTCGAGTGCTTTGACGCCGGGCCGCACGGGTCTGATGCCCGCTGCTGCTTCGGCCGTGGCGTAGGGCACGTTTTCGAACTCATAAGTGACGACTGAGACCGTTTCGGCAAAGCGGCGGACGGCATCCAGATCGTCGTATGCGCCAACTTCCGAGGCCGCGGCGACGTCGAAGGCGGGGCCTGAGTGATCGGAATAGATATGGCATTTGAGGCCCAAGCGAGCGGCGGCCATCGCCAGCATGCGGCCCAGCTGGCCGCCTCCAAGGATGCCGATCGTAGAGCCGGGGGGGAGTGCTGTCATGATTTCTGTTCAGGCCTTGTCGTCGGGTTCGTTGGCGACGGCTTCTGTTTGTGCCCTGCGCCAGTCGGCGATGCGCTTTGTGAGTTCAGCGTCGCTGGTGGCCAAGATTTGGGCGGCGAGTAGACCGGCATTGGTAGCACCGGCGTCACCAATTGCCAGAGTGCCTACGGGGATGCCCTTGGGCATCTGGACGATCGAATAGAGGCTGTCCAGTCCCGATAGCGCTTTGGACAGTATGGGAACGCCGAGTACCGGCAGCACGGTCATCGATGCCGTCATGCCAGGCAGGTGAGCAGCGCCACCAGCCCCAGCAATAATCACCTTAAGGCCACGCTGGCTGGCAGTACGGGCATATTCGTAAAGGCGGTCGGGTGTGCGATGGGCAGAGACGACGCGCGTTTCGTATGCAACGCCGAGCACGTCCAATATCTCAGTAGCCAGCCGCATAGTCGGCCAATCGGATTGGCTGCCCATGATTACGCCAACCAGCGGCGTAGACCTTCCGCGCTTCATGGTCATGTTTTGTTCACGCCAGACCGCCGGCTGTCCGGCGCTCCGCCTCCCTTTATCGCCTGCGGAGAAAGCGCGGGTTTAGTGACTGACGGGCGCGTTGGCAAGGGGGAAGTAAGCAATTCGATCGTGGCGGCGTGCTTGTTTTCGAGTTCGGTTTTGAGATAGCAAACGCCGGGTTTGAGCGCAGTTCGTTCGATCACTGTATCGAGCTGCGATTGTGCGGGTTTGGCTGGAGAAGCGAACGACTCGACAAAATGCACTTGCGGCGCACGATTGAAACGTGTTCGCGCGTGGGCGGAACTTGATCGACAAACAGGGAAGCAAGATCTCGATCTTCAGCGGGACGGCTCCGGGGGGAAGCATGGATTATACCGAACTCATGAAGGCTTTCGGCGCGTTCTTTGCGATCATGAACCCATTCGTGAACCTGCCAATCTTCCTTAGTTTGACCGACAAATATGTCGTCTCTGAACAACGCGCGCTGGCGATAAAGATTACGATCTATTGCGCTGTCATGTGCGTGATTATTTTGATCGCGGGCAACTCAATTATTGGCTTTTTCGGTATCACCATAGATGAGTTTCGCATTGCTGGCGGCGGCGTTCTAGCTCACATCGCATGGATGATGCTGAATGGTCAGCCCATCACCTCGCATCACGGTAGCGCAGGAGAAGAGGGGCAGCTGGGAAATTCGATGAGCCTTGCGTTCTATCCAATTACGTTTCCGGTCATCGTCGGTCCGGGCACGATCGCGACTCTGATCATCGCTTCTGGTCATGCAGATGGAATGCCGTGGTTTTTTTGAAGTTGTCGCACTTGTTGGCGTGGTCGTGGCCATCAATTTCGTCGTGCTCTATTTCGCTTCTGACATAGGGCGTGTGCTCAGCCAGACGATGCGCGTGATCACGACACGGCTCATGGGGATGATCCTGCTCGCGATCTCCGTGGAAATGATCGTGGCTGGATTAAAGGGCGTACTGCCGATTTTGGCGCAAGCCAGCTGAATGCAATTGGCGGCATCTCTCGCCGATCAACATCAAGCAATGATGTCGGGGAGGAGTTGGTCCTCAATGATCGTAATTTGATCTTTCAGGACGAGCTTTTTCTTTTTCAGCCGCTTGATTTGTAGCTGATCGGCGCTGCCCGATACCTCAAGCGCGATGATTTCGTCATCGAGATTGCGATGCTCGTTACGCAGGCCGGTGAGCTTCTCTCGGAGCTCTTTTTCATTGCGCCGCTGCATCCGATCCAGATCCGTTCCCGCTTCCGGCTTTTCCGCGCCTTATGTCCGCGCCAGTGCGTTGGCATGGTGCAGCACATGGTGTGCATTCACGTCCGCTTACACTCACTGTCGCGCTATCACTTACACATCAGGTCATAACTTGACATTTATCAAGTCTTGCACGCGCACAAACTGAGCGACTCGCGCCTTGTTCGAGAGCCAGCCGCCGTCATGCCATCTTTACTTAATCGAATATCCATCCGTTTCGGTTTCCTGGCAAGCATTCTAACGCCTTGCTGCATCAACTTTTTACAGGGGATTCCAGGCCGATCTGATCGCGATGGGTATTGTTTAATTCAAAGAGCATTCGCCCCGCTCAAGCATCAAAAGGTTCACCTTCAGCACGGTTAATAAGAGTCCGTTCGTGGACAAGACGTCGTATATCTGTCACACTTAACCCTGTGTCCAACGTCAATGGAGGGCCTGATGTCGTTATCCGCTCACCTCGCAGAGCTCACAGAAAAGCATAAGCATCTAGAGCGTCGGATTGAGGAAGAAACTGCAAGACCAGGTTCGGACGACCTGGAAATACGGCGGATGAAACAGGAAAAGCTAAAGCTTAAGGAGCAGATCGCTCGTCTTACCATAGAGCCAGCAGTAGCCGCGGCGCGTCATTGACGTGCCGTTTTTGCTTTTGAAGCTGGCTGTGTAGCCGCTCAGATCCATTGGTGAACTGGGCGGCCTACACGAGTCCCACTTGCGTTTACGACGGGGCTTTCATGATGTGCGTGCCGCCTGCGGCATACTTCGCGGCGCATTTTGGTAGCACATTTGGGGAAATCAAGAAGCTGACGTCTGTGCGTTCGTGCTGTTTGCGCGGCCGACGTGCCTGAGCGCGTGTTTTCGCATATTTTGCCGGCAAGTAGCGCATTTGGCTTTATCCGTTTTCGGTTCAGCAAGCCTGCCCGTAGCTAGATATTTGATGTTGTCGACACGATGCATGCTGTCGCGGCGAATGCTGCTGATGGAGCTGATTGTGTATTCGCTTGTGCCCAGCATCGATTGAGATTGTTTAGCTGACGAGCGCGGCGGGGCAGCGCGTGGAGCACACGCAAAGCGACAACTCACGTCGCAGATGGATGCGATACCGGGCCGATGCGGGCGGGGCCTGTTGAGGCGTGGGTGTGCGGATGACGCATTCCATTTGCGTATTCCATCATGCTGTTGTCGGTCACATGCTCTTGGCTTTCACGCCTCTTTGGCCATGTCGCGAAGCAAGAACTTCTGGATCTTGCCAGTCGATGTCTTAGGGATCTCGGCAAACACGACGTGGCGCGGGCACTTGAAGCGCGCCAGATGCATCTGACAATGGGCGATGAGGGCTTCGGCCGTTGTTTGGGCGCCGGACTTCAGTTCAATGAAGGCGCACGGTGTTTCTCCCCATTTCTCGTCCGGCTTTGCCACGACGGCGCAATAGGCGACGGCGGGGTGCTTGTAGAGAACGTCTTCGACCTCGATCGACGATATGTTCTCGCCGCCTGAGATAATGATGTCTTTGGAGCGGTCTTTCACCTGGATATAGCCGTCAGGGTGCAGCACACCGAGGTCGCCGGAATGGAACCAGCCGCCGTGGAAGGCTTCATCGGTCGCTTTCGGGTTTTTTAGATAGCCCTTCATGACGATGTTGCCGCGAAACATGATTTCTCCAATTGTCTCACCGTCGGCGGGGACTGGCTGCATCGTGTCGGGGTTCATGACAGCTAGTGCGTCGAGTGCCAGGTAGCGGACGCCCTGTCGCGCACGCTTGGCGACGCTTTCGGCCTTGGGTAACTCGTTCCAGGCATCGTGCCATTCGTTGATGACAGCAGGGCCATAGGTTTCAGTCAGCCCGTACAGGTGGGTCAGTACGAAGCCTGCATCCTGCATGCGGGCGATCACGGATTCGGGTGGGGGAGCGGCGGCGTGGCTGAATGCGACGGTGTGATTGAATTCCCGTCTTTCATCGTCGCGCGCATTGAGAAGCGTCGCCATGACAATTGGCGCGCCGCATAAGTTCGTCACCTTGTGGTCGACGATCGCGTCGTAGATCGCTTTTGCCCGAACC
>AERA01014015.1_pt1 | contig 10390 bp, 8 predicted proteins | sample 267968 | NCBI WGS metagenome assembly AERA01 (sample SAMN02954363, study PRJNA61401) | activated sludge metagenome | biome: terrestrial; feature: wastewater treatment plant; material: activated biomass; isolation source: activated biomass of an industrial wastewater treatment plant | reverse complement strand
TCTCATGGAAGAGCGCGGGACTGTCGAAGGTAGCGACAAGTCGCACCGCTGGATCGTCGATCCGCTGGATGGCACCACGAACTTTCTTCATGGCATTCCCTTATTCTCAATCTCGATCGGCTTGGAACGCGAGGGCCAGCTCGTTGCCGGAGTGATATACAATCCGATTGCTGATGAGTTGTTCAGCGCCGAGAAGGGTCGCGGTGCGTTCCTCAACGACCAACGCCGCCTGCGCGTTGCCGCTCGTAAGAATCTTGGCGACGCGGTCGTCACAACCGGCATCCCGCATCGCGGACGCCAGGGGCATGCACGTTTCATGAAGGAGGCCGGCACGGTCATGAAAGAGGTCTCCGGAGTGCGGCGGACCGGTTCGGCCGCGCTCGACCTTGCTTGGACCGCCGCTGGACGCTTCGACGCCTATTGGGAGCACGGAATCCAGGCCTGGGACCTTGCTGCTGGCATCGTAATATTGCGTGAAGCTGGCGGCATCTGCTCCGATCTTTCCGGCGGCGATGGCATGATCGACAAGGGCGAGATCCTGGCGGCGAACAAGGATATTCATAGAGGCATGCTGGAACTGCTGGCCGCCAATTAGTCTCCAAGAGCCGCAGGCTTCCCGTTTAGTTCGATGAACTGGCAGAATTAACCTGCGGACAATTCAGACGCGCACTGGCCAGCGTTAAGCCTCTCCAGAAAGGCTGTTGGCTGAATTTATTGAGAGTTCGCAACATTCTCGCTTAACATGACATCACAATCCGGTGCCCGCCCTGCTGTGGCCAGAATGCAGCGTAGCATGTTGCGTGTTTCCGGTGTTGCGCCCGTGGGGTAGACTGGGCTGCACCGCAACATAAGACTGATGCATCGAGAGGGCCCGCGAACCGCCAGTTGCCTCAGGCGTTCGTCGCGGCAAGAGGAAAAGCATGGCACGCAAACGACAAGGCGACATCGCCTATGGGGGACATCGCGTCATTACGCCGCCCGGGCTTTTTCTTGTCAGGATGCTGATTTTCTTGACGCTTGTTGGATTTCTCGCGGCTATTCTTCATGAGCGATTGGTGCAATCGGTCATGACCAACCCTGGTCTTAACGGCCTCATCATCACTGCACTTTGCTTTGGCATCCTCTACTCGTTTCGCCAAGTCATACGCCTCTATCCCGAAATCCGCTGGGTCAACGCGTTCCGGATCGCCGATCCGGGGCTTTCCATGTCGCATAAGCCGCGCCTGTTGCTGCCAATGGCGACAATGCTGCGCGACCGCACCGGCTCGATCTCGCTATCCACCGCTTCAATGACGTCCATTATGGAATCGCTCGGCTCCCGCCTCGACGAAGCCCGCGATACCGGACGTTACATGGTCGGTTTGCTGGTGTTTCTGGGTCTATTGGGCACGTTTTGGGGTCTCCTCGACACCATCCAGTCGGTCGGCAAGGCGATCGGCACGATCGACACTCGCGGGACCGATACGGTTGCTGTTTTCGATGACCTCAAGAGCGGTCTCGCCGCGCCGCTGAAGGGCATGGGCACCGCCTTTTCATCCTCACTGCTAGGTCTTGCCGGATCGCTGATCCTCGGTTTCCTGGAACTACAAGCCAGCCACGCTCAGAATCGCTTCTATAATGAACTCGAGGAATGGCTGTCGGGAATTACAGAGCTAACGCCGGGCTCATCATCTGGATCGAGTGACATCGTCATGCGCCAACTCGGCGCCACCCTCTATGACGTGCAGCGCGTCTTGGAGGAGTTGAACGTCCGGCTGGGCGAAACCGCCCCCGATCCGGCCGCGAACGACCAGCAGGCCAAGGAAATGCGCGATCTGGCTCAAGGCGTCGGCCAACTCATCACCCAGATGCGTTCCGAACAACAGATCGTCCGCGAATGGGTCGACGAGCAAGCCTCACAGCAGGCTGAAGTCGCCAACGTGCTCAAGGATCTTGCCAATAATCTCGAACGGCAGGGAAGCTGAGCATGCCTCGCGGACGTACACGGCGCAGCGGCGACTACGGTGAATTCTGGCCCGGTTACGTCGACGTTCTGTCGACATTGCTGCTCGTCGTAACGTTTCTGATGTCGATTTTCATGCTGGCGCAGTATTTCGCCTCCCAGGAAGCGAGCGGCAAGGACAGCGCCTTGCAGCGTCTCAACCGCCAGATCGCTGAGTTTACCAGTTTGCTATCGCTGGAAAAAAGCAAAGCAAAATCCGCGTCCGACGAACTGGCAGCATTGCAAGCAACACTCGCTGCGTTGCGTGAAGAGAACCAGCGCATTTCCGGAACTGCGCTTTCTGGCGACGAGCAAGCCAAGGCTCAGGCGGCCCGCATCGGTGCGCTTGAGGGAAGCCTGGAACAACAGCAGAAGGTGTCCGACGACGCGTTGGCCAAGGTCGACCTTCTGAACCAGCAGCTGCTTGCGCTGCGCCGCCAGATTGCCGCCCTCAATGAAGCACTTGAGGCGTCAGAAAAGAAGGACCAGGAATCTCAAGACCGCATTAAGGACCTTGGCACCCGCCTCAATGCCGCGCTTGCACGTCAGGTGCAGGAGTTGCAGCGCTACCGCTCCGAGTTTTTCGGTCGCCTGCGTGAATTGCTGAAGGACCGCAAGGATATTCGCGTTGTCGGGGACCGCTTCGTTTTCGAAAGTGAAGTTCTATTCCCCTCAGGCCAAGCGACCATGACTCCTGAGGGCCTGAACGCCATGGACCAGCTCGCCAAGGCGATCGTCGAGTTGTCTCAGCAAATCCCGCCCGAGATTGATTGGGCGCTGCAGGTCGACGGCCACACGGATATTCGGCCGATTAGCTCACCTCAGTTCCCATCGAACTGGGAGCTGTCGACCGCCCGCGCCGCCTCCGTCGTCAAGTATCTGATCAGTCGCGGCGTGCCCGCCAAACGGCTTGTTGCTGCCGGGCATGGTGAATTCATGCCCATCGAATCGGGCAACGATGAAGAAAGCCTGCGCAAAAATCGCCGGATCGAGTTGAAGCTCACCAACCGCTGACGACCCTCGCAAACTTGCTCCGACCAGACGCACATGTGGAGCAGGCCCGATCGAATATTTTTCGATACACCCAAATATACGTCAAATTTTGACAAACAATGCATTAACAATGCGTGTACTGCCGTTTGACTTTGGTAATCCGGACCTTTCGAGGAAATCCCTTATATTACACAGACTTATTGGAGAATACGAATTTCCAGATCTCAATCTCCTTTTCAAAATTACGGCGTATGCGAAATGAAATAGTTTCAAATTTTAGCTTTGCATGAAACGACCCCTTAGAGGCTGACAAGTAAATTCAATTCGTCACATTTGGGAGGCGTATCATGCGTCAGTCACTCGTTAAATCCACACTAAAACTTACCCGCGACCGCGACGGCTCGGTCGCTTTGAATTTCGGGCTCCTCGTCGTGCCGTTATTTGCCTTCATTGGCATTGCCGTCGACTATTCGCAGGCAATGAGCGCGAAGGACAAGCTGCAGCAGATTGCAGACACAGCAGCAATCGCCGGCGCGCGTTTGCCCGCAACGTCAAGTGAGAAGCGCTATGAAGCATCAATGGCGATGCTGCAGGCCTCTCTGAACAATTCCGGTCTTAAAAACCTCACGAGGGACGTTGACGCTTCAAACGCGAACGTATCGGTTCATGTGAACCATGTGATGAAGACAAACTTCATGCGCGTCATGGGTGTGGAGAGCCTCGACATCGAAGTCGCGACCGCAGCGCAAGCCCAGGTTGAAAACGGTGGCGTCGCCTGCCTTATCGCACTCAATGAACACACGCCAGATGGCCTGCACCTCCAGGGCATCAACAAGGTGTCTTCGCGCAATTGCTGGACTTGGGTCAACTCCGACCACGCAACGTCGATCAATGCCGTTGGCGCATCGATGGGCACCGGCCAAGGTTTCTGCACACATGGCCGCGCAACGGGTGCCGAACACTTCGTGCCCCAGCCCTACGAGGAATGCGACGTCATGAAGGATCCCTTCTACGATCGCTTTTATTCCTATCAACCGGTCGCCATGAATGCGCCGTGCAACTACACCAACCAGACCTACAAGAACGGCTCCTACACGATGACACCAGGCGTCTACTGCGGCGACACGGTGTTAAAACCGCAAGCCAACGTGACGATGCAGCCCGGCACCTACGTCTTCAAGAATGGCCATCTTCAAGTCCAGGCACAAGCAAGCCTGACAGGTACCGATGGTGTAACACTGTTCTTCATGGGTTCAGGAACGCACATGGAAGTCCGCGGTGGTGGCAACGTCGAACTCAAGGCGCCCAAGACCGGTGACCTCGCAGGCTTCGTCATCGTCGACCGCAAATATTCTTGGGATACCGTCATCGAGTCGCAGATCCAGGGTGGTGGCCGTCTGAAGATCGAAGGCATCGTCTATGTGCCGCACTGGAAGGTCAACATCTCTGGCAACGGCGACATGAACCAAGAGGCGAAGTATGTCGCAATGATCGCCGACAGCTTCTACATGGAAGGCAACGGTCGCCTGTATGTGAACGCAGATGCTAAAGCCGCCGATCTTCCCGACCTGATGCCGCGCATCAAAACGGCCCCCGCTTGCTCTACTGATACTAGAGCAGCAGGCGCCTCCCAGCCCCAAATCGGGCCGGTCGAACCGACCGGTCCGATTTGATTTGCGGCGCACTACAAGAACTCCTTGAGCCAGCCAAGACCGTCTTCGGTCCGCCCACGCGGGCGATATTCGCAACCGACAAAACCGTCAAAACCGCTGGCGTCGATACGAGCAAAAAGATCGCCGACGTTAAGTTCACTGGGAACAGGTTCGCCACGATCGGGAGGTCCTGCGATCTGATAGTGGCTCGCGATATCGGCATACTTGGCAATTGCTGCTTCCACCTCGCCTTCCATACGATGGCGATGATAGAGATCAAACTGCAGCTTCAGATTGGATGCACCAACCGAAGCAATGATCTCTGCGGCTTGCTTCGTTTGCGTAAGGAAATAATCCGGCATATCGAACGTGTTGATAGGCTCGATCAGGATCTCAATGCCGGCTGAAGCAGCAACACGCGCCGCATTGTCGAGATTATCTTCCAGCACGTCACGGCGCGCACCATGCGCCGTTAGCCCCGACATGACATGCAGTCGCCGGCATTGCAGCGTCTCGGCATAGACGAGTGCTTCGTCAAACGCGCGCGCGAAATCGTCCTCACGTCCCGCCAACCCTGCAAGACCGCGTTCGCCAGCATCCCAATCACCCGGGGACACGTTGAACAGCACCTGCTGCACACCTGCATCATCAAGTCGGGCGCGCAACTCCGATGCTGGCCAAGCATATGGGAACAAAAACTCGACAGCCTTGAACCCATTGCGGGAAGCCGCTGAGAAGCGATCGAGGAACGCCAGTTCCGTGAACATGAAGCTTAGGTTTGCAGCAAGACGCGGCATTATTCCTCCCCGGAATGTGTGGGCACAATGACGTGCACGCGTGCAATCTGAGCAGTGTTCCCCGTAGAATCGCCCTTCACGCCAGTCTCGCCAGTATCGTGACGAGATTCAATCGAACGAGCGTGCCGAGCGGCCTCGCTTCACATCGCTGCGCCGCGACTTCGCATCAAGCCGTCGTTTCTTCGAAGCAAGCGTTGGCCGGGTCTTGATGCGCGGCTTTGGTGGAACAGCAGCTTCAGCAATCAACTCAACAAGTCGCGCACGCGCATCTTCGCGGTTACGCTCTTGCGTGCGGAACCGTTCCGCCCGGATGACCAATACACCCTCGTCGGTCACGCGCCGCCCTGCGAGCACGATGAGCCGCTTGCGAACATCCTCGCTGAGCGACGGCGAGCGGCGCACATCAAAGCGCAACTCCACCGCGGTTGAGACCTTGTTGACGTTTTGCCCACCCGGCCCCGAAGCGCGAACGAACCGCTCTTCGAGTTCGTCGTCATGAATCGAGATCCGCGCTGTAACCCTGATCATATCGCTCCCACCTCAGCGCTCACCAAGGTTCCAATAGTCACCGCGAAAATAGAGCAACGGCTGGGCCTCCGATCGCGTTGCCCCATCAACAACTCGGCCGATAAAAATAGTGTGTGTCGTGAAACCATGGCTTTCAACGAGTTCGCAATCCAGAACCGCCAGCGCATGATCGAGCACCGGCGCTCCCGTCTTGAGCCGGCCCCACCCATGTCCGTCAAAACGCACCGCCCCTCGCGCACCACCATGGCCCGAAAACCGCATCGCAACGTTCTGCTGATCGGCAGCCAGGATGTTCACAGAGAACACTTTTGACTGAGCGATGATGTCATGCGCCCCCGCCTTGCGCTGCACACACACCAGCAGTGTCGGCGGCTGATCCGACAGCGAGGAAAATGCCGTCGCGGTCAATCCTGCCCGCACATCGCCGGCAATAGTCGCCACGATCGCAACAGCACCGGCCTGATGTCGCATCAGCGCCCGATAGTTGCGCGCTGAAATCCCGCCGGCATCCCCCGTGTCTCGGTCCATCAACGTCAATGAGCGCTCCTCGTCACTTGCATGAGACCCAGGTCCAATTTTCCCAGGGAGCCGGAAGTCGTGATCTACCGTCATCATTCAGGTCCGGCACAGCACGGGATTTAAGTTCCAGCGTGGGTATTTATAAGCCTTCGGCGCTGGCGTCGCATGAAAATCGTCGAACTGGGCAACATCGGACAGTGACGCCTGCAGGATCTTCTCCGACAAAACCCTATGACGGCGTCGATATGCGGGCTGAATTCGGACCGCGGCGCAGGATTACCTTCGTTAACGAACCTTGCAGCTTGAACTCGATCGGCTGAGATGAAAGCAGCGATGCTTCCATCGAAGACGTAAATCGGTCTCTCCAACAAGGAGATAAAGCGGCCGCACGGGTTAGATGCGATTCAGACTAAACATGGCCTGCTTTAGACGAGAGGCGCCGCCATGCGGGGAGCAAATCTTTGAGGATCTCGCGCGCAGCATTTCGACCCGGCAACCCACTGACCCCACCTCCTGGATGGGCGCCCGAACCACACAGATATAATCCCTTCAGCGGCATTCGGTAGTCCGCATAGCCCAGAACTGGCCGCGCCGAATAAAGCTGATCCAGACTTAACTGCCCGTGGAATATATCGCCGCCAATGAGGCCGAAACGTTCCTCCAAGTCGAGTGGCGAGAGCATCTGTCGGGCAATTACGCTGTTCTTGAAGTTGGGTGCATATTTCGTGACGGTATCGATAACGACGTCGGCGAACATTTCACGCTCACGCGGCTCGGCCCACGATCGTCCAGCGGGAAGCTGCGGCGCCACATGCTGAACAAACAGACTGGCGACATGCTGCCCATCCGGCGCCAAGGTATCGTCGAGTGTGGAGGCAATAACCATTTCCACCACGGGCTCACTCGCCCAACCATCACGACGAGCATCGAGATAAGCATTCTCAAGATAGCCAAGCGTTGGCCCGATGATGATCCCCGCTCCATGATGAGGTGCAGCAGCTTTGCCGGGAAGACAGGTGAAATCGGGAAGTTCGCTCAACGCTATGTTCATGCGAAACGTACCCGAACCCGTCTTGAACGCACAGAACCGCCGATGCAGTTCCTTATCGATCGTACCTTGAGGCACCATTCGGCCAAATAACAGCCTCGGGCCGACATTGGCTGCCACCACGCGCGCACGAACCATCTCGCCCGTCTCAAGGTATACGCCCGTCGCCCGATCGCCTTCGACGACAACTTCGCGAACTGCTGCTTGCATGCGTATAGTGCCGCCCGCAGCACGCACAGCAGCAGCCATCGCCTGCGTTATCGCGCCCATTCCGCCAATAGGATGCCCCCACACACCGGCCTTGCCATTCACTTCACCCAGACAGTGATGCAAAAGCACGTATGCCGTTCCCGGTGTCGATGGTGCCGCGTAAGCGCCAACGATGCCGTCAAAAGCAAATGCAGCCTTGACGACCTCACTCTCGAACCACGCATCCAAGAAGTCGGTCGCACTCTTCGTAAACAGATCCAATAGCAAGCGCTGATCGCCAAGCGATAGCCGCATGACCTTTCGTCCCACGCGTCCCGCTTTCAGCATCTCGACGATGCCGCCACCTGCATTCAGCGGTGCTTCCAAAACCAAGCCTCGCACGACATCTGCCGCGCGCTGCAATGCCTCGTCGAAGTCTGCAAGCCGGTCAGCATCCTTGCGCGAGAATTGCGCGATCGCGGCCTGCCGCGCGGCAAGTCCATAAGGCAATACAAGGCCGCGCTTCTCATCGATCGGCCAGAAGTTGGCAACGGGACGCTCGACAATTCGCAAACCGTGGCGGCTCGACAATTCCAGGTCGTCGATCACGCGCGGGTTCAAAAGGCTAACCGTATAAGAGGCAACAGAATTACGAAACCCAGGATGAAATTCTTCCGTTATCGCCGCGCCGCCTATAACGGAATTTTTTTCGAGCACAACGACGGACAGTCCTGCGCGCGCTAAATAAGCTGCGGCGACCAATCCATTGTGACCGCCACCGATAACCGCAACATCGACATCAGTTTCAGCTTCACGCGACTTCATCTGCCCTCAAATTTGTGATGAAATGCATCCCTGCAGGACAATCCGCTACGCGTCCGTTAATATGATAATCAGCGTGTCCTGCTAATTTTGGGTATCGGACCACACGCCGCACATTCGTTAATTCGCATAACTCCGCATGCTAACTGACATCGGTTGACCATCGGTCCATCACGGCCAAAGAACCAAAGCTGTCGGTTATTCGCACTTCGATTGCTTGCCTATTTAGTATTTCGTTAAACATTAGCATTATCGGCGATCCTCAATGTTCACGCGATTAGTTGCTCGTAAACCAATCACTCCTAGTCTCAATGCATCCGCCGAGCGCGAAGCTGTGTGCATGACTGTGAGTGGTACCCCAATGCAGATGACGCGAGTTCACTCCGCCGTACACACTGGGAACTTGGATATTGCCGTTGACACTTCTACGCACGCAGTTGAAAGACCGCGCAATGCGCGAGTGCTGGGGTTGCTCATCATCGCAACCATACCCGCACTCTTCTGGACGGCGATGATTGCACTCATTGCACCGTATGTCGGCTATTCGCCCACACCGTCAGCGCTCTTCGCCATTGGCCTCGGCCTTGGCGCCTTCCTGTTTCTGATTTGCAGCGCATTCACAGATGCGGAACGCTGAGCAGCCTTGCCCGGATCTATCCGTTCGACAGCATCGGCTGAATTAGAGTTAACGGGACATTTACGCACTGAGCGACCCGCGATGCGACGCCAACAGCATCAATAAGCTGGCAAGACATCCATTCGCCGCGCCGTGCGCCTCAAGCGCCCCAGTCGCAGACAAGCCGCTCGCACACCCCTCGCCGCGCTCCAACTTGGCACTTGCTCTTGACGAACCGGCACTGACGGCATGAGTACGACGACAAGCAGCCACGAACTGTGCCCTTACGGCTAAAATTACACGTCAGTAGAGTCTGGCAATCGCGGCCGGGGTTGATCGCGCCGCCGGGGCCTTCTTGCGCGCGTGCGGGCACAATCGATAAAGTCATCGCGACAAGAACTGCGATCAAGCCAGTTGAGACAAGTCCACCCAAACGCACCGTCATCGACGTGACCCCGCATTAACCGGGCTTCAATTCACGCATGCGGCGGGTGCGATGTGTATGGAAATTCGTCACCGCGCCAACGCGATGATCGACTTTCCGCTACCTCCGCCATGATCGCAACCAACACTCATCAGCATGGCAAACGCGCACGCTGCACTGTGTTGTTGATGCCACTACAAGCACAGCAACACTCAGATCATGAACGGAAGTCCGGAACAGTGTTTTAGAGCCCGATCGGCTGAGATGGAAGCAACACTGTTTCCATCGGAGGCGTGAATCGGTCACTCAAACAAAGGATTAGAACAGGCCGCATTGGTCAGACATGATTCAGTCTACCTCTGACCCGCTCTCGTCGAGACAAACCACGCCTACTCGGCGGCAGCCTTCGATTTTGGCTGGACCAGCGCCATATAATCGTTGAGCAGCATCTCCGTGACTTTCCCCGGGGTATAGCGTGCCTCCCCGATTTCGGAAACCGGGGTTACCTCAGCTGCGGTACCGGTCAGGAAGCACTCATCAAACGCGCTCAATTCCTCCGGCATGATGACCCGTTCAATCACCTCGATGCCGCGAGCCTTCGCCAAGCCAATGACTGTTTGGCGTGTGATGCCGTCGAGAAAACAATCCGGCGCCGGGGTATGGATGACACCGTCTTTGACGAGAAATATGTTGACTCCCGTGCACTCCGCAACACGGCCGCGATAATCGAGCATCACTGCGTCTGCAAAGCCGGCCCGTTCCGCACGATGCTTTTCGAGCGTGCAGATCATGTAAAGTCCAGCGGCTTTCGTCTTGGCCGG
>AERA01029385.1_pt1 | contig 10442 bp, 11 predicted proteins | sample 267968 | NCBI WGS metagenome assembly AERA01 (sample SAMN02954363, study PRJNA61401) | activated sludge metagenome | biome: terrestrial; feature: wastewater treatment plant; material: activated biomass; isolation source: activated biomass of an industrial wastewater treatment plant | reverse complement strand
GTTCAGCAACCTCACCTGGTGTTTGGCTCAGCGCTGCACGATGCGCTCCAGTTCCTGTTCCGGAAACGATTCACAGAAAAAGACAAATCGATCGGTAAGGAATTCCTCCTTTCGGCATTTGATCGCGAATTATTCAAAAACCGGCATTGGCTAACGGAAAAAGAACTTGAGAACCAGAAAATCTATGGCACCGATATATTGGCAAAGTTCTATGATCATTATGCATCCTCCTGGTCGGATGAGATCCAATATGATGTGGAGTTCCGGATCCGCGATGTCACGATCGCCGGTATTCCGGTCACCGGCTTCATTGACCGGATGGATAAATTAGGCAATCATCTGGCTATTATTGATTACAAATCAGGCAACCCGGATAATTTCAGGGATAAACTGAAACCCATTTCAGACAAAGACCCCGTGGGGGGTGATTATTGGCGTCAAATGGTCTTCTATGATTTGCTACTCAAGGCCGATCCGCGATTCAACCGCTATATGGATCAGGGCCAGATCATTGCGCTGGAACCTAAAAAGGATGGAACATTCGTCACGAAGACTATTCCCGTCACGGCCGAAGATCGAGAAGCCGTCACGCAGCAATTAGTCGATGTGTATGAAAAGATCAAGCGAATGGAATTCAGCACGGGTTGTGGGGAATGTGATTGGTGTAAAATGCATGGGCTGGAGAAATTATCCATACCTAAGGATGAGGTGGATGCGTGATTATTTCGGTGTGGTATAGCACCTGGAAAAGACAGTAAGAAAGTAAGACAGTAAGAGAGTAAGAGACCTGAGAGCAGGTTTATTGCAACACCGAGATTCCTACGATCGACAACAGGAGATCGATTTGGCGTCTGGCGTCTTACATCTGGCATCCAACACAAAATCCTATTTTGTGAGGTATGAACCCCGTCCAGCCGATTACCCTGTTCACCGATTACGATATCACCCTGTTCCAGGGGGGCAACCATTGCCGGTTGTATCAGAAATTCGGGGCCCATCCGATGGAAGTGGAGGGACAGAAAGGAGTAGCGTTTGCGGTGTACGCACCTGCGGCTCGCAAAGTTTCCGTGATCGGGAATTTTAACGGCTGGCAATCCGGCGTTCACGAACTCTATGCCCGCTGGGATAGCTCGGGCGTCTGGGAAGGATTTATCGCAGGGCTGGAACCGGGAGCGATCTACAAGTACGCGCTGCAGTCCAACAATTTCCAGGTCACCATCAAAGCTGATCCGTACGGGCAATGGCATGAGCAACCACCAAAGACAGCTTCCGTTATCTGGAAGGGAAATTATAATTGGGCTGATCAAAAATGGATGAAAATCCGGAAGGATAAAAACCGGCTTGGTGTGCCCATGTCCATTTATGAACTGCACCTGGCGTCCTGGCGAAAGAAGGCGGATGGCACATCATATTCCTATCGCGAACTGGCCGACATGCTTCCATCCTACCTCAACGATATGGGTTTCACCCATGTGGAATTCATGCCGCTGATGGAACATCCGTATGATCCGTCCTGGGGCTACCAGATCACGGGATACTTTGCACCGACATCGCGCTTTGGCCATCCGGATGATCTCAAATACCTGATTGATCAATTGCATCAACACGATATTGGCGTCATTCTGGACTGGGTGCCGTCGCACTTCCCTACTGATGGACATGGCCTGGGTCACTTTGATGGCAGCGCCGTGTATGAGCATCCGGATCCCCGGAAAGGATTTCACAATGACTGGCAGAGCCTGATCTTCAATTACGAACGCAATGAAGTGAAGTCCTTCCTGATCAGCAACGCGTTATTCTGGATCGATGAGTTTCATGCCGATGGCCTGCGGGTGGACGCGGTCGCCTCGATGATCTATCTTGATTATTCCCGCAAGGAAGGCGAATGGGAGCCGAATCAATACGGTGGTCGAGAATATATCGAAGCCATTGAATTACTCAAGCGAATGAATGAGACCGTGTATCAATATCACCCGGATATCGTCACCATTGCGGAAGAGTCGACGGCATTCCAGGGGGTTTCTCATCCAACGTATAATGGGGGTCTTGGGTTTGGCATGAAATGGATGATGGGCTGGATGCACGACACCCTGAAATACTTCAGCCAGGATCCGTTGTTCCGGAAGCACAGCCACGACCAGATCACGTTCAGCATGATCTATAATTATTCGGAAAATTATGTGCTGCCGTTTTCCCATGATGAGGTGGTGCATGGAAAAGGCACCTTGCTGAGCCGGATGCCCGGTGAAGGAAAAGATCAGTTCGCAAATCTGCGATTGATGCTCGGATATATGTTTACCCATCCGGGCGCGAAGCTTTTGTTCATGGGCGGTGAGTTTGGTCAGCGGAATGAATGGAATTTCAAGACCCAACTGGAATGGCATTCCCTTGAGTATGAGTCGCATCAAGGCATACAGCAATGGGTCAAAGTATTAAATCAACTATATCGCTCGGAAAAAGCTTTGCATGAGCAATGCACCAAGCCGGAAGGCTTCAACTGGATCCGGGTGGATGACTGGGAGCAAAGTATCCTGATATACGAACGCATCGGTGCGGATCCGAAGAACAGAATATTGGTAGCCTTAAACCTTACACCGGTTGATCGGAATCATTATCAAATCGGCGTAGAAAGCAAGCCAGGCCATTGGAAACTCGTCTTCAGCAGTGATGACGAAAAATTCTGGGGCAATAACCGCCAGGTCGCTGACAAGGTCATCGTGGAGGAGAAAAAGCATGAACATAAAAACCATTCTATCATCCTGAATTTGCCAGGGCTGACATGCCTTATTTATTCCTGGGTGCCCGAACAAGAACCCAATCAAAAGCCGGCAACTAAAAAGCCGGCGAAAGGAGTTGCTGCACGAAAAAAATCGCGAAATAATTAGGTTTCAAGGCTTTCGTCTGGCGCTACGTATTCGAAGTCGGATAGGGCTGGATCAATATATCAGCAGGAATACCCAATGCTTTGTGAAATTTTCGGATGACATGAATACTCATCGGACGTTTTCGGGATAAAATTTCCGACACCCTGCTTTTAAGTCCGATCAAATCTGCAAGATCCTTCTGGGACAGTCCCATTTGTTCCATTTTAAATTTGATGGCTTCTACCGGATCGGGATCAGGAAACGCACCTGTGTTTTCATCTTCATACTTCTCAATTAAAAATAACAAGAGCTCTAGCTCATCACCTGACGGGGTTCCGGGTTGGGCATGAAATATTTTATCAATACGCTTAAGCGCTTGCCGATACTCCTCTTCCGTTTTAATTAGTTTAATATCCAACTAAATCGTTTCTATGTTAATCATATTGTATTCGGCATGGGTTCCGATAAATTGGATTCAGATGAGATTACCAAATCCTCCTTAAGGTTCTTTTGGCAATGACTCTCATATAGGAGTAAAACTAGTCGCTTTCCAGGCAAGTTCCAAATTTGGGAACCACATTATAGCCCGAATGAGCCACGCGCATACCTCAAGCAGGTATTCAGTTTGATGAAACTGGTAAATTTGAGTTCAATGTCGAGCACCCTCATGCCACAGCTACCGAATAAATCGCATCATTATAAAGCCACCATTCGCTGGACCGGTAATCGCGGAGAAGGAACTTCCTCATACAGAGCTTACGATCGAAGTCATACGATCACAGGTGATGGGAAAATCCCTATCGAAGCGTCCAGCGACCCGCAGTTTCGGGGTGACAAGACCAAGTACAACCCGGAAGATCTGCTCGTCGCCTCGATCTCAGGATGTCATTTGCTCACGTATCTGCACATGTGCGCTGTCGCCGGGGTGATTGTGGTGGACTATGTGGATGAGGCAACCGGCACCATGATGGAAGATCCGGATGGCGGCGGTCATTTTACAGAGATCATGTTAAACCCGGTGGTCACCGTGAAAGATGCCTCAATGGTCGAAAAAGCCAATGCATTGCATACAAAAGCCCATGAACTTTGTTTTATCAGTCGATCCGTGAATTTTCCGGTCAGGCACTCACCGATATGCAAGGTGGTGGAACCAAATTGAACGTTTACGCATTAACTCCTCATTGAAATCCTCATCATGGAAGTGATCCTCATTATCCTGGGCATTATACTTGTCCTCGTTGGCATTGGCGGCAGTTTACTCCCGCTCCTGCCCGGACCACCGGTCGCATTTGTCGGCCTGCTGATCCAGCAAATGCGCGATCCGAATCCGTTCACCTGGAAATTCATCTGGTTCTGGGCCGCGATCACTGCGATCACACTGATCCTCGATTATTTCATCCCGATCTGGGGCACGAAAAAATTCGGCGGCACGAAGTACGGTGTGTGGGGATGTACGCTCGGATTCCTGGCTGCATTCTGGCTCGGTCCCTGGGGTATCATTCTGGGCCCGGTCGTTGGCGCATTCATCGGGGAATACATCGCTCAACGAAATTCAAACAATGCATTGAAAGCCGCATTCGGATCGTTTGTCGGCTTCCTGTTTGGCTCGCTGATGAAGATCGTGGTGTGTTTTTTTATGTTGTATTATGTGATTGTGAGCATTTAAGCCAAAATAGTGAGGAGTTAGGAATTAGTAGGTAGAAGTGAGTACCAACTCCTACCTCCTAGTTCCTAGTTCCTAACTTCTCCTGAACCATTTCTCCCTACCTTTGTTCCTCCATTGCCAAACAACTGATCTAAACAAGAAATACTATGTACCCTGCCCACCTCACTGCCCCGATGACCCGAGAGCTCGAGGATATTGGTTTTGATTCCCTGGAGTCCCCGGAAGAAGTGATCAATGCGCTTGAAAATCAACCCGGTACCGCCCTACTCGTCGTCAACTCCGTCTGCGGTTGTGCCGCGGGCATGGCTCGTCCAGGAGTGAAAATGGCGTTGCAGCATGACAAAAAACCGGAGCATTTGCTCACTGTCTTCGCGGGTGTAGACCAGGAAGCCACAGCCAAGGCAAGAGAGTATCTCCTGCCCTACCCGCCTTCTTCACCCGCCATCGCCCTGTTCAAGGACGGGCAACTGGTGCACTTCATCGAGCGTCATCATATCGAAGGCCGTAGCGCCACGATGATCGCGGAAAATCTGAAGGCCGCATTCAACGAATATTGCTAACCGGTCTCTCCGGCCGTACTACCTTTAGGCCGTGACCCGCATTACCGAACAGGACTCGCATTACCGGCATCTCGAAAAGATGTCGACCGAAGAACTGTTGTCCAAAATTAACCGTGAAGACCAGACGGTGGCGAACCGGGTAAAAGAGTGTATTCCCGCTATCATTCCCCTGGTCGATGCCATCGTGATCCGCATGCTGGACGGCGGCCGATTATTCTATATTGGTGCCGGGACCAGCGGGCGGTTGGGCATACTCGATGCTTCGGAATGCCCCCCAACTTTCGGTGTAGATCACGATCGCGTAATAGGTTTGATTGCAGGGGGCGACGCGGCTATTCGCAAATCGCAGGAATTCGCGGAAGATCATCCGGAACAAGCATGGATTGATCTGCAACATTATTCCATCAATTCGAATGATACCCTGATCGGGATCGCTGCTTCAGGCACTACCCCTTATGTGGTGGAAGGCTTGCGCACGGCACAAAAAAATGGCATCCTCACGGGTTGTATCACCTGCAATCCGGAAGCGCCTTTGATCTCAGTCTCTGATCATCCGATCGTGTGTGTTGTCGGCCCGGAATTTGTCACCGGCAGTACACGGATGAAGGCTGGTACAGCCCAAAAACTCATCCTCAACATGATCTCCACCTCCGTGATGATCAAACTCGGCCGAGTGCATGACAACAAAATGGTGGATATGCAACTGAGTAACCAAAAACTGATTGAGCGGGGCATACGCATGATCATGCAACGAATGGGATGCGATGCGCATCACGCCAAATCATTGCTGCATGAATATGGCTCTGTGCGAAAAGCGCTCGAAGCGGCCGGTCACTAGATCTTGCTGATGGTCCCGCTGCCGCTCACTTTCGAGGTGACGCTTGCGTTTCCGGAATAGCGGATATCTCCACTTCCGGACACCATGGCATTCAGATCACCATTCACGGCCACCGATGCATCCCCTGATCCGCTGATGTGAATATTACAGTCATCCGATTGAAAGCCTTTGGCATCCACATCGCCTGAACCACTGATGGCAATATTGAAATCTCCTGTTTTCCCAATGAGATCCACATCACCCGAGCCGCTGATGCTGAGCTGCGTATCATCCGCTTCAGCTTCCATATGAATTTCACCTGAACCTGAGACACTGATCATCAGATCATCTATTCCCGTAAATCTGTTGGTTGTCGTGATCTTGCCGCTGCCGCTGAGACTGATCTTGTCAGCCGATTTGACGGTCATGTAAATGGTGACCTTGTTGGCGTTCTTCACTTTATCATTAAAACTGATTCGCCACGAACCATTTTTGACTTCGCGGTTCAGGTTGTCAATGATATTTTCCTGAGCTTCGATCTCGATCTTTTGGGTATTCCCCTGGGTCAGGATCACGTCTGCAGCGATCGAAAGATCAAAGGCGTGGATGGGATCGAGGGTGATCGTTTTCTTCACCACAGGACCTTCTCCCTGGATGGATTGAGCCCCCAGGAATGTACCGGCGGTGTTGAGGAGCAGAAAGAGCACGATGGAAAGAAGGATTGGCCTTGGCATGATGATGGGTTTTAGTATGGAAGAAATACGCTACAAGGACATTGCCCTTTTGGAAAGGTTGCATCCAGCCTGTAATCGGTAATCAGTAACCGGTATTCGGTGTTCGGTATTCGGTATTCAGTAATCGGCAATCAGTAATCAGTAATCAGTAATCAGTAACACGGACAAACGTTAAAATCTTTGAATGAATTGAACTTGTTAAAATTGGAAAATATTGCTTTGTCCCCTTCTTTAAACTCTTTCCTCATCTTTCACCTCTTACACAAACGATCCATTCCTTTGAGGATGTTAGATGCCAGATGTCAGATGCATGATGTCAGATGCCAGATGCCGGATGCCGGATCCCAGATGCCAGATGCCAGATGCCGGATGCCAGATGCCAGATGCCAGATGCCGGATGCCGGATGTCAGATGTCAGATGCCAGATGCCGGATGCCGGATTCTCAGATTAACAGATTAACAAATTACCACATTCCCCAATTTCCTGATTCAACAACTTCCCCAATTCAACTAATTCAACCCATTCTCCTAAAAGCGCTCCTCCCGCTTCCTGTCAAACACATCCCGCGGTAAAAAATATTCCTTCTCCTCTTCCGGTAATTCCGCCTCGGGTGGCGGGATCTCATCCGGCTCAATATCATTGCGGTAAAGAAAGGCAATGCCAATCCCTGCGATGCCGCCGAGTAAATGACTTTCCCAGGAAATACCCTCTTTTCCCGGAATAATACCCTCAAAAAATCCGGCGTATAAAACAAGAATAATCAACGCGAGCACAACTGATTTCACATTCCTTCTGAAAATCCCACTCCAGAAAACAAGCGAGACCATCCCGTAGATCACACCACTGGCGCCAATGTGGTACGTGAACGGCTGCGCAAAGATCCAGACACCTAATCCGGACAGCAGATATAACCAGATAAAACTGCGGATCGCGATGCGAGGATAAAAAGAAAAGATCACCGTCCCCAGTATGGCGAAAGACAACGTGTTGTAAAAAAGATGTCCCCAACTGCCATGGATCAACGGTGAAGTGAGGATGCCGGGTAGTCCGTCGATATTCCGCGGATAGACGCCCAATTGCCTCAGGTCAACGCCACTTAATTCCTGGAATATGTGAATTGCCCACACCAGGACCAGGAAACTGATCGGAAACGCTAAACGACGAAGCCAGGATTGACCGGGAATGCTCAATTTTCAGGTGGATATTTCCGGCGCACGATGCGGATAAACTCCTCCGCCATTTTGATCCGGCTCTTGTCTGACCAGTGATATTCCTGCGCGACGCCCCCGATCAGCATCTCGCGGGCTTCCGAAAAGGAATGAAGATCATTCAATCGCGCGCAGGTCGAATCAAACAACTGCTGATCGCCGCCAAACAATTCCTTAAGCGTGAAGATGCGTTCGTTCAGGCCCAATGCGGCACCGATATCCCCGATCGGCGCATGGGAGATCCTGGACTCGGCATGACCTGCGATTTCAAAGACTTTTCGAAGTTCATCGCCGGCCGCTTCACGTGTCGGATTGGAAAAGGACTGGTAGGTGGGATTGACCACGGGCTCAGGAGCGGGCTGCAATGGTTCTTCCACTTTTGGTGGCGCCGGTTTCGGCGAATGCATTTCCTGCAGTGGCACATCAAAGACTGGCTGCACACGCACGGGCTCAGGTTCCGGCATAGGAGCAGGATCGGCAATCCGGATGGGCTCAGGTTTAGGCTGTTCAAAAACGGGCTCCGGCTTGGGTATTTCGACCACGACTTTCCGGGCGAGGTCAGGTTCTTCCAGTTCGGAAGCCGGCAAGACCGCATCATACAGCTGAAGAATATAGGATTTCACCAGGTCGCGCTCCAGGCGGGAATATTCCTGGGTATGGCTGTCATCCAATAAAGTCTGGATCTTGGTGAGTAATATTTTGATCTTACGGTGGTCCATTTCAATGAGTTATGTATGGCAAATAGTGCTGATCTATTTCTGCAAAGGTAGTGATGTCAATAACATATTGTATACGATCCGGTTCACCCGCCCGGGCGATGGAATACCAATAACAACGCATATTTGTAGCTGTCATGTTCCAGGAACCCATTTTTACCTCTCCGCGTCGCGGTTGGATCGAAGTGATTTGCGGCTCGATGTTCTCCGGCAAGACGGAAGAATTGATCCGACGATTAAGACGTGCACGGATTGCGGACCAGTCTGTAGAGATCTTCAAGCCGGAGCAGGACACCCGGTATAGCGCGGAAGAAGTGGTGAGTCATGACGCTCGCGCCATCGCTTCCCGACCTGTCAAACACAGTCTGGATATCCTGGAAGTGCCTGCTCACGTGGAAGTGATCGGCATTGACGAGGCCCAATTTTTCGATGATGATTTTCGTCGCGTATGCGAGGAATTGGCCGTGCGTGGTCATCGCGTGATCGTGGCCGGGCTGGATATGGATTACCGGGGCTTACCGTTTGGTCAGATCCCTCAATTGCTGGCAGTCGCGGAATATGTCACCAAACTGCATGCGATTTGCAATCATTGCGGAAGCCTGGCGACGCATACCTTTCGATTAACGACAGACTCGGAAACAGTCGTGCTGGGTGAAAAGGATAAATACGAGGCGCGCTGCCGGTATTGCTTCAACCAGGGGAATATTCTGAAATTGAAAATGAAAAAGGAAGGTTGATCCGCGTCTACATAGCCGATGACCATCAGGTCCTGATTGACGGTCTGAAAATGCTGATCGACCGCGAGGCGGATATGACTCTAGTCGGCACAGCATCAAGTGGAGAGGAGGTTTTGGAAAATGATGCTTTGCAAAATGTGGATGTGCTTTTGCTCGACATCAATCTTCCCGGTATTTCAGGCATTGATACTTGCCAGGCGCTAAAGAAAAAAATGCCATCTCTGGCCGTGATCGGCCTTTCCACGTATGACAAAGGAAGCATCATTCGCAAAATGATGAAAAGTGGCGCTTCGGGATTCGTTTTGAAAAATGCAGGCAGTGATGAACTGATCAAAGCCATCAGAACCGTGGCCAAAGGTGATATCTTCCTGGGTGACCTGGCCAATAAAGCATTGATGGATGAGCTGACCGGTCAGTCTGCAGACCGAGCTGATTTTATTCCCGAACTGACCCGGCGGGAAAAACAGGTCCTTCGTCTGATCGCGCAGGAATTTACCACCGCCGAGATCGGGGAGAAACTTTTCATCGGGGTGAACACGGTTGAAACCTACCGCAAAAACCTGTTGCAAAAGCTCCAGGCCAAGAATACGGCGGGCCTGGTCCGTATCGCGATGGAGCGTGGATTGCTTGAATAACAGGCACCACTCCCTGAAAACCGTGAATTTTGGATTTCAGGCTTTCCGGGGTTCCCTGCCCTGATGGATATCCGGAGTTTTGGCAACAAGGTCAATTCAAACTCCACTCAAATGTTTCCAACAATATTTTTTTCCAGACAACGCCTCCTTTTTATCTGCACGCTTTTATTGCTGAATGTCCTGGTGACAACCGCGCATGCACAAGTTTCGATCAATACGGACTCTATGCCTGCCCATGAGAGTGCTATTCTGGATATTCGATCCGAATCTAAAGGATTGCTGATCCCGCGCATGGGTTCCATACAACGTCAGGCGATAGTCAATCCGGCAACAGGCTTATTGGTCTATGATCTGGATCTTGGAAAATTCTGCTGCTACAGTGGAAGTGAATGGATCGTGATCATGTCGGGATTTACCACACTGTTGACGGATACGGATGCAGATACAAAGATCCAGGTCGAGGAAGGTCCTGATGATGACATCATCCGGTTTGATGTTGCCGGT
>AERA01017244.1_pt1 | contig 10452 bp, 9 predicted proteins | sample 267968 | NCBI WGS metagenome assembly AERA01 (sample SAMN02954363, study PRJNA61401) | activated sludge metagenome | biome: terrestrial; feature: wastewater treatment plant; material: activated biomass; isolation source: activated biomass of an industrial wastewater treatment plant | reverse complement strand
GAACCATCGGCCCGAATTCTCACATCACCTAACCCGCAACAAACTCCTGCTCCGAGCGATTTTGACCTCAACCCTGGTCTTGAGCGCGACCTGGCCCGCAAGGAGCAACCTCGCCCTGCCGCCGTCCTCGTTCCCGTCGTTGCCCGCGATCCGCTGACTGTTCTATTCACCTTGCGCACGGCCCATCTCGCCAGCCACGCCGGTCAGGTCTCGTTTCCCGGCGGCAAGATTGACGATGAAGATACCAACGCCATCGCCGCGGCCCTTCGCGAGGCATTCGAAGAAATCGCGCTGACGCCAGACTTTATCGAGCCGCTGGGCTTTCTCGATACCTATCACACATCAACCGGCTTCACGGTTACTCCACTCGTCGCGCTGGTCGACCCGGGCTATGTCGCAACCCCCAATCCCAACGAAGTAGCTGAGATCTTCGAAGTGCCCCTCTCATTTCTGATGGCGCCAGAAAACATCTCGCTTAACGCTCGTATGTGGATGGGCCGCGAGCGATACTTCTACGCGTTCAGCTATCAGGCCCATTACATCTGGGGCGCGACCGCCGGCATCCTCAACAACATGCGCGACAGGCTCTTCTCCCCCGAGTCAATCCGCTCCTGACGTGCTGAGCGTGGCACAGATTCCAACTGGCTGGCCGGCGTAACGCAAGCGCTTCACCGATACTGCGCTGCGCATTATCCATAATCACGCGACTCAACTGGCCTGCTATCATATGGCCGTGAGATGAGACCCCCATTCCAATGACTGATAAAGACGCCAGATCTCTACCACCAGAACAGCGCCTCGCCGCAGCAAGCTGGCTGACGGCACCGCAAACACGCCGTGTATTCGATACGCTGGAGAAGGCAGGGTTCACTGTGCGCGCCGTAGGCGGCACCGTCCGCAATACGCTGCTTGGCGAACCCGTCAATGATATTGATCTCGCCGTCGATGCCTCACCCCAAGCGGTTATGAGCGCAGCCAAGCGCGCCGGTCTCAAAGTTGTACCAACAGGCATCGCACATGGCACGGTCACGATAGTTGTCGATGGCACGCCCTTCGAAGTGACGACGCTGCGCCAGGATGTTTCCACCGATGGACGCCGCGCCACTGTCGCCTACACCACAGATTGGACGGCCGATGCCGAGAGGCGCGATTTCACGATCAATGCAATCTACTGCGACCGCAACGGCGCCCTCCTCGATCCCGTTGGCGGCCTTGCCGACATCGCCAAACGAAGCGTTCGTTTTATCGGTGATGCTCATGCGCGCATTCGTGAAGACTATTTGCGAATACTGCGCTTCTTTCGCTTCTCTGCAATGTATGCCGGCGGCCAACTGGATCCAGTTGGCCTCGCTGCCTGCACCATGGAACGAAGCGGCTTGCAGCGCTTATCTGCCGAGCGCGTCCATCACGAACTTCATCGCCTGCTGCAAGCGCCATTTTGCATTCCTGTAATGGAGCGCATGGACGAGCACGGATTCATCAATGACATAATGGGTGCAAGGGCAGATACCAAAGCAAACGTTGGTGCAGTAGCAGCGCTGGTTTCCAATGCTGCTGCCACCACAACTCCGCGCATTCCTGATGATGCTGAGTTGCGCCTAGCCGCACTTGCCGTTTCAACACCAGGCGATGTCGCGCAACTGAAGGATCGACTACGGCTTTCTAATTCAGAAACACAGCGCATTGCGAATGCCGCCGAAGTTGCGCAATCAATTAATCCGCAAACCAGCACGACGCTTCTTCACGAACTCATCTATCGACGGGGAAATGACGCGGTGTCCGACGGGATCGCGCTCGCATGGGCACGATACACTGCAATCACTGATGTCGATACATCGAATGCTGACTCCGATGCATTTGTAGATTTATTGACCGCAGCGGCCACTTGGTCGGCGCCAGCACTTCCCCTAGGCGGACGTGACGTCATCGCACGTGGCGTTGCACCAGGACCGCGCGTCGGCGAAGTCATCGGCGATTTCGAGCGTTGGTGGATCGCCGCGGATTTCCCCGACGACAGGGAATTGATGGAAAAAAAGCTCGCCGAGCTGATCTTGGTTACCAATCGGTAAATTTCCGCTTCTTTCCCAACCAAATTTGCTTAATCTGACGGACACATTGGGGTGGGTCCGACAATTGCAACGACGCATCTCGATCATGAGTAGCTGATCGCCTTAAAGCAGTCGGCAGTCTGACAGCACATCGCTGGAATTCGGTTCGTCATAAGGTTCGTCGTGTCCCAGTCCACACAAGAGAACGCAGCGCTCCATCAAAGCGCCCGTCGGCTCACTGAGATGGCCTACGCGTTTGCTGCGCTTGCAGCCCTCTCATTTGCAGCCCTCCTGACACACACGACCATCGGAGCCTCGTTGAGTGAAGAGGCCCGCCAAGTGGTGACATGGAGCTTTGTTGGCCTCGCCGCCGCGGACGCTGCCCTGCTCTTCACCTGGCAGCACATCATTCGCTGGATTGCCGCGAACCAATAGCCATCCAAACATTGGTCCGCCCCCTGCTCTGCCCCCCAACAAGGCTGGGCGGGTCCGTTTCTCATTGCGTCAGAGGCAATTGCACAATTTCCAACCCTGTCGCGAACGGCCAGCGTTCTCATTGCCCCACGAAAATTGAAACCGGATTGAAACGAGAGCCCGATCAGCTGAGATGGAGGCAACGATGCTTCCATCGAAGGCATGAATCGCTCGCTCAAACAAAGAAGGAGAGCGGGCCACATTGGCCTGACATGATTCAAGCTACTCTGACCCGCTCTAGTTGCCACGTGCCACAAGCGCCTGCCCTCCAGCGCCAGCGGCCTAGCCCCGCCCCAGCAGGATGCCGGCCCACGTCTGAGTGATTCGAGGCGCGAAGCTCTCTCACATTTGAATCCGCCGTATTGAAATCAGCACAGGTCGAATTCCGTTCGCGAAAAAGAAAATGGCACCGCCGTCGGCGATGCCATTATGAGCGATGCTGACTCAACGAAAAAAATACCGTTCAATTTCACAACAGCCGCAGTTCAAACAGTGCAAAATCGCAGGATCTCTTTCGTCTGACAACTTGGCACGTTGCAAGACAACGCAATCAATTAAGCAATTAGACTGCGAAATCCTGAAGCTTGGCGCCCTTCGAAAGCTTGGCAACTAGCCAATTTGGCTTACGGCCGCGCCCCGTCCATGTTTCCGCACGATTGTCAGGATTGATGAACTTTGCAGCCTTGTTGCCTGCCCGCCCCCGCGCGGCGCGCGCCACTGGATAAAGGTCTGCAATTGTGAAGCCGGAGCTTGTCAGGATCGCATCAATTTTGGCTTTTACATCAGCTTTGGCGCGGCTACGCGCGTTAGCCTTGGCCTTTGCGACCTTCGCCTCCAGATCATTCAAATCCCTCAGCGAAAGCTTGTCGACATTAACGGCCGGCATTCGTTTTTTCCTCATTTGACGCTCTTCTACTATACAAAAAATGTCGGGAGTAATCGGTGCATCCGCCGCCCCTGGAATGCGGGCTATAGCATAATTCAAACGGATTGCAGACCTCAAATCCGCAGAAAAGATATGGTTTCGTGCCAAATGGCATTAGCAGGTTTCATCTCAATTAACAGAAGCCAATTTGTCTATTTCACGTGCACCAACGCAGGGCACATCCGCAAATTTCGGAGCATCCAATCCATCAGCCATTAGCCATAGAACGGTCTATCGGCGCGCTGACCATTTAATCGGCTGAGCATTCATCATATTGCGTTTAATCAACAACACTTCACGACAAGCGACTTATGTGACGATATTTCCGCTGCAATCTCGATCATCGGTATTTTTGACGGCACACTTCAATTTGTCTGCTCTGTGAATCCCGCCTTCCTGATTTATCACAATGGTCCTGGCGGATTTTGTGAATGCCGTTCGAAGAACCCAGACTTCGGATAGAAAGTTCGGCCGAGCAAGAATAGATGGCACCATTAAATATGGATCGCCTGGAACTACAGAACACAGTCCCGAGTTTCATACCGGCCGCCTCAACAAATGTTCCGCTGCAACGTTGCGTCCACGAGAAGCGCTTGCAAACAGCCCCGTGTCGCCCATCTGCAATTCATCAGGCATCGGTGAATTGTGGAACTTAGACTGAGGGCGTGAAATGGGGTTTCCGTTTGCTGCGTTCAAGCTTGGCATCGCAGCAAGACCATATGTGCGGACTTCTATGAATTGCCGGCACTGACAATCTCACGCCATTTGATTTGCGCGCGCCAAGCCGCTACGTTTCATCGCTCTCCCTCGCAGATGCGAGCAATTTGCTTCCAACCGGAGCTCAAAAATGACTTTCAAGCTTCCACCGCTTCCCTACGCCTACGACGCTCTCGCCCCCTACATGTCAGCCGAAACGCTTCAGTTCCACCACGATAAGCACCATCAGGCATACGTTGACCAAGCCAATAACCTAGCTGGCGACGGCTCCAAATATGCCGGCAAGAGCATTGAGGACATTTGTAAGGAAGCCTTCGCAGCGAAAGATCAGCCGGTCATCAATAATGTCGGCCAGAATTTCAATCACATTCACTTCTGGCAGTGGATGAAAAAAGGCGGCGGCGGCAACAAGCTTCCTGGAAGCGTCGAAAAGCTCGTCACCGCATACGGCGGTTTTGACAAAGTGCGCGGCGAATTCATCGAAGCCGGCAAGACCCAATTCGGATCAGGATGGGCATGGCTTGCAATCAAGGACGGCAAGCTCATCGTCATGAAGACGCCCAACGGAGAAAATCCGCTGATGCACGGAGCCAGCCCAATTCTCGGTTGTGACGTCTGGGAGCACAGCTACTACATTGATTACCGGAATGCGCGTCCGAAATACCTGGAAGCCTGGTTTGACAATCTCGTCAATTGGGACCACGTCGCAGCGCTTGCTGAAGGCAAGGTTTGACGGCCCATTTTCGGATAGACTCTGAAATAGGGCGAATTCCGAAAATTCTTCAGTCTGCCCAATGAAGTTCCCTAACAGAGGACCGCCGGTAGCGATACCGGCGGTCAATTTGTTTGGTTTGCAATGAAGTCTGTTTGATGAGTTCCGGCATCAGATCGCACAAAAAATGCATGCGCCAATTGTTCTCGAATACTCGCCTCACGAGCCGGAGTAACAGACTGCGCGCTTCACCCCGCTGGCCAAATTCAAATAGTTGACCAGCGAAAGCCAATCCCAACATCAGCTGATGCGCATATTCTGAGTTCGAAACAATTTCGAGTTGTGCCCCAAGCCCGTGCCCTCAGAACGTCATAAGCATGGCGATTATGTTGCAAGCACCACTGTTGCTTCCCGGACATTTGCTTTGCGGATCGCACAAAACATCTGAGCTTGCGCTTGTTCTTCGCAGGTGTCGCCATTAGACCACTACAGAGGGATTTCCGGAATAATACATCGTGCAAAGTGCAGCTAAATCCATGCGCAGCTTCGGTCCAGCGGTATTTGCAGCTGCAACGGCCGTCATACTGGCAGCTTGCGGCGGCATGATCGTCCGTGACGGTATCACCTCGGCTAAGGTTGCCGAGGTAGCGCACATTGAAGATTTGCCCGGAGTACGTTTCTGGGGCGATGAAACGCCAAGCGATTTCCTTGGCGAACTGCGTCGCCGACTGCCCAATCTTCCGCGGCTAGCACAAAACGCCCATACCGCCGACGGACGCCCCGTTGTCGAGATCCTCGCGCTATCGGGAGGCGGCAGTGACGGCGCATTCGGGGCTGGGCTGCTCACCGGCTGGACCGAGCGAGGTGACCGGCCTGAGTTCGAAGTCGTCACGGGCGTCAGTGCCGGAGCGATTATTGCCCCATTCGCTTATCTGGGTTCAAATTACAATGCAGCGCTGAAGCAGATTTGGACGCAGTACCAAACGTCCGAACTTGTCACTGCGCAAATTCTTCCAGGCTTGCTCGGCGGAGAATCTCTCGCAGATACCTCTCAGCTTGACGCACTGATCGCCCAGTACGTTGACCGCAAGTTTTTACGCGCAATCGCCCGCGAATATCGCAAGGGGCGCATACTACTCGTCGGCACGACAAACCTTGATGCCCAGCGACCTGTCATCTGGAACATGGGCGAGATCGCAGCAAGCAACCACCCCGATGCAATGAAACTGTTCCGCAAGGTCATCATGGCATCGGCGGCCATTCCCGGAGCCTTTCCACCTGTCAGGTTCAATGTCGTCGCCGATGGCAAATCTTATGATGAGATGCATGTTGATGGTGGCACGACACGGGAAGTCTTCGTCTCACCGATCAATGTGCCGATGCGAACCTATGACCCGCTTTACGTCAAGCCTCCGATCCGGCGGATCTATCTCGTCAAGAATGGCAAGGCGATACCCGAGCAGGAAGTTGTCCAGCCTAAGACACTATCCATCGTCGCTCGTTCGATCTCCACCCTCATCAAGAGTCAAAACCAGGGTGAGGTCTATCGCATCTGGCGGATGGCGCGTGATGACGGAGCTGACTTCAACTTCATCGCCGTGCCTCCAAGCTTTAATGTCAAGTCAGACCAGTTCTTCGATCCTGTCTACCTGGCAGCGTTGTTCGAAGAGGGCCGTAATTTGGGACGTGGCAAAACGCCTTGGATGAAACGCCCGCCAGATGAAATGGTGAAGAAGGCGGAGCGATAATCACGCCACGCCTGCGTTGTCGCATTCGATCATCTTTGCAGTCGCTTACTTTCCCTGCGGCTCCGGCGGCCCGAGGCTATCGAGATAGGCGATAAACCCCTCGATCTCTTGCGTATCGAAAACGAAGACGGGCATGTCGGGATGTCCTGAGACGATGCCCTCCGCCAATGCTTCTGCAAGGTTCTCGCTGGGATAAAGTGAAGCGATATCACGGAATGGCGGAGCATTGGCGTGTGTACTCTTGTCGTCGGCGCCCGAAGCATGGCATCGCGCACACTTATCCTTGACAATGGCGCGTCCAATCTCTGCAAGCTTTGCCTGCAGTTCGGCATCCGTGCTGCGCTCATCCGCAATTGCAGTAGCCGCATGCGCAGCTACGCCAGCCAGCACGATAAGCGTAAACGCCACCAGCAACTTCGCCGCGCGCGCCATGCCGCTCCCCTAAGAAATTTGATAATCGAAAATCAATCGTAGACCCAAAAAGTGCCGCAACAACCGAACCCAAAATCGTGTCCCTGACTCACTACGTCACGAACACGATCTTTAGATCAGAACCACTGCGGCTGCCACCAGTGCAGCGCCGCCTTAACAAGCACCGGATTAATCAAGTAGGCGATGCCAACAACCGCGACCGCAGCAAGAATTAAAAGGACGATGCTCAAGCCCAGCGGCGCGCGATAGCTAAGTCCGGTGCCTGGAATACCCAGCGTAATCATTCTGCGGCCTTGGCTGCCGACATTGATTGTCGCGCCTTTTCCGCCAAGACTGGTGCTGACCCCGGTCTTGCTGAGATTGATCTTGACGCCAGGTAAAATCGTCCACGTTTTCCGAAAACGAACGCCTTTGAGCATATCGCTCTCCTTAGTCAGTCCTTACGGCCAATGCCGAACCAATTGCCAAGCTTTTCTTTAACGTCGCCAATCTGCTCGCTGACATTACCGACCATCGAATTCATCGCCAGCACCCGCTCGTAAGCCCCGTCCACATCGAGCGGTTTGTCATATTTCGACGCATTTTCCGTATCGAGCTTCATGATCGTCTTGCGCTCTTCCATCGTCAGCGGACCGATGCGACCCATCGGCGGTCGAATCAAGGCCCTCTGCACCATGGAAGGCTCGCCCTTGTTGCGCAGCGTCGAGACCAACGCTTCACCCAAACGCAGCTGCTGAATTGCTTTCTCAGTATCGATCTCAGGATTTTTCACGAACGTTTCGGCAGCTGCACGGATCGATTTTTGCTCCTTCGGCGTGAAGGCCCGCAACGCATGTTGGATCCGGTTACCCAACTGCGCAGATATTCTGTCCGGCACGTCGCTCGGGCTCTGCGTGACGTAATAAACACCGACACCCTTCGAGCGGATCAGACGCGTAACGCGCTCGATCTGATCAAGAACGGCCTTGGGCGCGTCGTCAAACAGAAGATGAGCCTCGTCGAACAGGAACACGAGCTTCGGCCGATCGAGATCACCGACCTCCGGCAACTTGTCAAATAGCTCGTCGAGCAGCCATAGCAGGGCTGTTGCATAGAGCCGCGGATTGTCCATCAACTTGTCTGCGGCAAGAATATTAATGACGCCATAGCCGTCACGCGTCTTCATCAAGTCATTGATATCGAGCGCCGTCTCACCGAAGAAATTGTCGGCCCCCTGCTCCTCGAGCACCAGCAAGCGTCGCTGCAGCACGCCAACCGTCTGCTGCGCAATGTTGCCGTAACTCGGGCGCAGCTCACTTGCTCGCCGCCCGACCTCTTCGATCACCGCTCGCAGGTCACGCAGCTTCCGGATGACAAATTTCGGATCGCGTGAGTTTCGCCGATCTTCAGCCCAGCGGAAGGCGATGTTGAGCACACCTTCCTGCGGCTCAGTCAGATCAAGCAATCGCGATAGCAGCAACGCACCCATCGACTGGGCGCTCGTTCGTACAGGATGGCCCTGCACGCCGAAAATATCCCAAAAAAGCTACCGGAAACGCGGCATTGTGATAACCCGGCAGGCCAATTTCCGCAGCTCGTTCGACCAGATGCTTCTTTGGCTCACCGGCTACAGCGACACCCGAAAGGTCCCCCTTGATGTCAGCGGCGAATACGGGGACGCCAGCGGCGGAGAACCCCTCCGCCAGCACCTGTAATGTCACGGTTTTTCCGGTGCCGGTCGCACCGGTAACCAGACCGTGCCGGTTTGCGAGCTTCAAATCGATATATTCAATGCCGGCATGACTACCGCCTAGAAGGATGCGGCCAGCCTGCGCGAAGAAGCGCGGGTCCGCCGTCGGATCAGCGGCTGCGGCACCTTTGCTCTCACTCATTCCTCGCTCCTAGAAGGCGTCACAGGCGACATAGATTTTTTAGGAAACGCCCGGATCAGTTTCCTAGTCGATTCAATCCCGAATGGGGGAATCGCTCCACTTAGGACTCAAATCGCACGCGATTGCCTGTGATGCAAACGCTCAAGAGCCCGATTCCCGCCACCCCAAATTGCCGGCCCATATAACCTGTGGACGACACCACAATTGGTCGAAGCAGCCGGATTTGACGTGCATCGGACGCAAGCTGGATTATACAGGCTGAATTATGCAGGATTATAGGGTGGCCAGCAGACGATGCCGAGCCCTCCAAGTCGAAAACACCTTAATCTGCAACGCGAAATTCCCGCTGGAAGTTGACACATGACTGAAACCGCCACCACACCGCTCGCCGCCGATTTCGCCACACCGGATCGGGATATGTGGCTGAAACTGGTCGAGAAGGCTCTCAAAGGCGGAGATTTCGAAAAGCGGCTGGTCTCGCGTACATCGGACGGATTGCGGATTGAGCCGCTCTACACGCCCGATAACGCGGTATCAGGAGCCGAGACGGCGGTTCCAGGCGCCGCACCCTATGTACGTGGCCTGCATAGCAAACCTACGGGCCTTGGCTGGAGCGTCGAACAAACCGTCGTCGCCGAAGATCCAACGGCAGCAAATAAGTACGTGCTGGCCGAATTGGAGGGTGGCGCCAATGGCGTCGTGCTGCGCATCCAGTCTCCGGGCCAAGTCGGCATCCCGATCGCCAGCGGTGCCGATATGGCACATGTGCTGACGGGCGTGCACCTCGATCTGGCACCCGTCACCCTCGATGCTGGAATGAGTGCTTGTGACGCCGCACACCACCTGAGCGAGGCAATCGCGATCCTCGCAGCTCCGGCGAATAAGATTCAAGTCAACTTCAACATTGACCCAATCGGCACACTCGCACTGACCGGACACGCCAAGGTTTCCGCAACCGAGGATATTGCCGAAGCCATAGCTCTCGCCAAAGAGCTTCGCGCGCAATTCCCAAAGGCGCGCACCATTTCCGTCAACGGCCGCGTCGCCCATGAAGCCGGCGGCAGCGAAGGCCAGGAACTGGCGGTAATGGCAGCGTCACTTGTCACCTACTTGCGCGCCTTTGAAGCGGCCGGAGTTTCGATTACAGACGCCATGGCGCAAACGAATGTCTCGCTCGCCGCTGACACCGACCTCTTCCTGACCGTCGCAAAGCTGCGCGCAGCACGTCGCATCATCGCCCGCATTGCCCAAGCATCAGGTGCGCCCGAAGCAGCATCTGGCGTACGCATCGCCGTAACGTCTTCTGCGCGGATGATGACCAAGCGCGACCCTTGGAACAATATGCTGCGCACCACTGCGGCAACATTGGGCGCCGCCTTTGGCGGTGCTGATGCCATCACGGTTCTTCCCTACACATGGGCTCTGGGACGGCCCGACGCATTCGCCTACCGCATTGCGCGCAATACGCAGATCGTGGCGCAAGAAGAATCCTGGCTCGGCCGTGTCGCCGATCCAGCCGGTGGTG
>AERA01006441.1_pt1 | contig 10458 bp, 8 predicted proteins | sample 267968 | NCBI WGS metagenome assembly AERA01 (sample SAMN02954363, study PRJNA61401) | activated sludge metagenome | biome: terrestrial; feature: wastewater treatment plant; material: activated biomass; isolation source: activated biomass of an industrial wastewater treatment plant | reverse complement strand
GACACAGGCTCTGACTGCATCGGCACATCAATCCGTCAGGGCGCCAAGTCTGTAACCCAGCTTGAGATCATGCCCAAGCCCCCGGTCAAAGAGAACAAGGCGATGAGCTGGCCGCATTGGCCGCTCAAGCTGCGCATCTCCACCAGCCAAGCCGAAGGAGCGTCCACCGAATACCAGATCTCGACGGCTGGGTTCGAAGGCGAGAATGGCAAGGTGAAGAAACTCAAGTTCGTCCGCGTCGACGACAGGATGCAGCCCGTTGCCAATGGCGAAGGTACGCTGGACGCAGATCTCGTTCTATTCGCGATGGGCTTCTCAGGTCCCATCGAGACCGACGTCGTGAAGGAGTTGTCACTTCCAATCGTCGCTCGCGGCCGTTTCAAAGGCATCGACGGGAACGAAGAGAGCTATCGCGTGCCGGGTTACGACAAACTCTACGTGGCAGGTGACATGCGTCGCGGCCAGTCGCTGGTCGTATGGGCCATCCGCGAAGGTCGCCAGGCGGCGCATTCAATCGACAAGGATCTGATGGGCTCGACGCTGCTGCCGCGCTGACGGATGCTCGTCTCGATGATGATCCGAGCAGGACCGGAACTGGCGTCGCAATGCCAACAAGTTGGCATGACGCTCACGGGGCCTGCTCATGTTCATGTTTCAAGAGCCGCAAAGTAGGGCAACTCCCGCCCTACCCAACGCGTTCGAACGAACCGCGCCGGCCACTATTCACGCCACTCGGGCAAATACGGCGCGAACACCAAAGTGCCCGGGCATCCCGTTGAGCAACCCTCACGAAAGGCAGCTGCGCCTATCTTTAGGCCTTGTGCGGTTGACTGCTTTAGATCAGATTAATTGTTGATTTAAATCAAGCGCGCCAGCATGGATGTGCTCCGCCAAGGAGTTGCCTCGTGACCGAACTGAACCAAAACACGCACGACACCCCAGGCCCTTCGGCTTGGCCATTTGCACTTGCCGTCTTGGGCATCATTGTGGTCTGGGCATTCGTTGTTTCAAACGTAGGGTTCGCAGCATTCATCTATCCGCTGCTCGGGTTGGTTGCAGCAACCTTTGCATTCTGTTTGTTTTTCACGCGAGGCAGCTGAGACGGTTCGGCGCGCGTAGCCGATGCCGAATGGCCCGCGCACATCCGCATCGAATTCCACATCACCGGTGGACTTCAGCGCCGTTGAGGCTTCGCGCCCGGCAATGGAATGCTTGGGGAATCGCTGTTGGGTATCACTTCCGGCTCTGCGGCTTGTGAAGGTGCTAAAACCGGCAATGGCCAAGAATTATCGTCGGCTCTGCCCGGTCTCGACGCGATCCGCTCACCTTTGACAAGAACACGGAAATAAGGCGCCTGCGCCGGTGATAGTTTGCGCCGTTGCGCTGCGCCATCACTACCACCTGGCGTGATCGAACTCATCACCGTCAATCCGCCAGGTATTTGATCAACGACCTGATCGCCCATCTGCGACAAGCGGTCAGCACTCTCCCGTCGCGTGACGAGCGCAATAACGGCCGCTGGAATAGCCGGCCTCACAATTTCAACCGCCAGCACACGCTCACGTCCATCAGCGCCTGCTGACTTTAGGTTGATGCGGCTGGTCTCAGCCGCTTGATCACCTGAGCCGTTGTGATCCTTAGCAGCCGAACTGCCTCCCGTGCCGCCAGCGCGTGCGTTCGCCTGCATTGACCCCGCCGGACCGCCAGCCGCTTTTGGTTGCGCCGTCGGGTTTATGAGCGCCTGCTCAGATTCATTTCCAGCAAGCGGAATCGAACGAACGCTTTTAGCGCGATTGAGATCCCGCTTGATGGCCTGCTCAACGAAATGCGCAAGCTTCTGGTAGCCGGCATCCGTCATGTGCACGCCGTCGCTATCACGCAGCAGCCGGTTCTTGCCCGCAAGGTCGGGACCATAAGGACTGTATTCGCCCTGCTCGTCGGCAAAACCCTGGTAGACGTCGACATAGCGGAGACCGCCGAGATAGGCGCGTTCGCGAAATACTTCATTCTGGATTTGTGCCGCCTCATTGGCGTCGGCCCGGCGCATGATCGGCAATCCAACCCAGTAGATGGCCGCCCGCGCCGCCTTGAGGTCGCGGATCAGCTGGTCCATGCGTTGCGCATAGATATTGCGCCACTCAGCCGTTCCCACCGCGTAGCGCTGTCCGTTGGGTGCGCGATAAGACCAACGATCCAATCCGCCAAACATGACAACCACGATGTTTGGTTTATCGCTCGAAGCGCCCCGCGCGATCTCTTTCAGTTCATCGACCGTATTGGGCCTTGTTAATCCCGAAAACCAGACCGGTTTGCGTTCGATATCCAAGCGAGGATCGCTGCCCAAAGCATCCGCCAACCCTGACTGGATGCCTTCGCCGAACTCATCGCCGATAACCCGCAGCTTGTAGCGCTCACCGTCCGGAAATGGCGTGATATAGCTATCACCGAACTCATTAAATGATCCGGCCTGGGCCTGGACGCCTGTACTGGTGGCAACCAATATTGCAACCACAGCCGCAATCACCGCCAATGCGCCAAGCCCGCGCCAATCACGGACCATTCGCAATACTTGCGGAAATATGTTCACGCGCGGTTTGCACATAGGGGAATCGCTAGTAGCGTTCATGCCCGGTTTATAGCCCCAAATTACGGCGATTGTCGCGTCGCACATGACGCGGGAACAGCCGCTGATCGGCTCCCTCCACACCTATCGGGACACACGCCGATTGAGGTGATCGAGGAGACCCTGCGTCGGCCAGCAATCCACCTTGAGCCCATTCTTGACCTGATATTGGCCAGCCTCCCGGCGCGTCCCCGAACCTATGAAACCGTCGATCTTATCAATGGGATAGCCAGCTTTTTGCAACCCCGCCTGCACACCGCTGATGACACGCGTACGCTGCGGCCCGATATCCTGCCAGCGTGTCACAAAATCTCCACCACCCGCAATCCGGTCAGCGAGGTTGCCAACGAACGTCGCATAAAGATCCGACGTGTTGTAGCGGCGGATCACCTGAAAGTTCTCCAAGACCAGGAATGAGGGGCCATAAGCACCCGCTGGCGACATCAAGTAGGCTTGTTCACCCACGATTTCGCTAGGAAAATTGCGCCCGCCGACGCGCTTGTAGCCGAGCGCCTTCCAGTCGCTCACCGCCCTTGATCCCGGCGGACCCTCAAGCGAGCAATTCGACGAAGCTGGAATTTCGACCTCATAACCCCAGGTTCGTCCGCGCACCCAGCCTTTTGCTTGCAATTGCCGCGCTGCCGACGCCAAAGCATCGGGGACGGAATCAAACAAATCGACAAACCCATCTTTGTCGTGGTCGCGCGCATGGAGGTAGAATTCCGACGGCAGAAACTGCGTTTGTCCGATGGCTCCCGCCCACGACGAGCGCATCCTGGCGCGCGGAATGCCGTCCTGTAGCATTTTCAGCGCCAATACGAACTCCGACCGAAACAGCTCTTTGCGCCGCCCCATATATGCTTGCGTCGCCAGAACGCGGATTGCATCGTGCGGAAGTTTGTAGTTTCCGAATGCCGTCTCGCGTCCCCAAATCGCCAACACCGAATAGCGATCGACGCCATATGTCTTTTCGATATTATCGAGCGCGCTCTTGTACTGGACGCTGAGCGCCTTTCCCTTTTCCGCAAGTCGCGCCAGATAGGGAGCATTGAGATATTCTGACGGTGCACGGGTGAACTCTGCTTGGCCCTTCATCGTCGGAGTATCGCGGCCGGGCAAAACGAGATCTGGCAGTGACGTATCTGGTTCAAGCCCCTTCATGGCAGCGTCAAATGTCCGGCGACTAACGCCAGCCTTCTGCGCTTCGGGCCAAACGCTTTCCAGAAACGCTTTGAATTTCTCGTCCGCAGCGGCGTTGCCAGTGGATATGGCAAGCAGCCCAATGAACATCACAATGGTGCAAAGCCAAGCGCCGAAATGCGATCCCACCCAATGCCGGTGGTCAGCTCTGAAAGACATGGAATTGGCCACCCTTCACCCGGTTGCATGCAAAACGCGGCGCAATAGCACCAGCACGTCTTCGCATGCTCATTTCCTGACTAACAGGGCGAGAATGGGGCCATCAGTTCTGGGTGTGCTACTGAGGCGGCGAATCCGCCGCATTTTCTTCAAGAGGCGCGCCGCTTCAACTCGGTGAGTTTATCCTCCCAGGCGAACGCATGGGTAACGATCTGATCGAGGTCGTCGAGTTCCGGCGCCCAACCTAGAACGGCACGGATTTTCTCTGACTTGGCGACGATTGCTGCCGGATCACCTGCCCGGCGCGGCGACATTTGGACTTCGAAATTTACGTTCGAAACACGCTTGACCGCGTCGATCACCTGCAGAACCGAATACCCTTTAGAGTAACCGCAATTGAAGATATCCGACGAACCGCCTGCGCGCAGATAGGCAAGTGCTGCCATATGTGCGCGCGCCAGGTCGCGAACGTGAATGTAGTCACGAACACATGTGCCATCGGGCGTATCGTAGTCGGTGCCGAACACCTCCATATGCGTGCGCTGCCGAAGCGCCGTTTCGCACGCAACTTTGATGAGATGTGTCGCCCGTGGCGTGGACTGACCTGAGCGGCCTTGCGGATCAGCACCCGCAACGTTGAAGTAGCGCAGCGCCACATAACGCAAATTGTGTGCTCGCCCTGTGTCGGCCAACATGATTTCTGTCATTAGCTTCGAAGAGCCGTAAGGCGACATCGGCGCCGGCAATGCGTTTTCTGAAACAGGATTCTCTTTCGGATTTCCGTAGACCGCCGCCGTCGAAGAAAAGATGAAATGCTTCACACCCGTCCAGACGGCGACTTCCATGAGCGCCCGCGACTTGACTGTATTGTTATTATAATAGCCAAGCGGATCAGCCACCGAATCGGGCACGACGATGGAACCTGCAAAATGGATGATTGCATCGACGCCGTGCTTGCGAACGATTGCGCGAACTAAGTTTTGATCACCAACATCACCGACCACCAACTCAGCCCTGGGATCGACGGCCCAGCGGAAGCCGGTGGACAGGTTGTCGAGTACCACGACTCTCTCGCCGGCATCCGCGAGTGCCAGCACCATGTGGCTGCCGATATAGCCGGCGCCGCCCGTTACCAAAACCGCCATTTTCTCATTGCCCCATTTGCCGCCACTTTGAATGCACCAGCATATCAGTTGAGCCGAGCTTGATCAGAGAACACCCAGACAAATTGGTTTCAATAAACTAAACGGTATGATCGAAATGCAAGATGCGATTGCATTTTGCACCCCGTTAACACCAACAGATTAATCCCTGCACTAGATTGTGACCGTAAAAGGCACCCCACCCGCCGGCCCAACGGCCGCCCACGCAGCTATTCCGAATTGAGCCATGTCAAAACAACAGTCTCCGATCCGCAAGGCAGTGTTTCCCGTTGCAGGCCTGGGCACGCGATTTCTACCCGCCACGAAGGCGATGCCCAAAGAAATGCTGACGGTCGTTGACAGGCCAGTGATCCAGCACGTTGTCGATGAGGCACGCGCTGCGGGTATCGAGCACTTCATCTTTGTGACCGGTCGCAATAAGGGCGTCATCGAAGATCATTTTGACAGTCAGTACGAACTGGAGCGCACACTCGCTGAACGCGGCAAAAAGCGCGAATTGGAAATGATCACGCGCGATCTTCCCGGCGCCGGCCAGACGAGCTTCACCCGCCAGCAAACGCCACTCGGCTTGGGCCACGCCGTTTGGTGTGCACGCGACATCGTCGGCAACGAGCCGTTTGCCCTGCTGCTTCCAGACATGCTTCATCACTCTGAAACACCATGCCTTGCCGAAATGATGAAGGCGTACACCAAGGAAGGCGGCAACTTGATTTCCGTCTCGCCAGTTCCACCCGACCAGACGCACCTTTACGGCATCGTCGGCGTCAAACAGTCCAAAGCCAAGGTCTCGGAAATCAACCAAATGGTGGAAAAACCGCCGCGCGGTACAGCACCATCGAACCTGCACATCACCGGTCGCTATATCTTGCAGCCCGAAATCTTCGACATTCTGTCCAAACAAGAATCAGGCTCGGGAGGCGAGATCCAACTCACTGACGCAATGATTACGCTGATGGGCCGCAAGAAGCAGCCGTTCCATGCCGTGCGCTTCGACGGCGACATCTACGATTGCGGCTCTAAGGTTGGCTTCCTGCTCGCTAATATCGCTTACGCGCTGGCGCGTGACGACATCGGTCCCTCGTTCAAAACCGAGCTGAAGCGGTTCGTTTGACCATCGCTCATAGCAAGAGCGCCTCACAACATTCGATTTCGGGCTCTCAAACAAAGAATTTAGAGCAGGCCACATCGGTCAGACATGGTGCAATCTACCTCTGACCTGCTCTACACTTCGGCCGACGGCGATCTGAAATCGGAAAAGAACGATTTATCGCCGCAAGCGAAGCCCGACATGAAATTCATCGGATGTGTAGTCGGAGTTAGGTGAGGTCGAATCGAAAATCGTGTGCCTGTAGCGCCCGAAGATGATGGCATCGCGCGATAGAAAATATTCCAGCCCAACATCGGTACGCCATTCGTTGTCGTCGATATCTACACCCTGGTAATCCTGCATAGTATAGGTAATGCCCGCCGTTCCTATCAATTGACGCTGGAAAGCGTGCCGCACCGCCACACCAATCGCTCGGGTGAAAACGCCACCGGAATGGGCAGTAGTCGTTTCCGAAATATCCGATCGCGCCTCGAACAAGAGCGTCGTCAGTTTCGTCGCGCGCCACGCTAGGTTGGCATCAAGAAGAACACCCTCTATCGGCTCCAGCCGCGCATCATCGGGGTGTTGGACGCCGTATCCCATGGAGATTTCGCCGCGCAGGATCTCGCTCTTCTCGCCGAACTCCGCACCTATACGATAGCGCTCGCCAGTGGAATCTCTGCTGATGCCATCCGATTGCGCCACAACTGAATAGTCGCGCTGGTTGCCGCCCATCTCGACGAAACCAGTCAACGTCGGCTTGAACTCCCAGCGCGTGCGCACTGCTCCATCGTAGGCACGATAGTCGCGATCGGAATTGTCTTGCAGCGTGTTGCCCACCATCACATCGGAATAGCTGTACTCGCCAACTGTGCCGCGCAGCTGAAACGACAAACGATTGAACCGTTGATTGAGCGTAACGCCCGCTTTGTCCACAGTCAGGTTGGCGCGATCGCCGGCCGCGTTTGCATCAATCGCCGATCGGCTCTCCTGCGAATAGTCACGTGAAACGAAAGCCTGCAGATTTGTCCGTCGTGTGAGATCGAGCCGCCCGCGCGCTTCAAGCTGATAACCCTTGTCGTTCTCGCTATCGAACTCGGAGAAATAGCTAAGGCCCGATGCGGCACGGAACTCCAGCGCGTGCACCTTCCAATCCGATACGAGCCGCGCGGATGGCTTGAAATCGAGCGCAATGTCCGATTGGGCCTTCTGCGAACGCAAGACGTTCGAATACCAGCTACCTCCGATTTCAACTTCAGGAAACAGCACGAACGATCCGATGCGAATTCCAACAGGGTCGTAGGGCTCCTGCAGAAAGAGGCGCATTGTGCGCCGGTCATCGATCGGTGGGATATCCTCGATCTGGAACAACAGCGGATTATGGCCAGCCGGCGGAGACTCGAATGCATCGATATCCTCCTGCGGGCGCGTATCGATTGTCAGCGGATCAATGCCGTCCTGAATTGGCGTATCGGGCTCTTGCTGCACGATGCCGTCGACAGGCGCACGCGGTTCGGGAGGCCACGACAAATCGCCATCCCGCAACACAGGACGCTGACCTTCACCCGGCACCTGATCAATCGGATCACGTTCTTCGGTATCGCGACTGGGGTCATCCGACGGAATGGTTGCAGGCAGGTCTGGCGCCGTCTCTGTATCGTCATCGAGCCGTCCGCTGAGACCTCGCCCCGTGCCCGATGGCCCTGCGGCATAGGTCGGCTGCGCTGATGAATATGGAGCATCCTGCGCCACAGCAGATCCAGCCGCAGCCAGAATCAGGCCCAAAACCACGCCCGCAGCTGCCGGCGCGGCAGCCGTCCAGCGCAACACGCGGTATTGGGGAAGGAGCGGCACGGGCGTCCTCTCAGGCCATGACGGCAACGGAGAATTGGGTGGAGAACGCACACATTGGGCATAACGAACCTAAAAACTCCGGGTTAACGCGCACTTAAGTACAAGCGTGGCGGTGACATCCCTGCACACAAAAAACGAACTTTGGATCGAGTTGCAGAGGTCTTGCATCCCGGAGCCGACCAGATACCCTTTGTATAGGGGCCGAATCGACGAATGCGCCGGGCCGTCATCCAGTTCGCGGCTCAGGTCGCCCCGTCAGTGCGTTGAAGCCAGTCATTGCGTTAAAGAATGTATGTTCGCGCAATTTCTGATCCTCATGGATCTGACGAACCGACTTGAGCCCGATGAGATGCCGCATAGCGAGCTAGGTCATAATGACAACAGCGAGGGAACATGAGCGCAGCACATGCCGGATTGAGACCTTCCGCACCTGCGGTCGGTGCAGTGATTGAAATTCCCTCCGCTGTGTCGGCTGCCGTGCGCACGCTTGTCACCGAGAGCGCCGGGTTGGATCTCCTGCGCAACGCAATCGCCACAACTCTCGCCGGTGCCTTCACGGACGCTGTTTTACGCATTCAAAGATCACGTGGACGTGTCATCGTCACTGGCGTCGGCAAGAGCGGACATGTTGGCCAGAAGATAGCCGCGACATTCGCCTCTACCGGCACACCTGCATTCTTCGTGCATCCAACAGAAGCCTCACACGGCGACCTTGGCATGATCACGCCGGACGACGTGCTGGTTGTATTGTCATGGTCAGGCGAGACGGTTGAATTAAAGAACATCCTTACCTATTCGCGCCGCTTCGCCGTTCCCCTGATTGCCGTCACCTCAAGGCGCGACTCCGCCCTTGGACAAAACGCCGACGTGGTCCTTGAGTTGCCGCGCGCCAATGAAGCCTGTCCGCACGGCCTTGCACCAACCACATCAACGACCATGCAATTGGCGCTCGGAGATTGCCTCGCCATCGCGTTGCTGGAGGCCAAAGGCTTCACCGCGCTCGATTTCCGTCAGTTTCATCCAGGCGGATCACTGGGCGCCAGCCTGAAGCACGTTTCCGATCTCATGCACACCGGCGAGAGCTTACCACTCTGCCAACCCGATGATTTAATGGACGCAGCCCTTGTTGTCATGACAACCAAAGCGCTTGGCTGTCTCGGCGTAGTCGATGCGGATGGCCGGCTCGAAGGCATTATTACGGACGGCGACTTGCGCCGCCACATGGGCCCCGATCTTCTCAAGCACAAGGCGCGAGAGATCATGACGCAAAACCCGAAGACGACGAGCCCCGACGCACTTGCATCCGCCGCACTTGAGTTGATGAACGCCTCACGCATCACGGCTCTATTCGTCCTGAAGGATCAGCGTCCCGTCGGCGTCGTACACGTGCACGACTTCCTGCGCGCGGGCATCGTCTAAGGCGTATTTGAGCGAAAGATTAGCTCGACCTCTCAAACCTCCGCTTCTCAAACAAGGGAGTGGAGCAGGCCACATCGGTCAGGCATGTTTCAATCCAACTCTGATCTGCTCTTGGCGCGCCAGGAAGCGATCACGCGACTACATGCGCTCCACGATCAACACCGCTCCGCGCACCGCGACGATACGCACACACACGCCCGCTTCGATATCTGGACCTTCAACGCTCCACCAGCTGTCGCCAATTCGTACCCGACCGCGTCCCGACGTGATGGGTAACTCCAGAGCCACCTGGCGGCCAATATATTTGTTGCCGCGCGCATTGAGTTGCGGCTCATCACAGGCATCGCGCGTAATACGGTGGAGCCAAATGTCGGTGAGATAATCAATTACGATCAGTGCGGCACCGCCGCCAATCCACCAGCCGCTGCCCGCCTCGCCGCGAGCCAGCATTGCCAATCCAATGAAGCTGAGAATGATACCCAGAATCGGCGCAACAATACTTGCCGCGGCAATCAGCCATATAACGTCCTCAGGCAGCTTACGCCGGGGCTGATCAGGTCGCATCGATACGTTCAACAACGAGCGCAGTGCCATCGACACCGACGACCTTCACCCTGTTGCCAGCGGCAACGTCTTCACCCTCGGCGTGCCAAACTGTGTCCCCGACGCGAACTTTGCCGCGGCCCTGCCGAATATCTTCGACGACCGTGAAGATGCGGCCGATGTATTGCGCGCCGCGCACGTTGAGATCAGGCTCGTCACTTTTGGCGCTTGCGGGGTTAGCATAGCGCCGCACCACGAAGACGGTCGCCATGGCGGCGAGTGCAAAAAGGATGAGTTGCCACTGCCACGCAATTCCGCTGGCAAGCGCCACGCCACCAACGATTCCCGCGGCTATGCCGAACCAGACAAAATGCACGCCAGGCACGATTGTTTCGAGAGCTAGAAGCAGC
>AERA01024719.1_pt1 | contig 10486 bp, 9 predicted proteins | sample 267968 | NCBI WGS metagenome assembly AERA01 (sample SAMN02954363, study PRJNA61401) | activated sludge metagenome | biome: terrestrial; feature: wastewater treatment plant; material: activated biomass; isolation source: activated biomass of an industrial wastewater treatment plant | reverse complement strand
CACGGCAACGAAGATAGACGATCAGCGACTTTGTTGTAAATTGTTATTCAAACCACATCGCCATGTCACTGGGAAAAGAATACGTTTACTTTTTTAAAGATCTCGCCGCCAACAACAACGCGGATTGGTTTAAGGCCAATAAGAAACGCTATGAAACGGCAGTGAAAGAACCCTTCAACAATCTGGTTGCCGAGGTGATCACATTGATGAAAAAGATTGATCCGTCGATCGCGATTGAGCCCAAGGATTGCATTTTCCGGATCAACCGTGACATCCGTTTTTCAGCCGACAAGTCGCCATACAAAAATCACATGGCGGCGGTGGTATCAAAAAAGGGAAGAAAGGACATGATGTATCCCGGACTTTATTTTGCCATTGAGGCCAACCAGGTGATGATCGCCGGAGGCTGCTATTCTCCGCAGAAGGCAGAGCTGGAGAAGATCAGAAAGGCGATTGCCAAAGATCCCAACAGTGTCAATAAAATTTTAAACAGCAAAAAATTCAAATCACTTTACGGAGAACTTGGCGGAGAGAAATACAAGGTTTTGCCCGCACCCTATAAAGCGGCTTCGGAAAAAGCGCCCGCACTGTATCAGAAATCGTTTCACTACGAGAAGATCTATACCGGTGCAACCTTCGTGACACGGAAAGATCTGGCCAAATTCCTGGTGGACCACTATAAAGCAGCTGAAGAGTGGAATGGTTTTTTGAAAAAAGCGCTGGGATACGCCTGAAACTACTCTCGCTTTTTGTAGAGAAAAAACGGACCGATCATTTTCATCAATTCATAATCGGTTCCGGTCATATGGGTTGTATCCGGGGGATCAAGAAAATAATAGTCCGCAATTGTGTCTACCTGCAACGTCTTCATATAATTCAGTCCGCCGATGGGAAGCCCGTCCGTATCCCTGTAAAAAATCAGCCCGGGCGTGAAGATCCATGACGATTCTACATGGATGCTGTCATTGGCTACACCCTCTGGCAGGATGGTGTCGAACAATTCCGGATAATATGCATCATAATACCACTCCCGGGCACTGTGCAATTGATGTTTGAACGCGCCCCAAACATGAGCCAACATCAGCACCGTCACCATCAACGCCAGCCATTTTGCCCACAGTCGATGCTTTAATCCTCCCAGGGCCATGACCAGCAGGGAGAAGATCAACGGGATCCAGTAAATGGTTTTTCGACCGATCGGCGGGTTGGCATTGGTAAGCGCCGTTTGGGTCCAGATGACGAGGCCATTGAGGATCAACACAAGCGCCAACCACATCACCAGCTTCCGGTTTTCCAATCGCCGTATCCACACAAAACACATCACGATTCCCGAGAGAACGCCACCACTGATCCAAACAAAAACCATGTGGTGGCGCTGACTGATAATCCCGTTCCCGTAATCCAGACTTCGCCACAATTCGGCAAACATTTCAAGCTGTGTGCCGGCACCCCATAGAAATTCATTTGCCGCTGACAACGCTTTGATCGGAAACCAGAGCAACCAGAGCAACAATCCCGCATGAAAAACCCAGATCCAGCCATGCCGAAAAACCAGCTGTTGTTTTTGAAACAAGAAAAGGCCACCCAACCAGGCAGCACCAAAAGCAGCCCAAGGCAATAAAGCCGTAAAATTGCTCAGAATAGCAAAAGACATTGCGCCCAGGGATATCCACAACCAACGCCCGTTGAAACCATCAAAATACCGCAGCAGGGCATACAATCCCCAAATCACACCACAGGTCATCAGGCCATAACCGCGCGCCAGAGAAAAGAAATCCATCAGATAAGGATGCGCACAGAGCAATAACCAACCGCCGATCATGCCCAGCGTGAAATGAACATATCGATGACAGATCAACCCCGCGGCCAACGCATAGCCTATCCCCGCGAGCGTATTCGGCAGCCTAAGCGCCCAGGGATCATCACCAAACAAGGCCATCGACCATTGCAGGAGGAGTGTATTCATCCAGTGATTATTGGCGTTGGGCCAGCAGGACAACTCCCGGAAACACGACCACACATTGATCGCCCCATAATGGAACCAGGTGCCCGCTTCGTCATGTGTAATGGGAATCATCACCGCGCGATAGACCAGGATCAACACATATGACAGGACAAGCAGGGACAGGATCCGGGAGCGACTCATGGAATCAAATATAAACCGGGGCCATCATACCAAATGCGCTAGAAAATATTTTGCCGGCGAAACATATTCCACCGAACGGCGATCCGGAATTCATTCGTTTTTAAATCGCGTTCCGGCAGTTCACTTTGCTTGTCCCGGTAAAACCATTCCGCATCGATAAACACCCCGGGAGATAAATGATAATGCAGGCCGACAAAAGCAATGAAGAGGTCTGTGTCCACACCCTGGCCAAGGGTAATGCCAAAATCACCCGGACGCTGCGTATTCGGTACGAGAATATTCCCCCCAAACGAAACCGAATCCATATCCTCTCCATGCATGATCAGGTGAAAGCCCAATTCACCCGTCAGTTTTTTGGAAAAAGCATAGTTCACGCGACCAAGCCATTCTTTGAAATTTGCGCCAACAGGATGCGCAAGCGCCTGCCGGTAATGCGAATAGTTTGAGTTTTTGTTGTAGTGCGAATACGTATACGGCCGCACTTCGTTCCGCTCCAGCTGAAGATCGAGATGACGCACACCCAATGCATTGATATAGTTGATCCCGAGTTGGTAACCAAACTTGTTGCTCCAGGAATCCAGGTTGCCATCCAGGATCTCACGGATCTGGATATCATCCAGCACAAACTGGCCATACATGGAGATCGTCTTGCGCACATCGACACGCGCAGTCAATCCCAGCATGACATTATCCGGGCTCCCAATTGTGCCCTCTACAGCACGATAAAGAATGATGGGATTTAAATACTGTAACTCAAAGCGATGATCCTCGCGGTCAAACACAACCGATTCAAAAAGACCAATCGACACCGCCGGCGAGGGCTTGAAGCTCAGATAGTGCGCAGCCAGGTATTTTTTGGAGACCGGCTCCGATTGTCCATTGACCGAACGAAAATCATCAGCAGACAGCTCAGCGAAAATATTATGGTAGTGAAGCTTCCAGATCCGGGTATTAATGCGCAATGAAAAATACGGCGTCGCAAAATCGGACAAAAACAATGAACGCACACCATCGCCAATGAAATGTTGATTATGACCCAGCTGCAGATCAAAATATTTCCCCAGATCAAATCCCACAAAGGCCCGCGCCAGCAAGTAATCGCGGGATTGCGTTGTTCCCAAAAATGAACTGTTCGGATTTTTATATAAACCCGCACCGGGAACAACGCCGATAGAATCTGTAAACCGGTTGACATAGTTCGGAAACCGCGCCTGGGAATCGAATAACTCCGTGTGGAAATATACAGACGGTCCAATGCCTCCCCGGATACTCACACCACGTTGATTGATGAAGGTGGTGGCCGATTCTTCGCTTTCTTTTCCCACGCCAAAATGAAGCAACGGATTGACGCGCAAATAAAAATCAGGCACATTCACTTCATATAAATGAGCGGGTGTTTGATAAAACGTGTTCCACAGCGGATTCCGGCTCACGCGATATCGCGGATCATCAGCGCCGGAGCTGCGCAGGATGAATTCATTGTTTTGATCCCAGATGGTCTGTGCGTGAAACCGGTCAATAGGGTCAACGGCATATGCGTAAAACGTATCCGCCAACCGTACGACGTCGCTCCGCCAAAAGGGTTTGATGGCAGTGTGAAAATCCGTACCCACACCTCCCGTGAGAATTGTCATCCGGTCATATACCCTGTGAGCGTCATGATCCATTTCTGAAATGATGTTCTGACCGCAAACCACAGCCGGCATCAAACCAATAACCACCACAGCAAAGAGGATCCTGAAAATCACGCGGAATGAATTAGCGCTTGAAGTTAAGCAACCACGTTTTGATGGCCTCATCAAAAGCATGAGCGGGTTCGTCAATAAACTGTACAGCGACGGGAAGGATATAGATGGGCAGATTTAATTGCAGCAATAACTGGCGATGGGTGTCCAGGCGCATGGCATCCTTTTCGGTGGTGAGGATGATGGATGGACGATCAGCGGGCAGGGCTTTAAAATGGCGCTCGATATTGCCGATATCAAATGAGGAGAACGGATGATGGTCAGTGTATTCCACGATCCGCACATCACCCGCCCTGGATTCAACATATTCCATGAGGTATTCAGTGCCGGCAATGGCGACGACGACAAGCACGGACAACTCCTGAGTCAGGGCTATGCGTTCGCCCTGACCATACATTTTATAAGGATGACCATAGATGTATTTGCTGAAGAAAACCTGTTGGGTCGTTCGCCGGCGCACTTCATTGCGGATGTCGTTTTTTTCTCCTTCCGAAAGCAGATCCGGGCATTTGGTCACAATGATCATATCCGCACGTACGGCGCCATACGGCCACTCCCGCAGGCGGCCCACCGGTAAAATGAAATCCCGGGTATACAGCGCATTGTATTCGGTGAGCAGAATATTAAGACCCGGCACAACCTCCCGGTGTTGAAACCCGTCGTCCATCAGGATCGCCTGGAGATGTGGATACAGCCGGATCAACTGTGGAATAGCCAGGCTCCGGCTTTCCCCGACAGCTACCGGCACACCCGGAAACTTGCGCTTGAATTGCAAAGGCTCATCCCCGGTGCGGGATGCATCATCGCGAAGTTGCACTTCCAGGAAACCGGTTGTTTTTCGTTTATACCCGCGACTGACGATCGCGAGGTGAATATTTTCATGCAACAACCGCACGAGATATTCAATATGGGGTGATTTTCCCGTACCGCCGACACTTAAATTCCCGACACTGATCACCGGGATGCTGAACCGGACACCGCGCAACAGACCAATACGATAGAAAAAATCAAAAAGCAGTACACCCAGGCCATAGAGCAACGCCAGGGGAAACAACAAGATCTTGAGTACCCATTGATTGACCATGCGCTATTGCTGTGCCTTTGAAATGAGATACCACGCCAGTCCGCCAAATGCAATGTTCGGCATCCACATCGCCAGCATGGGCCATACGCCCAGGTTAGTGGAAAAGGTCATGGCAAACTTGCTGGTGAAGATATAGAGTGCACCGACCGCGACACCCAGGGCCAGGTTCATCCCTGTTCCGCCCCGGTTTTTTCGCGAAGCAATAGCCGCACCGATGAGGGTGAGGATGATGATCGTAAACGGTTCCGCCCAGCGTCGATGATATTCTGATCGCATGATCCGCGATGACCCCAGCCCACGTTCCTGTTCGAAGCGAATATGCTCGAGCAATTCCGCCGAGGTCATCATTTCCCGGTCATTGATGTAATAGAAAAAGTCAGACGGATATAACGCGATCGCCGTATCCAGTTCCTGGCCGCGACCCGATCGAAGTTCTTCTTTCCCGTCAATCCATTCCCGCTCTTCATAATCCCGCAACCGCCATCGCCCTTCCTCCGGCAGGTAGCGAAATGATTTCGCCTTGATCACATACTCAAGTTGCAGATCATTGAATCGCTCCATCCGGAACCCGGTTCCACTGCTGTCGTGCGGTTGATAGTTGGCGATATAGACTTTGGTTTGCGGGCCGATAAACAAATGAAGATTACTGGTCTTCGCGCGGTAGTTGTTCGGGTGAATGTATTTGTTTTCAAAGGCCAGCATCGTTTTATTTCCGGCCGGGAAAATGATGTGGCTGCCGAGCAAATACATGCCGGCGAGAATGGCAGCCGAAACCAGGTAGGAGCGCAGGAAACGGAGATAACTCATCCCGGCGCCCAACATCGCCACCACCTCGGTATTCCGGGCCAGGCGCGAAGTGAAAAAGATCACGGAGATCAGTGCAAAAATGGGCCAGAGCAAACCATTGATGTAGGGAATATAATTGAGGTAATATTCCCGGATGATCTCCATTGTGGTCACCGGCTTGTCGACAAACTTGCCCACCTTTTCACTGAAATCGATCGTGATCGCGATGATGGAGAACAACAAGGCGGTGAAGAAAAACGTCGTCAGGTATTTCCGGATAACGTAGCGATCGAAGGTGCCGAGCAACATTTGGGATCGGGTCAGGGTGCAAACATAGGGGAAACCGTAAAACGAAAAGAATTGTAAAACAATGCCTAATGACTTGTTAGTGCCATTCCGGCCCCGCTGGATTGACCAAAATTGAAGTATTTTGTCCGGTGATCACGCAAGACACCGTACATGAACGACACCGGGCAGATCAGCATCGAGAAACTGCAACAGGAGCTGAGCCTCAAACAGCTGCAGATCAACAGCCTCCTGGCGATCACCCAGGCGATCAACGACAACGTGGCCGCGCCCGAGCTGTACAACATGTACAAATCCTTTATCGGTTGGGAGCTCGGGATAAAGCGGATGGCCCTGTTCTTTCACCAGGATGGAAACTGGGTCTGCAAATCCCAGCAGAATGGCGAGCATTTCCTGGACCATGAGGACCTGGGTCCGATGCTGTTGAGCTTTACCAAAACCACGCGGATCAGCAAGACGGATATTGCATTGCTGCAGGGTTTTGACCTGGTCATTCCGGTGTATCACAAGAAAAACCCGATTGCCTTCGCGCTCATCGGCGGTATCCGGTCCGATTCGGATGAGTATACCCGGATCCAGTTCATTACCACCATCACCAATATCATCGCGGTGGCGATTGAAAACAAGCGGTTGTTCCGGAAGCAGATTGAACAGGAACGGTTCGCGCGCGACATGGAACTCGCCAGCCAGGTGCAGAAGATGCTGATCCCGGAAACCCTGCCGAAGAGTCCGAACTATGAAATGGCTGCGGTGTATAAACCGCACCTGACCGTGGGCGGCGATTATTTTGATTTCATTCCGTATGATGATTATCGCGTGGCGTTTTGCATTGCGGATATCAGCGGCAAGGGGGTTTCCGCCGCCATCCTCATGGCCAATTTTCAGGCGATCCTGCAGAGTCTGATCTACCAGTATCGCGATCTCGAGACCTTCGTTGTCGCGCTCAACCAGGCCGTGTATCGCATCACCCGCAGTGACCGCTTCCTCACCCTGTTTATCGGGGAGCTCAACCTGAAGGAGAAAAAACTGAAGTATATCAATGCCGGGCATTACCCGCCATTCCTGATCCAGCAGGGTGAGGTCATCCGGCTGGACAAGGGTTGTACGATCATCGGCGCGTTTGAGGACCTGCCGGAAATCCAGCTCGGCCAGGTGGAATTAAAAGATCACGGGACCATCTTCGCATGCACCGACGGTCTGATCGATGTGGTGAATGAAATGGAGCAATATTTTGATGACGATCAGTTGATCCCCATTATGGAAAAGGCGGAAGAATTCGATTCCGCCGAACGAGTGAATCAATCCGTGATGGACGCGGTGGAGGCGTTCAAGGGTACGCGCACCTATCCGGATGATATTGCGATGTTGACGGCACGGTACAGGCTAAAAAAATAAGTCATTACTGCGACTGCGCACACCTGCGCAGTCGCAGTAATGACTTATTCCCACCTTTTCCCGAACTTGGCGCTCCAATCATGAGAAACAAAACCGCAGCAGGTTTATTGGCCCTCTTCCTGGGCTGGGCGGGCATTCACCGGTTTTACCTGGGGCAGACGGGGTACGGGATCCTGTACTTCCTGTTTATGTTTATCGGTGTTTCGTTCATCCTCGGGCTGATTGACGCCGTGGTGTTTTTCGGCATGTCGGAGGAAGAGTTCAATCTCAAGTACAACTCAAAACGCGGGATGGTGCCCCCGATTTACCATCGTCGCCAACAGCAGGGCTATGCCCCACCGCATCCCAGGAGCAGGCACAAAGCGCCGGCCATGCCCAAAAACATGACCTTGCCACAAGCCGGACTGCAGAATCCCTATAAAACCAGTGGCATAAAAAAATACAAGGATTTTGACCTGGAAGGCGCGATCGAGGATTTTGAAAAAGGACTCGAGATCCATCCCAAGGATATTGCCCTGCATTTCAACCTGGCCTGTGCATACTCCCTGACCGAACAAGTCGACAAGGCGTACACGCACCTGGACAGGGCTGTCGCGCTCGGCTTTACCGACTACGAAAAGATCCGCACCCATGACGACCTGGCCTTTGTGCGCATCCAGGAACGCTGGGATGAATTCCAGGAAAACAACTTCCAACTCCCGTCATCGGCCACACCCTCCCCTCCTCCCGAGACGGAAACCCAGAACGAAAAACCAATCGAAGACGACCAACTGCTCGCGCAACTCAAACGGTTATCCGAGTTGCGCGAGCGTGGACTGCTCTCCGAACAGGAGTTTATCATCGAAAAAAAGAAGCTGACCCGTTAATAATCTGCTAAGGCACGCCACTTTTGGCACAGATTTTCGTCTTAGTAGTAGAACCGTTTGACAAATGATCGCCCAGGAGCTCATCTCGCAACTCATTCATCCCTTGCGGACTTCCGACACCGGAGAGCAGGCGATCACGTATATGCAGGTGTATCACCTCAAGCATATGCCCATTGTCAACAACGAACAACTCCTTGGCACCATTTCCGAAGAAGACATCACCACCAATCCGCTGGACGAATCTATCGGCTCTTTCGAGCTCAGCCTCAACAAAGCGTTTGTGCGCAACACGGATCACCTGTTTGATGTGATGAGCGTGATGGCCGACAATAAACTCAGCGCTATCCCGGTGGTCGACCTTCATGATAATTTCCTGGGCCTGATCACACTTGAAGACCTGATCCAGTATTACGCCCGCAGCTTTTCCTTTACCGAACGCGGGAGCATCATCGTGCTGGAATTGCACAAATCGGATTACAGCCTCGGCGAGATCGCGCGCATTGTGGAGAGTGAGAACGCGGTGATCCTGAGCAGCTTTCTCACCCACGAAAGCGATACCGGGAAAATGTATGTGACCATCAAGGTCAATCAAACCGATACGCAGGCCGTACAGGCGACACTAGAGCGCTTTGGTTACACCATCAAAGCTACCTTTACGGAAGAAGGTTATTTTGAAAGCCTTCAGGACCACTATGACGCGTTCGTGCATTATCTCAACGTCTAGCATTGCGCCGCTCCGGCACGCAGTTGGGATAGTGCTTCTGATAACCGGTACGGTCTTCCACACCACCGCCCAGACGGTAACGGTCCGCAGCATTCATATTGAGGGGATCAAAAAAACAAAACCCGTAATCATCAACCGTGAACTGACATTCGCGGTAGGCGATACACTTCCGCAAATGCAGCTGGGCCAGATCCTCGAGCGCAACCGGGACAACCTGCTCAATATGGGCATCTTCAATGAAGCCCTGGTGAACATCATCGAATGGGATACGGATGTGCATGAAGTCGATATCCTGGTGCAGGTGCGCGAGTCATGGTATATCTACGCGCTGCCGATCATCGACCTGGCCGATCGAAACTTCAATGTGTGGTGGACCACCTACAACCATTCCTTTGACCGGCTGAACCTCGGCGGCCGACTCGACTGGTTGAATTTTTCGGGACGCAATGACAAACTCAATCTCGAGTTGCAGGTCGGCTATACGCCCAAGCAGGAGATTGAATATGAATTGCCCTATCTCGACAAGCGACAACAACTCGGTATCAAGACAAGTTTCCTCCATTCCACCCGGAAAGAAACAGCGTATGCCACTATCGGCAATCGTGAGCAATTCATCAAACTGGACGACCGGAAATTGTATGAACGATGGTTTGGCGAAGTGTCTTTGCAATATCGTCCGGCGATCATTCACAAACATGAATTTGGCGTCAGCCTCCAGCACATCGCGATCGATCCGGAAGTGATCTCGGATTACAATCCCATTTATTTTAGAAAAGGAGGCGATCAGCACAATGCGGTTGGTCTTCGATACACCTATGAATATGATGACCGGGACTTCAAGATCTATGCGGAAAAAGGCATCCGGGCTTTCCTGGAAGTCGAGAAGATCGGGTTGAGTGATCGGGATGATGAAAACAGTATGGTGGCGAAACTCGCGATCGAATGGAACAAAGCCTCGGGCCGTCGGTTTCAGCACCGGTTGGTTTCGCTCAATCAATACAGCCTGAGCCGGAAGCGACCATCGTATATGCACTTTATCGGTCTCGGGGATTCGAGGTATTATATCCGTGGGTATGAGCTATACCTGGTCGATGGGCTGGATTATGTGGTAGGGAAATATCAACTTGCCTTCATGCTGCTGGATAAAAAAATACGCCTGGGCAAAATGATTTTTGTCGAAGAATTCAGGACCATGCCGGTGCAGGTATATGCTTCGCTTTTTGTCGAAGGCGGATATGTGCACGATCCGTTTACCGCTACACAAAACCCGCTGGCCAATCAATGGCTGCACAGTGTTGGCCCCGGGATTGACGTCGTCGTCTACCACAATTTTTTATTTCAGGCCAACCTCAGCCGGAATCATTTAGGTGAATGGGGTTTGTTTTTGCACAACCGCACCAGCTTCTGACTTGTCGCACCATTGCATATCCCAAA
>AERA01027905.1_pt1 | contig 10573 bp, 9 predicted proteins | sample 267968 | NCBI WGS metagenome assembly AERA01 (sample SAMN02954363, study PRJNA61401) | activated sludge metagenome | biome: terrestrial; feature: wastewater treatment plant; material: activated biomass; isolation source: activated biomass of an industrial wastewater treatment plant | reverse complement strand
CCAGGTCAGCGCCAACGTCAGCTGCTTTGGTATAAATACCGCCACCGACACGAGCAAACAGTGCAATACTTTCTGCGCCCAGCGAGAAACCGGTTAACACTTCAATCGCGACGAGCATTTCCACGCTGTTCACTGACTGTCCGCCGGCAAAAACCTGCTGCAGGATAATGAACAGACCTCCCAGCCCGAGCACGGCCAGACCCGCAACACCCATGCCCATCACCGAGCCGCCGGTGAATGACACTTTCAAAGCTTTGCTCAAACTGGTCCGGGCTGCATGTGCCGTACGTACATTGGCTTTGGTCGCCACCTTCATCCCGATATAGCCGGCTGTGGCCGAGAACACCGCCCCCACCACAAAGGCCAAGGCAATACTCCAGTGACTATGGGGATTGGCTGAAGCCATGACGGCCAGCAATAAGCCCACGATCACCACGAAATAGCCCAGGACCTTCCATTCCGCCCTGAGAAACGCCATCGCGCCCTCGGCAATGTAATTGGCGATCTCCTTCATCCGGTCACTGCCCGCGTCCTGCCGGCCTACCCAATTGGTCTTCATCCACGTGTAAATCAGGCCGATCAAGCCCATTACCGGCACCAGGTACAGCAAATTCTCCATATCCATGTTTGAAATGTAATCGTGATTAGTTGGTCTAAAAGGAGCGCAAAGATAATCAAACCGGGTTTTTCAGCCCCGTGGTACCCACATTTCCCTACCTTTCAGCACCCAAAGTATAGTTATGACCCTTGGCGATTTCTTTACCTGGAGCAGCGAACGGCCTGGCTTGCTACTGGGCTATTTCATCACCATTCCACTGGTGGCCTTGCTGGCTATGTTCTTTTCCAAAGGCCATGCGCACGAATCGCCTTGGAAATACTTGTATTCCATCCTGATCTACCTGGTCTCGATACCGGGCATCTTTGCCGTCACGCTGACGATCTATTTCTTCCTCTTCGAGCGCAGACCCATGCTGGAGACCAACCTCTATACCCAGGTTTTGCCCGTTTTATCGATGGTGGCTACGATCTTTTTAATCCGCAAGCAAGTCAGCCTGGACCAAGTGCCGGGATTTGACCGGCTTTCGGGACTGATCGCGATCATTTCGGTACTGATGGGTGTGATGTGGGTCATTGATAAAACCCATATCTTTTCTATCACATTTTTACCCCTATATGTGGTTGTCCTGCTCCTGATTGGCGGTTTTTTCGTCGTCCGAATGGGATTGAAACGGCTTACGAAATAGGCGCTGATAAACTATTGGTGTGAAAATTACATTTTGAAAGTATAATCAAAACTCATGCGAACACTGATACTTCTGTCTGTTTTCTCCCTCTTCCTTTTCCATACGACTTTTGCCCAACCCCCGGTGTATTTCACCCCGATGAACCTGAGTGGTCCAGCACTATCCCAGCCGCTTGATATAACAGGGTCAGGCGATGGTTCGGGGCGATTGTTTGTGGTAGAGAAAAGAGGATCGATCCGCATCATTGAAGGCGATGCCGTCCTGCCAGATTTTTTCCTGGACATCCGGAGCCAGGTGGTCAATAATGGCGAGCGGGGATTATTAGGCATGGCTTTTCATCCGAAATTTCCGGACAGTCCATATATCTATGTCAACTATGTGATCAGCGGAACGATCACCAACCAGATCAGTCGTTTTACGGTCAATCCTGCAAATGCGAATGATGCGCTTGAAGAATCAGAATTAAAACTCCTCTCCCAAACCGGCGTACAATCCAATCACAAAGCGGGTGGCCTGGCATTTGGGCCAGACGGCTATCTCTATATCGGCATGGGTGATGGCGGTGGCGGCGGTGATCCCGAAGATACCGGGCAGGATGGTTCGATCTTTTTGGGGAAAATGCTGCGGATTGATGTCGATGCCAAAACGCCGCCGTTGAATTACAGCATTCCACCTGACAATCCTTTTGTCAATGCACTGGATACCCTACATGAAGTCTTCTATATGGGCTTGCGGAATCCCTGGCGATACAGTTTCGACCGACTGACCGGTGATTTCTGGATCGCGGATGTGGGTCAGAATCTATGGGAAGAAATTGATTTCATTCCCGCGGGCACACCCGGCGGTTTGAATTTGGGATGGGATTGTCGCGAAGGGACGAAGAATTATCAACCCGGCAACTGCAGTGCCCAAACTGTCTTGACGCCACCTGTCTTTGAATACCCGCACAATTGCAATCCATGTCCCGACGGACAGGGCGCTTCTGTGACCGGAGGTTATGTCTACCGCGGATCAAAATATTCCAAACTACAGGGGTATTACATTTTCGCGGATTACGTGAGTAATTATTACTGGCTCCTCAAGGAAAAGGAAGGCGCGCCCGGCACCTTTGATTCCTATCCGTTTAATGGTAATGGCACGATCAGTGGCATCGTGACGTTCGGTGAGGGCGATGATGGTGAAATGTACGCGACCAATCTCGGCGGAACGATCTACGCAATCAGTTCGGAAACCGTACAGGAAGTCGTGTGGATGGATGTGCAGCTCGAATCCCGGAATGCAGGTCAACGCGTGGAATGGACCGTGGAGTTGAATCCGGACATTGAGTGGTTTGAGATCGAGCGATCATATGCATCCGATTTTGATGAGATCGAATCAATTGGAGAAGTCAACGCTGTTCCAGGCCAGCAGCAATATTCTTTCCTGGATCCGTTCGACCTCGCGTACAAAGCGTATTACCGGATTGCCGCGCATATGAGCGACGGTTCGGTCCAATATTCAGCTATTGTGGTATCGAATGCAAATCCGCTGGATGGCGGACCCCTGGTTTCACCCGTGGGCATTGACGGCTTATCGTTTCAGTTGCCGTCGCCCTGGCAAAATGGTACGCTGGAATTATTTGATCTGCAGGGTCGTGTTTTGCTTTCCCTGGATTACAAATCCAAATCGCAACTGGTCATTCCGGAGCAACAGGTCTCCGGCATTTACTATGTCCGGATCATCAGTGACGGGGACATCTGGGCAACGCCAATCAATTATTGATCGCTAGAGTTTTACTTGTTTGGCGTCAACGAGCTTGTACATCAGGCTGTTGACATCATCGCTGTTGAGTTGCAGCTTTCCCTTCAGGTGAATGGATTCTGATGTGTATTCCACCGGTTCGGTGGTCACTACTTCCATAACCGATTCAGGTCCCGCGCCGCCGCAGAAGAAACACATGCTGTACGGAAACGCGGAGAAAATAAATTCCTTGTGACTCTTATACCCTTCCACCGGGATGATGAAGCCTTTCACTGTGACTTCTTTTCCGGCCAATGCCTTGATCTCATCACTGAAAACAGGCTTATCGATCTTGAAGCCCAGGAAATCGTCGTACTCTTTTTTGTACGTGATTTTGGCCAGTGTTTTCCACAGGTTTTCCGTAGAGGCTGTTTGGGCGTTCCCGCCGGTCACCGACAAGAAGATCAGCAGGAAGAATAATCCAAAAGCACGGTTCAACATACCAATTCGTTTAGAGGGCAAAGATGGGGAAAGCCGCCATATGGCCTGCGGGTTTGATGCAAGGTTAACACAGAATTAAAGGATTAGGTTGTTAGGGCATTGACTTACCTTGCGCGACATGGCCATGAAAGCCTATTATTCCGTCTTTGATCGGGTGAGGCAACCCCGGCTTTACAGTTATCCGTGGTGGTTGGATGCCACCTGCGGCAAGGCTGGTTGGGAGGCTATGCTCTTTCTGGATCCACACCAGGAACTCGCTGCAGCCATGCCGTATTGTAAAAACAGGATCCAAAAACTGTCAGCTGCGACGACACCGCCATTGACCCAATGGACCTCTTTGATCAATCCGGATGATCTGTGGAAAGACATTGCTTTTGATCCGACAGAAGCGTTCCCAAAAACACAGATCCTTGATCTCAGCATTCGACCGCATGCACATTTGCAGCCGGTGAAAAAATTACCATCCCCGGTCACCCGGTACAGCTATATTATTGAAGCTGGTGAATCCATGGACTCCATTCGAAGCGCCTATAATGAAAACCTGCGCCGTAATCTGCGAAAGGCAGCAGGCCAGTTTACAGTGTCGGAATCTGATGATGTGGACTTGTTGTACCGAATGACTGCTGCCTCCCTTCATCAACAGGGGCAGAAAGCACAACCCTGGCTCCACGATGTTTTACATTCCGTTTGTCATGAACTTTTTTCACGTGGCCTTGGAAAAATCCTGACCGCATCCAATGGCCATGGACCTGTAGCTGCTGTGCTGATGGGCCAGGATTCACACAGCGCGTATTACCTGGCGGGCGGACGACTTGCTGATCCTGAAAACATGTCAGCGCATGCGTTGATCCTCGATGCCACGATCGAATTGGCTCATGCGCAAGGATTGGCCTTTGATTTTGAAGGCAGCATGCATCCGGGCATCGCCAATTTCTTTCAATCCTTCGGCGCCCAACCCGAGGCATTCTGGCGTTTCCGCCGGTTCCGGGGACTGGGAAGGGTCTGGGCGTTATGGCATTGAAAGAAAAAACATGCAGGCAGCCAATATTGAAAATACATTATCTTTCTTGGCGAATTGCTCCCACCCTTGTTGATCCACAGCCATTTTCACCGCCGGTGATGATAGTTGATGAAACTTCAATCTTCATTGTATGAAAAGGAATGCCTTACTCTTTGTCAGCCTATGCTATATCACCGGTTTGGCCGCGCAGGAACAGATCATCCTGGGTGGAAAACCGGATCCGGACATCCAGGTGATCACCAGCAGTAACTATACGCCGCAATACTGGTCACACTCGGCATCAGGTGAAAAAACCATCAACGGCGCCGGACTCGACGGACCCATCATGGAAGCCTCCCGCTTCCTGGGGCAGGCTACGATGGGGGCGAACGCGGAGCAAATGCAGCAGGTGCTTGACCTGGGGATCGAAGGATGGATTGATGATCAGCTGGACAAACCAATGCGTTCCCTGAGCGATCAGCTCAACACCACATTCGCCGAAGTCATTGAATGGTTTCTGTTGAATGGCGGTGATCCGGAAGAGATCGGGTACCGGCCGTACTGGAATGTATTCAACTATGCATGGTGGGAAAATCATATGCACGCGGAAGATCTGCTTCGCCAACGTGTCGCGTTTGCGTTGAGCGAGATCTTTGTCATTTCCTCGAATTCGGATCTCGACGGGTTTGGCGACGCCCTGGCTTCTTTTTATGATGTGTTGTTGCGCAACGCGCTTGGTCAGTATGAGGATCTTCTGTATGATGTCTCCCTGCATCCGGCGATGGGCTACTACCTGAGTCATCTCAATAATCCGCGTGAAATTCCGCAAGAGAATATTCATCCGGATCAAAACTATGCGCGGGAGATCATGCAGCTTTTCAGCATCGGGTTGTATGAATTGAATCCGGATGGATCAAGGAAAACAGACTCCCTGGGAAACTGGATCCCGACTTATGATCAAAAAGATATCGAAGAGCTGGCAAAAGTTTTTACCGGTCTTGGCGTCGCGGATGTGATAGACAACGAATGGGTCGATGAGCCCTATTTCGGCCTCGGCATCTGGGCGGCGGAAATGACCGAACCCATGATCATGTATGAAGAGTGGCATCAGCCCGGACCCAAAACGATCGTTGGTGATTTTCCGATCCCAGGCGGCCAGGACGGTCTTGATGATATTCAAATGGCCATTGCTCACCTGGCCAATCATCCGAATGTGGGGCCGTTCATCGGCAAACAATTGATCCAGCGGCTTGTCACCTCCAATCCCACACCGGCCTATGTGGAGCGCATCACCGCTGTGTTCAATGATAATGGCGCTGGTGTTCGGGGAGACCTGGGCGCTGTTGTCAAAGCAATCCTGTTGGACCCTGAAGCGAGAACCTGCGAAGCCCTGGAGCGTGATGATTTCGGGAAATTGCGGGAGCCGTTCCTGCGCTATACGCATTTCACCAAAGCGATCCCGATGGAGCAGTTTTATGGTCGGTACTGGAACGTGGCCTACGGCTACTACCTGGCCACACAACAGGTTCCATTAGCCTCCCGGACTGTATTCAATTTCTTTTTACCAGACTATCAGCCCCTGGGTCCTGTGATGGACAATGACCTCGTCGCACCTGAATTTCAAATCCATAACTCCCGCACCAGCATTGAATACATTAACCAGGTCAATGACTGGACCGTGTGGGGATATGTGATGGATGACTGGGAGGAAGACAATCCACATGTGACGTACAATATCGATGAATTCCTTCCGCTGGCGCGTGATCCTGAAACGCTTGTCAATCGCCTTGACCTGCTGTTCACCCATGGCCGGTTGAGTGACCACACGCGCAATATCATCAAAGAAGCCATCACACCGATGATCTCCGGAGATTACCGCAACGACCGGGTACGGCTCGCTCTTTATCTGATGATGATTTCCCCGGACTATAATGTATTCAAATAACGGCGTTCGCAATTTTCAATCACGATTATCCATTACAAGATGAAGATCCGCTTTACACCTTCTCCCATCAGTCGCCGGAAATTCCTGGGGCAATCGAGTTGTGCCGCGATTGGCGCTTCCACCCTGTTGTCTTCCCTGGTGAATTTGAAAGCAATGGCTTCTGCCGCAGTAGCAAACAGCACCACCGCTGGCGATCCCGATTTCAAGGCGCTGGTTTGTGTTTTTCTTTCCGGTGGGATCGACTCCTATAACATGTTGATACCCCGGGACACCCAGGAATACAATGAGTACGCCACCACGCGTTCCAACCTGGCCATTCCGCTGGATAATATGCTGCCGATATTCCCTGATAATGGCGGTGGCCGTTTGTTTGGTCTGCATCCCAGCCTGCCGAATTGTCAACAGCTATTCAATGATGGAAAACTCGCGTTCATATCCAATATCGGAACCCTGATCGAACCGACGACGAAGCAGCAATTCTGGCAGGGCACGTCAGAATTACCACTTGGGTTATTTTCCCACTCTGATCAATCCCAACAATGGATGACCGGGGTTCCCAACCAGCGCAGTGCCACCGGCTGGGGTGGAAAAGTGGCTGACCTGATCCGCGACATGAACAACAATGACAACATTTCCATGAACCTGTCGATGGGTGGTACCAATATTTTCCAAACGGGACAGGAAACCATTGAATTCGCATTGGATCCGTATGATGGCAGTTCCGGTATTTACGGATACGGTGATCATGATGAGTGGAATGTCTTTGATCGCATGCGCACCCAGGCGATCAATAATATGCTCGAGCATGAATATCAAAACATGTTTGAGAAAACCTATGTCGATGTCATCCGGCGCTCGCGTGACGGGCATATACAATTTCAGGAGGCGGTGGGCAATGTGCCGGAGCTGCAGACGGCTTTCTCGGATAATTATGTATCCCGCAGTTTCCAGATGGCGGCCTACAGTATCGCCGCCCATGAGGCGTTGAATATGAAGCGACAGATCTTTTTCATTGACATGGGTGGCTGGGATCATCATGATGAAGTGCTGGAAGCGCAGATGTATATGCTGGCCGACCTGGACAACGCACTGGGTGAATTCAACGCGGCGCTGAATGAACTCGGGCTGGGTAGCCAGGTAACCACGTTTTCCATATCCGAATTCAGCCGTACCCTCACGTCCAACGGGAACGGAACAGATCACGGATGGGGTGGTAATGTGATGATCATGGGGGATAATGTGATCGGCAAAAATATCTACGGTGAATATCCCACCCTGGCGCTGGAATCCTCGCTCGATGTGGGTAGTGGTGTTCTGATCCCGCAGCTTAGTGCCGATCAATACTTTGCGGAACTGGCCTTGTGGTTTGGTGTCGATCCGGGTGAGTTGACCACCATTTTCCCGGTATTGAACAACTTTTATCAGCCCGGTTCCGGTGCGCCGATCGGTTTCCTCAATCTCTAATCGCTGCCAATCATGAAGAATCTATATCTATCCTTTTTGCTGATCCCGGTTTGTTGTTCCGTGGCTATTGCACAATGTGACATGGACAGGCACAGCACCAATTTTTTTGACGGTTGGATTTCCTGTGAAGCTGCGGCCAGTCCGAATCCGCTTCGCCCGGAAAGTCATTTCATTTTATATGATTTTGGATCAACCTATAAGCTGGGGCAAACACAGATCTGGAATACAAATGACCCCGCCCACCTGGATTGGGGTATGCGCGATGTGGCCATAGACTATAGTCTTGATGGTCAGACCTGGACGCATGCCGGTGACTTTATATTTGAACAAGGCACTGGTTCTCCGCGCTATGAAGGATTTGAAGGACCGGACCTCAACGATATTGAAGCGCGATATCTGTTGATCACCGCGCTGAGTAACTATGGAGGTGACTGTTACGGCATGAGTGAGATTAAAATACAGGCCGAAGAAGTGATCATCTCTAATGTTGAAGACCTGGTGGACTTGCTGTGTGTCGATGTATCCTTGTTCCCCAACCCGTTCACTGATCAGATTACGGTGACCCTGGGGGCTGAATGTACTGGCGACCTGCACTATGTGTTGTACGATGCTTCGGGAAAAATAGTATTGACGGCCAACCGGAGCCTGATCTCCGGCCAGCGCAGTTCATTTGAGATCGGTCGTCACCTGCCTTCCGGTGCATACCGGTTGCGGATCGAATATGGTGGTCAATCCATCCATCGCAACCTGATCAAGATCAACCGAACATAACCTTGTTGTTTTGCTGAGAATCAATTTCCGGAAAAGGCGTGCAGTTGCATGTCTTTTTCATTTTCAACCCGATTATTCACCCTCCCGGCACAGGGAATCTCTGCCGGTCAATTATTTTGCGCCCGCAAATGGATTTACAAGTCAGAACGATCAAAGCATTAGACCAGGTCGCCCGCGAATTGTTGTGGCATATCGATGACGGATACCGGCATTTTTTACTCACCGGAGAACTGGGCGCCGGAAAAACCGCGCTCGTGAAACAATTATGCGCGGAGTTGAAAGTGAATGATTCCGTGAGCAGTCCTACCTTTTCCCTGGTTAATGAATACACCTCTGAGGAACTGGGCCCGGTGTACCATATGGACTTTTATCGCCTGGAAAAACCGGAGGACCTGGTTCAGATCGGACTGGAAGAATACCTGGAATCCGGAAAACTTTGCCTGATTGAATGGCCGGCTGTGGCTGAATCCTATTTCAAGCCACCCTATGTGGAAATTGAAATCACGGTAGGCAAAGACAATATTCGTAATTTCAGGATTACAACACATGACCCAGCTGACGCATAAGTTTGGATTCAGTCTAGAGCCCCTGCCTGAAAAACTGGCGGTGCAACAGGGCGCTGGACGATTTGCCATCGGGATCCCATTTGAAATTTCTCCTGTAGAGAATCGCGTAGCGCTGGTGCCGCATTCCATTCAGCCCCTGGTCAGCCAGGGACACCGGATCATGATCCAGGAAGGCGCGGGCGATCGGAGCAATTACAGCGATCATGAATACAGTGAGGCCGGCGCGATCGTTGCCAAAAGCAAAAAGGAGGTTTTTAGCTGTGATGTGATCCTGAAGGTGGCGCCGCCGACCATTGATGAGATCGAGTTATTGCATCCGGATCAATGCATCATCACGCCGTTGCAACTGCCCATTATTTCCGAATCCTATGTAGATCGCCTCATGCGTCATCGCGTGACCGCAGTGGCCATGGAATACCTGCAGGCCGCGGATGGTTCCTATCCTTTGGTTCGTACAATGAGCGAGATCGCGGGCATTACCGCCATTCAGACGGCTGCAGAATTGCTTTCGCGCTCTGAAGGCGGACGAGGTGTTTTACTTGGCGGCGTTTCCGGTGTGCCGCCGGCCAAAGTGGTCATCCTGGGCGCCGGCGTTGTCGGTGAATTTGCCGCGCGGACAGCCATCAGCCTTGGAGCAACCGTGCGCATATTTGATGACAATGTGTACAAGCTGATGCGCATCCAGGAGATGATCGGCCGGCGATTGTTTACCTCCACGTTGAACCCGAAGCAGATCGAATACCAATTGCTCAGCGCAGATGTGGTGATCGGCGCTATCCATTCTTCGACGAGTCGCTCCAACATTATTGTGTCTGAAGACATGGTGATGAAGATGAAGGAGGGCAGCGTGATCATTGATGTGAGTATCGACCAGGGCGGCATCTTTGAAACTTCGGAAATCACCACACTCGATCACCCGACATTTGTCAAGCACGGTGTGATCCACTACTGTGTGCCCAATATCGCCTCCAAAGTCAGCCGCACCGCCTCGGCAGCTATCAGTAATATCATCGCACCGCTGCTCATCAAGGCCGGTCAGTACGGAGGTATCAGCGCACTGCTGGACTCCCATGCCGGTTTTCGTCATGGCGTTTATACCTACAAAGGGCATCTGACGAATGAATACCTGGCTAAAAGGTTCGGGCATAAGTACACGGCTCTGGATCTCATACTACCCTCGAAGCTTTAACCCGGTTTGATATTGCTGGCAGGATTTCCCTGGAAGCTGAAGCAACAGGGCCTACGGCCCTGACCGACGCGTCGTGACCTCCGCGTCTACCGAGCAGTTGCCTCTAACGAGGCAATTCCTTCTCCGCATTATTTGGCAAAAGAGTGAACTTTTTTCTAAGAGACTATTCCCACA
>AERA01010500.1_pt1 | contig 10588 bp, 10 predicted proteins | sample 267968 | NCBI WGS metagenome assembly AERA01 (sample SAMN02954363, study PRJNA61401) | activated sludge metagenome | biome: terrestrial; feature: wastewater treatment plant; material: activated biomass; isolation source: activated biomass of an industrial wastewater treatment plant | reverse complement strand
CGATCTGTGCTTGCTCTCAATGTCGGTTTGCAACGACATTGTGCGTAATGGCCTCGGCTCACACAGCACGATGATTTTTTTGTTCGAGAGAACTACTGCGGCTGTAGGCTGGCCCGCATCTGCGCAAGAGATAAGCGGCAGGTTGGTGGGGGAACCAACCTGCCGCTTCCGGGAGGATCACTATCTAGGAGGACGGGGATGGGGCAATCGGCGCGTCTCCATCCCGACGCTGATGACCTTAGCTTTGAGCTTCTTTCCGAAACATTGCCACCACATTACGAATTCGCAAGGTTGTTCCGATGAGGCCAATCTTCAAAGTTTTGGCAGCTTGTTACTCATGTGGGTTTCGATTGGTCGCATGTGCGACTTGGTGTGCAAGACAGGGAATACTTCAGGGATTGCCCTGGGCGGCACGCCAACAAATTCACCGCAATAGAATGTGCGGCCCGTTGCCGTGAATGGCTGTGCGGCGGATGCTTATTGGTATCGTTTGGCTGTCTGTCGCCTACAAAAGCCTACCGCTTCGTATCCTCGACAACAGTATATTCAGCATCGATAACTTGGCTTTGACCTTGGCTGCGGGAGTTTTTTCGCCACATCGTCAGTGGCTCTCGTGATTTACGCATCGATAACCGGCCGACAATTGCGGCAACCAGTGCAACAGGCACCGCAATGAGAAGCAAACCCAGCCCGACAACCAATGCCAGTCCAATCGCTCCAAGCGCCGCAATGAAAAGTAGCGGGGCTGCCCACCTTGGCAGCCGGATCACGCGGGCCTCGTAAGCGTACACAATCGCTCTCCCTTTGAAAATTGTCTCAGGACACTCGCACGCATTCCAGTCCGCGCAATCCTCGACACTTTATGTCGCTGGACGTTGCATGCAACTTTCCGCGTGCCTCGTTTTCCGTAATGTCGGTATCCATCGGGCCGGCGTCAAGGGTGCGGCGGTGTTTGCGCGGTACCGCAATTGCCATACCTCTGTTGCCGCCTGAAACGATGACCGATCGATCAGTGGTTTGGCGAATTAAACTCCGATGGCTGCAAACAGGTTCCAACGTATGATCGAATTGGCGTTTTGCCTTCACCGGCCTCAGGGCTGCTGTAGCAAAAAGTATTAAGCGTGCGGACGAGCATTTCGTTGTCGATGAGATCAGAATACGCGGCGGCACAACCTGCTACTTCGACAAGACGCAAATGTGTCAGCGCGATACTTGCAAACGGCGGATTGAGTTATGAGAACTTTAGACGCTCACGTTGATCTCACGCATCTGAAACAATGGGTCGGGAAGAAGGAAAGCCGCAGCGAAGCGCTGTCTCCATTTCCGTCTAACGGCTTGGCCGCTACGCTCGATCGGTTCGATGCGCCTTACGTTGATGGCATGGCCATACCCCCGATGTGGCATCTGGTTTACTGTCTCCCGACGCCGCCAATGTCGGGGATCGGCCCCGACGGGCACGCCAAGCGCGGTGGTTTCCTGCCGCCGGTTCCGCTGCCGCGCCGGATGTGGGCTGGTGGGCGCATGGAGTTCCGGCGCCCCCTCATCATCGGTAGTAAAGTCACGCGAACTGGCGAGGTTCTCAACGTTGAACATAAGACGGGGCGAACTGGACCGATGGTCTTTGTCACGGCACGCTTCGAGATCGCGGATGAAAATGGCGTCTGCATCACCGAAGAGCGCGACATTGTTTATCGCGAGCCGCCATCTCCGGAAGCGCCGCCTGTGGCTCCCAAGTTAGCGCCAGTAGATGCGATGTGGTCGCGTACTATTCATCCTGATCCTGTGCTCTTGTTTCGCTATTCGGCGCTGACATTCAACGGGCATCGCATTCACTACGATCGCGATTTTTGCGTTGGTCACGAAGGCTATCCCGGCCTTGTCGTGCATGGACCATTGATCGCAACGCTGCTCGTTGATCTTGTCCGGAGTGAAATGCCGAGCGCGAGGGTAGAATCTTTTTCGTTTCGTGCCGTTAGCCCGCTGTTCGATACGGAGGACTTCAAGGTATGTGGCAATCTTGAATCGGGCGGCAAATCCGCGCGCATGTGGGCGCAGAATTCTACCGGCAGAATTGCCATGGAAGGCACTGCCAGTCTCTTTTAATTCGATCAGGGCGCGGCGCGGAGACACTGCAATGGATACCTCTCTCGATCTCAAGGAATCATTTCCCGAAGTCCGGCAAGCCGTGCGCGATCTTTGCGCGACGTTTCCACCTGAGTATTTCCGCAAGATCGACGAGCAGCGTGCTTATCCGGAAGATTTCGTCAAGGCGTTAACCGAAGCTGGATGGCTTGCTGCCATGATCCCAGTTGAGTATGGCGGTTCTGGCCTTGGTCTCACCGAAGCGACGATCATAATGGAGGAGATCAATCGCGCGGGTGGCAATGCCGGCGCTTGCCATGGTCAGATGTACAACATGGGTACGCTGCTGCGGAATGGCTCGGAGGTGCAGAAGCGCAAATATCTGCCCGACATTGCCAGTGGCAAGCTACGCTTGCAGTCGATGGGTGTCACCGAGCCAACCACGGGCACTGATACAACGAAGATTAAAACCACAGCCGTAAAGAAGGGCGATCGATACGTTGTCAACGGTCAGAAAGTGTGGATCAGCCGCATCCAGCATTCCGATCTGATGATCCTTCTGGCGCGCACTACGCCACTTGCCGAGGTCAAGAAGAAATCGGAAGGCATGTCGATCTTCATCGTCGATCTTGCCGAAGCACTTAGGAAGGGAATGACTGTCCAGCCGATTCCCAACATGGTCAATCACGAGACCAACGAACTCTTTTTCGATGACCTCGAAATCCCTGAGGAAAACCTCATCGGCACGGAAGGTCAGGGCTTCAAGTATATCCTTGATGGCCTCAATGCGGAGCGCACATTAATCGCGGCTGAATGCATCGGCGATGGATATTGGTTCATCGATAAAGTTTCAAATTATGCAAAGGAGCGCGTCGTGTTTGGTCGGCCGATTGGCCAGAACCAAGGTGTACAATTCCCGATAGCTGAGAGCTACATTGAGGTCGAAGCTGCGAACCTCATGCGTTACGAAGCCTGTCGCCGCTTCGATGCGCACCAACCTTGTGGCGCGCAGGCGAATATGGCGAAGTATCTCGCTGCGAAGGCTTCATGGGAGGCCGCCAACGTTTGCATTCAGTATCACGGCGGATTCGGCTTCGCGAACGAATATGACGTTGAGCGGAAGTTTCGCGAAACACGTCTTTATCAAGTGGCGCCGATTTCGACCAACCTCATCCTGGCCTACGTTGGAGAGCACATCCTTGGCCTGCCACGCTCATTCTAGAGCGCTTTTCGATCCGATGGAATCGGATGTGCGCTCTAGCTTATTGAGTGGTCGCATTTTCTTCGACGAACCGGCGTCCACTTCGTCGGAAAATGCTCTAGATACTGCTCAAGCTTGAGTGGATCATGAGCAGTATCTATGCCTAGCTTCAATTGACCGAACCTGTCACCGCTCCCTTGCGTGGGTGAATGGACAAATCTTCATCGTCCGTATCGGTTTCTAGACGAGCTAGGATTGGGCAATTCGGGCGATCGTCGCCGTGGCATGCGTGGACCAGTTTGGTCAGCGTTTGCGCCATATCCTGAAGATCTTTGATCTTCTTCTCGAGCTCGTCGATATGGCGCTGCGCTAAGCGTTTGACCTCTGCGCTGTGTCGGGATTCATCGCGCCATAAGCCGAGCAGCTCGTTGATCACCGCCACCGAGAAGCCGAGATCGCGCGCGCGACGGATGAAACGAAGCATATGCACATCTGTTTCGGAGTAATCACGATAGCCGGATGTGGTTCGGCTGGCTGGTGGGATAAGTCCGGTCTGCTCATAGTAGCGTATCATCTTGGCTGAAACGCCGGACGCCTTTGATGCTTGTCCAATGTTCATGTGTGATCTCTTCAATCTTAACGAAGCCGGTGCCAGCACATCCGGTTGTGTCTTGTTTCACCCAGCAATTTCACTCAGCGACCTTGAAGCGCCTGAGCCGCAGCGCGTTACCCAGCACGAAGACACTCGATAGTGCCATCGCGCCAGCGGCAAAGACCGGCGAGAGCAGGATGCCAAATGCTGGATAAAGAACGCCAGCTGCGACCGGGATCAGTGCGGTATTGTAGGCAAAGGCCCAGAACAGGTTTTGCTGGATGTTGCCGATCGTGGCTTTCGACAATGCGATTGCATTGGGTACACCTTGCAAGCTGCCTGACATGAGAACAACGTCGGCTGCCTCGATGGCGATATCTGTGCCTGTGCCGATGGCAAGACCGACATCAGCTTCGGCGAGTGCTGGCGCATCGTTGATGCCATCGCCAACGAATGCAAGAATCCCGTATCGCTTTTGGAGTTGGCGGACGGCATCAACTTTGCCTTCAGGTAAAACCTCTGCGATGACTTCGTCGATGCCCAAGCGCTTTGCGATCGCGTTAGCTGTTCGTGCGTTGTCACCGGTGATCATCGCAACCTTGAGCCTGAGATTGTGCAAGGCGTCGATCGCCGCTGGTGTCGTCTCCTTGATCGGGTCGGCCACAGCGATGATTGCCGCCAATTTGCCATCGATCGCAGCATAGAGCGGTGACTTTCCCTCTTTGGCGAGACGCTCTGCCGTATTCGCGAAACCAGTTACGTCGACGCCAATGCTGTTCATATAGCGATCAGCCCCCACGTCGACGCGCATGCCTTCAATTGTGGCTCTGGCGCCCATTCCCGTTATCGATTGAAACTCTGTCACCGCAGGCAGTTCCAATCCGTCGACGCGTGCGGCATCCACAATCGCTCGTGCAATGGGATGTTCTGATTTTGCCTCAGCTGCAGCAACCAATCTAAGAACGGAATCGCGTTCGAACTCGTTTGCAACCTCGAGATCCGTCAGCGCGGGTCTGCCTTCGGTCAACGTGCCGGTTTTGTCTACCGCAACGATCTTTGCGTCCTTGAGCTGCTGCAACGCTTCGCCTTTACGGAACAAGACGCCGAGTTCCGCGCCGCGCCCGGTGCCGACCATGATCGACGTTGGCGTAGCAAGGCCCATTGCACATGGGCATGCGATAATCAGAACTGCCACTGCGTTGACGAGCGCAAACGTCAGAGCTGGTGAGGGGCCGAAGTAGAGCCAGGCCACGAATGTGAGTGCAGCAGCGGCGAAGACTGCCGGTACAAACCACATCGTCACTTTGTCGACCATCTCTTGGATCGGCAGCTTCGAGCTTTGTGCTTCTTCGACCATGCGGATGATTTGGGCGAGCACAGTGTTGCTGCCTACCGCGGTCACTTGGAATGTAAGCGCGCCCTTCTGATTGACCGTGCCGCCAACGACTGCGACGCCTGCCGTCTTTAAAACTGGGATTGGCTCACCCGTAATCATCGACTCGTCGATATAGCTTTCTCCTTCGACAACTTGGCCATCGACAGGCACGCGCTCGCCGGGTCTCACTTCGATGATGTCGCCAGCAACGACCGAAGCAATTGGCACGTCGATGGCCTTGCCATCGCGAATAACGCGCGCGGTCTTGACCTGGAGCTTGACGAGGCGGCTGATCGCTTCAGATGTGCGACCCTTGGCACGCGCTTCGAGCAGTCGACCAAGCAAGATGAGCGTGACGATAACGGCGGCTGCTTCGTAGTAGACGTTGATCGTGCCTGGGGGCAGCAGACTTGGCGCGAATGTCGCAACCAGCGAATAGCCGTATGCCGCCAGTGAGCCAACGGCGACTAGCGAGTTCATATCGGGTGACAGCCGCCATAGTGCTGGGAGCCCCTTCTTGTAGAAGCGGATGCCAGGGATGAACATGACGAGCGTGGTGAGTGCGAACTGGATATACCAGCTCCACTGCATGCCGATCGTAGCGTCGATCGCGTGGTGCATTCCTGGAATGAGATGCGATCCCATTTCTAACAGGAATACCGGTGCTGTCAGAATTGCGGCCAGGGTGAAGTCACGCTTGAGCTCGCGCTGCTCGGCATCCTTCTTCTCTGCGCGTTCAGCTGATTCCTCTTGACCAGCCGCGCCCGTGGCCGAGCCCAAGACCTTTGCTTCGTAGCCGACGTTCTCGATGGCAGCAATGAGCGCTTGTGCATCTGCGGAGCCTTGAACCGTAGCGCGCTCGGTCGCCAAATTGACGGCTGCTTGCGTGACGCCGGGAACTGCCTTCAAGGCCTTCTCGACTCGGCCGACACACGAAGCGCAGGTCATGCCTTCGACGGCAAGTTCGATTGTTGCGGGTCGCGCTGAGAAGGAAGTTGGAACGTTATAGCCGACGTTCTCAACGGCTCCGATGAGTGCGTTTCGGTCGACGGCTGCGTTTGTCGTAATACTGGCGCGCTCGGTAGCAAGATTGACCGCCACCGTCTCAACACCTGGTATTGATTTCAGCGCCTTCTCGACACGCCCCACGCACGAAGCGCAAGTCATGCCTTCGATGGGCATTGAAATGGATGTGGATTGCAATTGGGCGGGGCGAATAGGGGTATTCATGACCGCCTCCTCTCTCGATTGGAAATTATATTTGATCAAAAGATCGGACTTCCAACGATGGGAAGGTCAAGCTTCTTTTTCAACCTGGGAAAAGGCGTCGCAGGTGACTGCGACATTCTCTCCACCTGGACTTGACCTTAACACCGTTGGAAGCTCTACATCACGGTGCATGAGGCAAATTCAAGAGAGGTTCCCATGCAGTTTCAAGTCAACGATATGACCTGCGGCGGCTGTGCGAAGTCAGTTGCTAAGGCCATTACCAACCTTGATCAGAATGCAAAAGTCGACGCTGATCCTCCGACACGAACGGTGAAGGTGGAAACGTCGGCATCGCAGTCCGAGGTGATGCGCGTGCTGGCCGACGCTGGATTCCCAGCGGTCCCCAAATGAGTGGCGGCAACTGATTGGGCGCCGCTTATGACTTGGCTGAGGAAGACGGAGACTTGGCTTCTCGGTCCAGCAATTTCCGTTTGCGCTCCACGCCCCACCGGTAACCCGACAGTGAGCCGTCGCTGCGCACAACGCGGTGGCAGGGAATAGCGACAGCAATCTTGTTGGCGGCGCAAGCAGAGGCCACAGCGCGCACGGCTTTTGGCATACTGATTCGCTCTGCGATTTCGCTGTAGGTTACCGTCGTGCCTGCAGGGATCTCACAAAGAGCCTGCCAAACACGATGCTGGAATGCCGTTCCGCGTATATCGAGCGGTAGGTCAAGGCCCATCACTGGCGCTTCGACGAGACCCACGACCTTTGCCATCAGGTCCTCGAAATCTCTGTCACCACCGATAAGATTAGCCTTTGGAAATCGATCTTCCAGATCGTGGATCAGCGCTTCAGGGCTATCGCCGAGCAAAATTGCGGCGATGCCTTTATCGCTTGCGGCGACGAGGATTGAACCAAGCGAACATTCTCCAACCGCGAAACGCATGTCGGCGTTCTGTCCGCCTGCGCGCAAAGCGCTGGGTGTCATGCCGAGGATCTTCGAGGATGAGGCATAAAACCGGCCGCTCGAATTGAAGCCGGCCTCGTGAATTGCTTCAGTCACGGATCTGGTTTTCGTCAGGTTCTCGCGCACGCGGCCTTGCCGGTGGGCATCTGCGTAGTCCTTCGGTGTGAGCCCCGTGATGGCCTTAAAAATGCGGTGAAAGTGATAAGCGCTAAGGCCGATCTCGCACGCCAAGTCGCTGAGTTTCGGCGGCTCTTCGGCTTCCTCGATCAGGCGGCAGGCGTCGCGCACCTTTGCAGCATAGCGCTCGTGTAGCGATGGTTCTGTAGGTTTGCATCGCTTGCAGGGACGGTAACCAGCGCGTTCCGCAGCTTCACATGAGGCGTCAAACGCCACGTTTTCACGCTTGGCAAGGCGCGCTGCGCACGATGGCCGACAGTAGACGCCCGTCGTCGCCACAGAATAATAGAACCTGCCGTCGAAATCTCGGTCTCGCGCCTGAACCGCGTTCCAGAACTCGGCTTCACAATTGCCAATGATCGTCTCTCCTGACGTCTCAGACGTAGGTTTGGAGGCCGGTTTTAGTGGTGCGGAGACAGCCATCATTTTACGAGCTTTCTTCATTGCGTCTGTCTCGCAAAATAGGCGGCCGGAAAGCTGTCAGCGCTCCGGTCCTTGCTATCGAATTCAGATTTCCTCGGGCCTGGGCGCATTGTTCCAAAACAACTGGTTAGCATGCCGCTTGGGTGGAGTGGGTGCTGGAAACTGCTCGATCTGCGGCTCGTTCAGTTTCTGCGAATTGCCCTCAAAGAACGGTTCCGCCGCAATATTCTGCTTCGCGGCGCCTGAACGCCTCATACAACCTGACAATCAGCTCGCAAATTGGGGCAACTAGGCCACACTTACGCGCTACGATACCCAGAAATGCCTGAACCAACTTGTGGCGAGGGCTGTGACACGCATATTTCGTCTCTAAAGCGTCGACATGATGCTGTTGGCGAGAGAACTGGATAGAGGAAATTCGCATGAGACGCTCCACCGTCATGCTGCCGCTGCTGGCTGCAGGCCTTGTGCTGTCGTCGGGATCCGTTTTCGCGCAGGCGCTTTGGACCGATCGTGGTCCCGTTTATGAAAGCGATATCAAGCGCAAAGCCGAGCAGGAAGAAGCCGCGCGCGCTGAGCGTCGAAAAAGCTATGGGCCGGTTGTCTATCCAAAATATATGGAGGGCGGTGAGCGGCCCGACATCAAACCGGCGAAGCCGCCGGTTGTTTTTTCGACCGTAATGAGGAGCCGGGTTCCATCATCATCGATACCCAGGCGCGCAAGCTCTATTACGTGCTGCCAAACAAAAAGGCCTATCAATATCCCATCTCTGTTGGCCGCGATGGTTTCACCTGGACAGGCACCGAACGGATCAGCCGCATCGCTGCATGGCCGACTTGGACACCTCCACCTGAAATGCGTCAGCGTCAGCCGGGCCTGCCGATCACCGTATCGGGTGGCTTGCGCAATCCGCAGGGTGCCCGCGCACTTTATCTCGGCGGCACGATCTACCGCATCCACGGCACCAACAACGAGCGCACAGTTGGACAGGCAAATTCGTCAGGTTGCTTCCGCTTGACCAATGAGCATGTCGTTCACCTCGCTTCAATTGCCAAAGTCGGGACGAAGGTGAAGGTGCTGCAAGCTTATGCAGGTGGTGTCAGCGAAAATGCGCCGATATCATCACTGTTCAGCTTCGACTTTGATGACAAGCCGGTGCCCTCCAGCGCAAAGCGCAAGAAGCAGTGAGCTTCTAAGTCAGGGCTGGATCAAGGCTGAGTTCGAACAAGGATCGCCGATCAAGATGGCGCCTTAAGGCGGAGCTTTCCGTTTGGGTTTGGTCCGCTTTTGCAGAAGCCTTGGCGTTCGACTTTGCCTCGGTTTGATTGCTGATGGGCGGCAATTTGTTGAAACTCGCCGTCATCTTCAATGAATGTGCGTTGGGTTGGGTGTGGAGGCTCCACATTCAGCAGCCGATGCAACTCAGGCAACTCGGGCATTGGTCGTGGTTCGGCATAGCGTCGAAGCTATGCGATCGGTAGCGTAACTGTTTGGACGAGGCCGCCGTCGGCTCCGTTGCGAACCGAGATTGTCCCTCCTGACAACTGAATGATCTCTCGCGCGATCGTCAGGCCAAGTCCCGCTCCGGGAATAGTCTGTTGCCGCGCACGATCGACCCGGAAGAACGGTTCGAAGACTTGAGCCAGCTTATCCTCGGGTATGCCGGGGCCGCAGTCTTCGATGATGACCTTGGCCGTACCAGGGTTGACCTGCTCCACGCAAATTTTCGCCGATACGCCGTGAGTTGCGGCATTGATGATGAGATTGCGTAGCGCCCGGCTTAGCGCGAGACGGTCTCCTTTCACGCTGATAGGCGCTGTGCTTTCGAGGCTTACGCTCAGTTTCTGGTTTTGAAGATCTGAGACGATTTCAGCAACGAGCTCGTCAAGTCGCAATGTCTCTATCTGGAGGTGCGAAGTCGATGCGCGCACCAACGCAATGGCGCTGTCGGCGATGCGGCTGAGTTCGTCAACGTCGCGTAGCCAGCTTTTGCGGTCGTCCGGGTCTTCGATGAATTCTGTTCGCAGCCGCATGCGCGTGATCGGGGTGCGCATATCGTGTCCAGCTGCAGCGACGACCCGCATCCGGCTGTCCATGGCTGCCTTGAGTCGCGCCGACAGAGCGTTCAATGCCTTCGCCGTGGCGCGGACTTCGGCTGGTCCTGCCTCGGGTACGGGTGGTAGCGTGCCGTCGGGACCGATCTTCTCCACTGCGCCCTGGAGTAGCGCCAGGTTTTGCACCATGCGATGCGCCACATAAACAGCAATGGTAGTTGCGCCGACAGTGATCAAACCGAGCCAACCGAGGAGGATGTGAAGCGGTCCCTTTTGCGGTGGCAGATCGGGAAGCGGGACGACGAGCCAGCCACGATCTCCAATGCGGATAGAGACCTGCATCGGCGTGTCTCGGCTTTCGCGCGTGACGGTCAACTCCGGAAAGGCGTCATGAGTTCGTGCGTTGATTGCCGTTCTCAATCGTTCTGTGGTTGCTTGGTCCTTTGATGCGCTGAGCGGCGCGGGCAGCAGAACAAAGTCCTCTGGATGAGCTTCGGCTGCTTT
>AERA01027146.1_pt1 | contig 10596 bp, 8 predicted proteins | sample 267968 | NCBI WGS metagenome assembly AERA01 (sample SAMN02954363, study PRJNA61401) | activated sludge metagenome | biome: terrestrial; feature: wastewater treatment plant; material: activated biomass; isolation source: activated biomass of an industrial wastewater treatment plant | reverse complement strand
AACGAATACGAAAACAATGTCAATAACAACTGGTACACCAATTACATGGCCCGGTGGTGCCTGCAATATGCAACAGCACAGATCGCCAAAGTCAAATCCGATGCGCCATCGCAGTGGGAAAAGGTCCAGGCAAAAACCAATTTCAAGGATCATGAGTTGACGCATTGGAAGGACATCATCGACCGTATGTTTTTTCCATATGATACGGAGCGGGATGTATTCCTCCAGCAGGATGGATTTCTGGACAAAGAGCTGATGCCTGCTGCTGAACTGGACAAATCCCACCGGCCGCTGAACCAGAAATGGTCCTGGGACCGGATATTGCGTTCCTGTTTTATCAAGCAGGCAGATGTGCTCCAGGGGCTTTATTTCTTCGAAGATCATTTTGACCTGGCCACACTTCGGCGGCATTTTGATTTTTATGAACCCATGACAGTGCATGAATCATCCTTATCGCCCTGTGTGCATGCCATTCTGGCCGCGCGGTTGCATAAAAAAGAAAAGGCGCAGGAAATGTACCTGCGGACATCCCGCCTGGACCTCGACGATTACAATAATGACACAGAGGATGGTTTGCATATCACGAGCATGGCCGGCACCTGGATGGCTGTGGTCAGAGGTTTCGCGGGCATGAAAGTTGAAAACGATCAGCTTTCGTTCGAACCTATGCTACCGGAGGACTGGAATTCGTTCAGGTTCAAGGTCCGGTTCAGGGGTAGACAACTGGAAATCAAGGTGTCGGGAGCCGGACTGGACGCGAAACGGCTTTCCGGCGAGCCGCTGGCAATATCCGTTCTGGGGGAACCTCAAACCGTTTAATACCGTTTTATTCGTACTTTTCAACATCAATCCACCACACTCCGGACCCTATGATCCGCGTATTAGTTGCAGACGATCACAATATGTTTGTTGAGGGCATTGAGTCCATTCTCGATGGCCTGGATCATATCCAGGTCGTGGGGAGTGCCAATACCGGCCCCGAGGTATTCGAGCGCCTGAAGGAAATCGAAGCGGATGTCGTGCTGCTCGATATCAACCTGCCGGGCATGAATGGCATCGAGGTTTGCCAAAAACTCAATAAGGAATTTCCCGAGATCAAAGTGCTGGCCCTGTCCATGCACAACGAGGAAAGTTTTGTCACCGAGATCCTCAAATATGGCGCACAAGGCTATATTTTGAAAAATACCGGGAAAAAGGAATTGATCTCCGCAATTGAGAATGTATTTGGCGGGCATTCCTATTTCAGTGACGCGGTGACGGAGACCATTATGAAAAGCCTGGTCAATCAGCGTTCCGGCCAAAAGAAATCTTCCGCTGTATTACCCAAGATCTCGCGTCGGGAAAAAGATGTGCTCAATCTTATCGTTAAAGAATATACCACGCAGGAAATTGCGGACACGCTTTTTATCAGTCTGAAGACCGTGGAATCTCACCGCCGAAGCCTGCTCACCAAAATGAATGTACGGAACACCGCCGGCCTGGTCCGGGTCGCGATTGAAAACAACCTGACCAAGCCCTCCTGATTCATCAGGAAAATGCAAACGCGCTTACCCCCTTATGCGTACCTATCCCTTATACAGGGCTAGCGTGTATTTTATATCGTAATCTCATGAACCCGGATTGCCGTAAACCATTATTCCTGTCATCCCTTTTCAGCCTGATCATCTTGCTGTTCGCAGGACCGGATGTGCTTGCCCAGCAGCTCGACGACATGTCCACCGCCGATCTCTACCGGATGATCGCTCAGTTCGATCAAAGTGGCAATCATGCCAAAGCGGGAGAGGCCTACCGGTTGATTGCAGAGCGCGACCTGGCAGAGATCGAAAACCTCGACCGGGCCATTCAGAATTATATCGCTGCGCAAAAACAATTCGCGCGCGCCGGTGACTCGGTTCGCATGTTTCAAACGATCGCGGACCTCGGCCGGTTGTATTGCGGCAGCGAATACTATCTCGAAGCCATCGGTTTATTTGAACGGGTGCTTGAATTTGCCAAAAGCCGGAACGACACCTTGCTGCAGGCTCGAATGCTACAACAAATCGGCGAAGTGTATGTCGCCCGGAAGGATATCGACCAGGCCGTGGAATACTTACAGCGTGCCAGCAGGCTCAATCTCGACCTTCAGGACACGCTATTGCACGACATCAACAGGCTGACCATTTCAGCCATTACAGGATCACGCATCCGGAGCATCGGATTGCCCGATTCGATGATCCTCGATCTGACCGAATATGAAAGCGTGCGCTATAAATCCTTTCTCCCTTCCTTGCACCTGCATGTGGGGATGTATAACCAACATGTGGGCAAACACCAGCTTGCTCTCTATTATTTCCGGGAAGGTCTGAAACTGGCCGGCTCCAACATCTTTGTCAAACGTGAATTATACAGGGCGCTGAGCAACGGATACGAAAAGATCGACGACTACCAATCCGCCCTGGAGGTCATGAAAGATTATAGCCGGTTTAGCGACAGTCTGAGCGAGGTCACCAGAACAGAGATGTTCCAGGAATCATTTTTAAGGTACCAGGACATCCAGCGACAAACCGAATTCCAGGAACTGGCCACCGAGCGAAATATTACCATGTTCAAATCCCGATTGCAGCGGGTGATCAACTACGCATTGCTCGTCGGCGTGGTGATCATGCTGATCGTTTCCTATATCACGATTCGCAGTTACCAGGATCGACTCAATGCCAACCAGATCATCACGAAACAAAATGAAGAGATCAACCATCAAAAGATCAAGGACCTGGAAAACAATCTGAAGATTGAAACGATGAGTTCTATGCTGGAGGGACAGGAAGTAGAACGTGAACGCATCGCCCGGGACCTGCATGACAGCCTGGGCGGTTTATTGTCGACCGTCAAGCTCCATTTTGATGCGCTGCAGGCAAAGAGTCCCGCGATTACGCAACAAAAGGAATATACGAAAGCCTACAACCTGCTGGACGCGGCCTGCAATGAGGTCCGGACGATCTCCAACAATATGCAACCGGGGGCTTTATTGAAAATGGGTATTGTACCTGCCATCAAGGACCTGATCAACCGGATCGAATCGGAAGAAACGCCGCATATCGAGTTCATTCATTATGGTGAACTGACCAGTTTACCGACTGAAGTCATTCTTCATCTCTATCGAATCATTCAGGAACTGCTCTATAATTCGCTTAAACATGCGAAAGCCAAAGAGATTCTCATCCAGCTCATTCGCAATGAGGAAGATATCGAGATCATGGTGGAGGATGATGGCGTCGGCTATCAACCGGGCCAGGTCCGGAAAGGCATGGGCACTGAGAATGTCGCCGCGCGGGTGAATTACCTCAAAGGTGAGATCTCCATCCACAGCGAAGGCAGCGTGGGCACCAGTACATCCATCACCATTCCATTACTCCTGCCCTTTGCGTACACTGAAGAAGCACCGCCATCATCATCGGAATCCGATTCTTCCGTGTGAACAGTCCACTCATTCCATCTCTTCCCCGTATTTTTAGGGCTCAATTCACTGCTTGATGCCCAATTCCATGTTGTACGCCCTTTCGCCGCTTGACGGGCGATATGTGGAGAAAATCGCCCCGGTCAGGGGTTATTTTTCCGAAGCTGCGCTGATGCGGTATCGCTGCCATATTGAAATCGAATACCTCATCGCCCTGGTGGAAACCGGCATCATTCAAAATGCTGCACTCAGTGAGGGGGAGAAACTCGCATTGCGGAAAATTGTGACCGGCTTTGATGACAACGACGGGTTCCGGATCAAAGCCATTGAATCGCGGATCAATCACGATGTCAAGGCCATCGAATACTTTATCCGTGAAAAACTGGAAGGGCTTGAATTGTATGGCCTCCGGGAATGGGTGCATTTCGGACTGACATCGCAGGACATCAACAACAGTGCATTCCCCTTGATGATCCGCGAAGCGTACCGGGAAATTATTATTCCGGCATTCCGGGACGTACGGGATGACCTGGATGAATTCGCGACCCTGCATGCGGATATCCCCATGCTCGCCTACACACACGGACAGCCCGCGTCCCCTACCCGACTGGGTAAGGAATTCAGGGTCTTTGTCGAGCGCATGGATGTACAACTGAAACAGCTTGAAGCTGTCGAACTGAAGGTAAAATTCGGCGGCGCCACCGGCAATTTCAACGCCCACCATGCCGCGCTACCGAATACAAACTGGATCGAGTGGGCTGATCAGTTCACCCATGATTACCTGCAGATCGGCCGATACCGGCACACCACGCAAATCGAACACTATGATCAGCTGGCCGCACTTTCACATGCTACGATGCGGGTCAACACTATTCTGCTCGACCTGTGCAAGGATATCTGGACCTATATCTCTATGAATTACCTGGGACAACAAGTCAATGCGGAGGAAGTCGGATCATCTGCCATGCCGCATAAAGTCAATCCCATCGATTTTGAAAACGCGGAAGGAAATCTTGGATTTGCCAATGCCATTTTTGGTTACCTCGCCGACAAACTTCCGGTAAGCCGATTGCAACGGGATCTAACGGACAGCACTGTGATCCGCAATATGGGTGTTCCGGTGGGCCATACCTATCTCGCCCTGGCTTCCATCAAAAAAGGACTCAAAAAAATCAAGCCGAATGAGCAGCGCATCGCCGAAGATCTGAATGCCTCCTGGGCTGTTTTGGCTGAACCCATCCAAACTATACTTCGACGGGAAGGCGTGGACAATCCATACGAACTGCTTAAACAACTGACCCGTGGCAGCATGGCGGTGACAAAGGATTCGCTAGCCGTTTTCATCGATACCCTTGACATCAGCGATGCTGTCAAGCGCGAACTCAAGGCGCTTTCTCCGGAAACGTATCTCGGGATTTAATTTCGGCTATAAAAAAAAGCGGCCGAAGCCGCTCTTTTCATGGGATTGCGCTGTGGATTATCTCGTAACGACTAATCCTTGTACATCTCGAATGTGCCGCCATTGGCTGTACTGGGCGCGTGCCCCCATGTGCCGATGATCTCTTTCAACTGGTCGTGGTACAACCCGGTAAACCGATAATCATTGCCTGCCGTAGAGGTATACTCCATTTTGAACTCCAGGCCATCGAGCGTCCAGCTTCCGGTGGCAATTTTATCATCGTCATCATCATAAGCCGCAAGATCGCCATCACTTTCAATCACCCATTTCTCAAAAAATGTGGGGGTATCATTGTCAAAACCCCAATTGCCTTCCCAAGTGCCGGCAATGCCGTGCTTGCCTTCATCCTTCTGGCAGGCCATGAATGTCAATACAACGGATAAACCGAGAATCAATAACTTCAAGTGTCGCATGTTGATTTTAGATTTGTGAATCATTTTCGCATTTGCGACAGCAAAAGTATCCCGGTCAGAAAACGGGTTCCGGCAATTCGATCAAGCGGTATGTGTAAATGAGGGAAAGGAAAAATCAATCCATTTCAACCACCCGGCCATCGGCCACGCGATATACCCGACCGGGAAAACGATCGATCAACTGCACATTATGCGTAGCCATGAGGAGCGCCGTGCGATATTCGATGGCGAGTTTTCGCATAAGCTGCAAAATGGACTCCGCCGTATCCGGATCCAGGTGACCGGTGGGTTCATCGGCTAACAGGATCTGGGGTTTGTTCAGAATAGCTCGTCCGATGACGGCGCGTTGTTGCTCACCACCTGATAATTGATGCACCGGCCGGTTTCGCTTGTCAGTCAACATGGTATCCGAGCACACGTCTGCAATGATCTCGTCCTGTTGTTTCCGGTCTGTTGTCCCGGTGGCATCGAGCACGAAACGCAAATTCTCATCCACCGTCCAGTGTTGAAAAAGTTGAAAATCCTGGAACACCATCCCCACCCGGCGACGCAATTGGGGTATGGACTCCGGTGTTAGTGCGGTCAAAGAAATGTCAGCTACCTGCCCATCACCTTCCTGCAGGGGCAGATCGCCCCAGAGCGTCCGCATCAAGGAGCTCTTGCCGCTACCGGTCTTGCCAATCAGGTAGACGAACTCGGTTTGACTGACGGACAGGTTGACTTCATTCAGGATCCGGACCCCTTCCTGGTAAATCCCCGCGTTTTTCAGGCTGACAACATCTTTCATAGGCCAAAAATGCACTTTTCCGGGCAGGGATTGTTGTATACCCGACGAGCCCGTTGTGGCTATTTTCCCGTAAATTTGCACAAAGATTCCTGAGCAACGTGGATATACCGCCAAACATACCCCCAAAACGATTCCGGATCATGCCGATCCTCATCATGGCCCTTATTGGCGCAGGGATCGTCCTGCTGATCAGCGCCAGCAAGGATATGAGCACCTACAGCACCTTCGACATGGTGCGCCAAGCCGGCGAACCCTCCAAAGTGGTCGGCATGCTGGCCAAGGACAAACCCATGTATTATAACGCTGAAGAGGATCCCAACCATTTTCGTTTCTTCCTCACGGACCAGAATGGCGAAACCCTTGAAGTCACATTGAAAGCTCCCAAACCACAGGATTTTGAACTCAGCGAGCAGATTGTAGCGACCGGCGAATTTATTGACGATGATTTCGTCGCCAGCAGCATCCTGATGAAATGTCCCTCCAAGTACAAGAATGAAGAGGTGCTGGTCCGCAGCAATATGTAACGCCTAGATGAACGACATCCAATACATTGGAGAGCATCTCCTGCCCGGCCGTCTTGGCCATTTTCTTGTTATCACCGCTTTCGTCTCCGCGATCCTTTGTGTGATCACATTTCACAAAGCCAACAAACACAAAGAAGATCTATCCTGGCTGAAATTCGCGCGCTGGAGCTGGTGGACGCATACCTTTTCCATTCTCAGTGTGATCGGTCTCCTGTTTTACATGATGATCAGCCAGATGTACGAGTACCGGTACGTCTGGGATCATGTGTCGGATGAACTGCCGATGAAATATATCTTCTCCGCCTTCTGGGAAGGCCAGGAAGGCAGTTTCCTGTTGTGGATGTTCTGGCATGTGGTGCTCGGTTCGGTAGTCATTTTCACAGCCAAGCGATGGGAACCGGGTGTGCTGGTGTGGTTAGCGCTGGTTGAAGTGGTCCTGGTCTCAATGATCGCCGGGATTCACTTTTCGGATGACATCCGGCTTGGCAGCAGCCCGTTCCTCCTGATCCGGGAAACGATGGAGGCGCCGATCTTCAACAACCCGAACTATCTCAGCATGATCGAAGGCAATGGATTGAATCCGTTGCTGCAAAACTATTGGATGACCATTCATCCGCCCACCTTGTTTTTAGGATTTGCTTCCGTCACTATTCCATTCTGTTTTGCGATGAATGGTTTGGTAGAGAAAGAGCATCTGGCCTGGATGAAACCTGTCACACCATGGTCTTTATTTTCTGCCGGCATCCTGGGACTCGGAATATTAATGGGCGGTGCCTGGGCATATGAAGCATTGAGTTTTGGAGGGTATTGGGCATGGGATCCGGTGGAGAATATGTCTTTAGTGCCGTGGCTTGTCTTGCTCGCGGCGATTCACGGAAATTTCATTGTACGGCATACCGGTCAGTCGATCAAGACAACATATCTGTTTTACATTCTTTCTTTCTTATTGATCGTGTACAGCACCTTCCTGACGCGCTCGGGTATCCTGGGCACGGAGAGCGTGCATGCGTTTACGGAAATGGGACTGGAATGGCAACTGGTGGGTTTCATTGCATTATTTGCAATCGCCGGTGGGTATTTGATGATCACCCGTAATAAATCTGTTCCGAAAGTGGAGCAGGAAGAAATGGTACAGAGCCGTGAGTTCTGGATGTTTATTGGTGCCTTGATTCTCGTGTTTTCATCGGTCCTCATCACCTTCACCACAAGCATACCGGTTTACAATAAACTGGTAGATGTCTATGGCTCGATCATTGGCAACCCGGATATGTCGGCCTGGCACCGGGCCATGCCCATCGATGATATCGCGCATCACAATCGTTTTCAGTTGTGGATCGCTGTATTGATCGGATTCCTTTCCGGAATGGCGCAGGTGCTTCGGTTCAAGGCGGTGGGATGGGATGCGATGCGCAAACGATTCTTCTCTCATCTCGCAGTATCGGCCGTTTTGGGAGGAGCGCTGGCTTTATTATTGGCCCAATGGATCAATCTGCCGAGCTGGCAATATGTAGTGTTGTTGATTGCTGCGAGTTTTGGTATTGTTTCCAATCTTGATTATGCCATTCGTTTTGTGAAGGGCCGATGGACTGCTTTGCCTTCCGCATTGGCGCATGGTGGATTTGCGATCATGTTGGTCGGCATCATGGCAAGCGGTCTGAATAAACGGGTACTGAGTGGCAACCGGTTTGCCCAGGAAGGTATGGTAGAGAATATGGATGCCGCCGAAAGCACCTTCCTGATCAAGGAGATGCCCATGTTCATGAACGGATATTGGGTCACTTATACATCGGATACACTGGAAGGATTGACGCGCAAATACCTGATTGAATTTGTGGAAGTCAATGCAGAAGGCGATACCCTGGATCAATTCGTGACCAAACCGAATGTGTTGTACGAGCGCAGCATGGATAAGATCGCGACCGCGAACCCGAATACAAAACGGTACTTGCATCGCGACATCTTCACCTATATCTCGGGCATGCCACCGGAGCAACAGGATGTAGCCAATATTTCGAAGGTCGACAGCATGCTTGATTACACGTTGTATGAACTGCGTCCCGGAGATTCCATCCAGGTGGATCAGCATATTCTCCAACTTGACAGTATCGTCCTGGGCACCGCCCACGAAGCGTATACGGCACAAAAGAATGACCTGGTCTTGTCTGGCCGGTTGCAGATCACCAGGATCGATTCACTTCGCCAAACGCGAAAAACAGAAACGATCTATCCGACACTTGTCGTTCGGAGAGGATTATTATACAGCATGTCGGACCAGATCAATGATTTCAATCTCCGGGCACGGCTGAAAGCTTCCTCGGTGGATGATTTACTACCCCTGGATGAAAACCTGAAATATGAACCGCTGATCTTCAAAACCGGTGAAACGCAATCATGGAATGGTTTGCAGATCACCATGCGCGGTGTGGATAAAAACGTGGATCATCCAAATTATGAAGCGCGTGATGGGGACATTGCCATCCAGGGTGTGTTTGATATTCAGCGTGAGAACAAATCATTCGAAGCCCGGCCATTGTTTTACATCCGGGAAGGCAGTCCATACAATATGAAGGCTTTTATTCCGGGACTTGGTTTGCATTTACGCCTGGAAAAAATTGATCCGCAGAAAGAGGAATTCCACGTCTTTATCGCGCAGCCCAATCCGGATCCGAAATTGCCTGTGGAGATTGCGCTGGAGGTGCCACGCAATGATTACATCGTTTTGCAGGCTATTGAATTTCCCGGCATCAATCTGTTCTGGCTGGGCAGTGTGCTGATGTTGAGCGGCATGTTTCTCGGCATGTACAAACGGCTGCGGAAGAAAAAAGCATGAGGGGTTTTTCATGATAAAGATCGTTTGCATCGGGGCCGGTCGGGTGGCGCAGCATTTGGCGCTTGAGCTTGAGCGGGCCGGGTGTGAAGTGGTCCAGGTTTATAACCGGAGTCTCGGCAAAGCTGATAAACTGGCTGAACAACTGCGGAATGCAGAGGCGATAAAACATATAGACGATATTCGATCCGAGGTTGATTTACAGCTGATTATGGTCTCCGATGATGCCATCCGACCAGTAGCCGCTCAACTTACCGACCATCTTGGAACCGATGCCGTTGTGGCACACACCTCGGGTTCTGTTGGCCTCGATGCCCTGCCCTTTGCCCATCGGGGTATTTTTTATCCGTTGAATACTTTTTCTGAAGGCAACGAGATCGCCTGGAAATCCACCCCGATTTTCATCACCACCGATGATACCGAAACCGATCGCTTGCTTCAATCCATTGGCCATAAAATTTCAAACGAGGTACATCATCTCACTGAGGCCCAAAAAGTGATCCTGCATGTCTCTGCTGTGTTTGCCAACAACTTCTCGAATCACATGCTGACGATTGCGGAGAAGATCTGCGCTGAAAATCAATTGGATTTCAAATGGCTGAAACCGTTGATCGAACAGACGTTCAAAAAAGCCCTGTCTGCTGGCCCCGCCAACAGTCAAACCGGGCCGGCAAAACGAGGAGATCACGAAACCATCGATCGACATCTCGCTTTGCTGACGAATGAGGAGTGGCGGAAATTGTATGCGATGATTTCGGAGGATATTGACGGAAGTCATTGAGAATTTAATTTCAAAACCCCCTTTAGGGGTTTTATGTATGTAGCCCCGTGGAAGTAAATAGCTTTTCTTACCCCTTTAGGGGGTTAACGTAAGGGTGAATCTTTGTTCAACCCATTTCAGGGTTGGGGAATCAAACTGGACCCTCACCCCGGATTGCATCCGGGGAAATTGATCTTGCATCTATCCAGGATGTGGAACAGGCAAAGCCTGTTGAGCGCTCAAGCGTAGGTACAACCTACGCTTATCATCCAATCAACCACATTCTGCGACCTCGCTTAGGTCGTGGGAAATTTTCTCATCATGCTTCTCTAACATACTGTGACTTCTACGAAGTCAACAGGTAATTACAAACAAGTCTTCCAAACAGATGAG
>AERA01014109.1_pt1 | contig 10608 bp, 10 predicted proteins | sample 267968 | NCBI WGS metagenome assembly AERA01 (sample SAMN02954363, study PRJNA61401) | activated sludge metagenome | biome: terrestrial; feature: wastewater treatment plant; material: activated biomass; isolation source: activated biomass of an industrial wastewater treatment plant | reverse complement strand
TATCATATGGACAGACGGAAACCACGTGCACCAGCACGTCAAATCTGCCTGGTGCACGGCGCATCGGCTCGGTTGGCCGCGTATTACCTGGGCAAGACGTTGCAATTCTGGCCATCGGCTCAGATCGCGTTCTGGCGCAGGGTCAAACTGGCGAGGTCGCTATACGGGGACCGAATATAGCGTTGGGCTACGTCGGAGCAGACACATTCGATCAAAATGCATGGTTGCGGACCGGCGACTCCGGGCACTTCGATGAGGACGGCTATCTCTTCCTTACTGGGCGCCTCAAAGAGATTATCATTCGCGGCGGCGAGAATATCTCGCCTGTGCAAATCGAGAACGTCATGCTGAAGCAGAATGGCATCAGCGCTGCATGCGTCTGCGGTGCACCTGATGCTGACTTAGGCGAGGTGCCTGTTGCTTTCGTCGAGGTGAGCAACGGTGCGCAACCGAACTTGACGGAATTGAATATCGCAATTTCCGAGCGGCTGAGCCCCGCGCATCGGCTGCGGGAGGTCTTTGTACTCGATAAGCTCCCGACGAACCATGTTGGTAAGGTTGACCGTAGACTCCTGGAGAAGGACGCGCGCGAGCGACTTTCTATGCCAGCTTCAGGTTGACAAGCCTGACGGAGCTGAGACCACTTCAAACATAGTACACGAACGCGATCCGACCCCGCTTCAGGGCGGGGTCGTCGCAGCACGACTTCGATGCACTTCAGCCAAATACGTGACTTTTTGACCGAGTCTTTCACGACTCGACCGCGTTTCACTTTAGCTAAACACGCGCCCACTATAAGCGTGTTTTTCACGCTCAACCGCGATGCACTTCAGCTAAACACGCGCCCACTATAAGCGTGTTTTTCACGGCTCAACCGCGATGCACTTCAGCTAAACACGCTTTAGTCATCAACATCCGTTGGAATCCAAATCATTGATAAGGTTGCAGCAACCGCCGCAATAACAACAATGGTGGTGAGCCATGCGTGCGTCGGACCAGAGAAATATGCCGTTGCTGCCGCCGAACCCCACGCCATCGTCAATGACAGGATCTTAATAGGAAGCCGAATAGCGCCGCGCTGCTCGAACCGACTGGCTTCGGCAAGGCCGTGCTTCAGTATCGGTATACGCTCGAGCATGCTGTAGAGCCTGTCACTCGAGCGCGCAAAGGCCCACAGCGCGACAAGCACAAATGGCGTTGTCGGCAATCCAGGCAGAACCGCACCGACGACCGCCAGCAGCGTTGCTATTCCACCAAGTACGATGAGCCAAACCCTGACCAAAGCCGTGCCTATCTCCTTACCGCCAGCACAGTTGTCCGATGGTCCAGCATAGCGGCTGATCTAATTTAGGTCTTAGTGAGGATTAACGCACCGAAACGTGCTTGTCATGAGGCGCATGTCGACGACAGCTCACCGCTGACATGGGTGGCGGGAAAAATAGCCAAAAGACTGATCGCAGAATGGATCTTTGATCGACTTCCGCCAACTCTTGTAGTTTTGAATTTGTGGTGCAGACTCAATATATCCGAAGCAATTCGACCGCGCCCCAATCAACTCGCAATAGCACCGCTGTTCGTTTTGCGATTGCTGAGACGCCTAGGATCGTGGATCTGCTTGGACAGAATTGGCGTCGTCTTACAGGACTTCCTTGAAATCCTCGTAGGCGTGCCAAGTTGCATGGCCCAGCAGAGGAAATACGACAATTAGAGCCAGAAATACAGTAGCAAACACCGCAATCAACAACGCCACAACAATCGCACCCCAAATGATCGTCACACGCTTGTTGGCCCAGGCCGTGGCGAAGCTTGATCCCATCGCGGTAAGCGCATCGACATCCTTATCAAGGAGCATCGGGATGCCCAAAAAGCTGATGGCGAATGCGAACGCTGCGAAGAGCCCACCGAGGCCGCTGCCAACAATCAGCATGGCCCAGCCGCGCGGCGTAAACACCAGCATTGGTAAAATTTCATCAGCGCCGGGAAAGGCTACAACGCCGAAGAATAGTGCGTAAACCAATACGCTGACGCGGATCCACCCCACGATCAAGAGTGCGAGAAGCACGCCGACGAATAGTATTTGACCTCGCGACTTGGCACGCACGGAAAGCATGTCGCCCAAGCTCACTTTCTGCCCAGCCGCTAATCGACGACTTTTCTCATAGAGCCCTACTGCTAGCAGCGGCCCAACAACCGCAAACGCTGAGAGTGCTGGAAAAAGAATATAATCGTAGCCGGTGAAGATAAGGCCCGCGACGATCACGAGAGAAATGAAACTGACTACGAAGCCAAAAAACAAACTGTCCCAAGGCTTGACGAGAAAATCGCTCATGCCGGCAGCAAGCCAGTTGAACGGTGCGTTCAACGGCACATTGCGGTAGTAGACGCTGTGCTGTCTCAGTGGCGGGACAATGTCAGGCAGGATATCCGGTACTGGCATCGGTTCGGCCTTCAGTTTCAAATCGAACGACGTAATTCTTGGTTTCAAGTTACCTTCACGCGATGCACGTGGCTAATTGGCACTTCCTAACATGATGACTTTGCTGCCCTATACATACCGCCTTCAGTTGAAGGCGCCTTAGCGTGCGGAACACATGTCGGCTGAGACGTCAAAGCGACGTAAACAAGATGAGCGTTGGCACCCAAGAAAAGCAGCAGCCCAAGCGCAATAGAAATGACCACCAGAACACGCCCACGGAGCCAACCGGAGATGAGTTGCGGACCTTTGAGGTTCGCGTCGTTCGTCATTTGCTTGCAGCCTTACTACTGCGATTAGGAAGATCGAGCACGTAGAGTGTTAGAATTTTGCGATCCACATCATTCAATCTTTCCTTCCAGCTTGGCATTAGTCCTTGGCGGCCGCCCCAAATCGTCCGGTGAATATCTTTTTCACTACCGCCGTAGATCCAGAATTTGTCGGTAAGATTTGGAGCACCCATCTCGGTGTTTCCCTTGCCGTCTTCACCATGGCATGCCGAGCAATTATCGATAAAGAGCTGATGCGCTTCCTTGGGCTCCGAAGCCGAAGTTCCACTTCCAAGCGCGTGCACGTAGGGAACCAATTTCTCGATGTCGCTCTCACTCAACATTTTATCCTGGCCGAATGCCGGCATCTGTGATGAGCGCGAATCTGGATCAGCAGAATTAACACCGTCGGTGATGGTCGTCATAACTTGTTGGGGTGTGCCGCCCCAAAGCCACGAGCTGTCTACCAAGTCGGGAAATCCCGGGCCGCCAGTTGCTTTAAGGCCATGACAGACAGCGCAATTGTCACCGAACATTGTGTGTCCAGTTTGACGGACGATCTTCATGAGTTCTGGATCGGCCTGAATGTCTTTGAATGACATATCCCGAATCCGTTTTTCCCATCCTGCACGCTTGGCATTTCCCGCCGCGATCTCTTCATTTATAGCCGTATCTTGCTTAATGCCCAAGATGCCCTTGGTAAACGTGGTGCCGAGCGGGAAAGCTGGCAGCAGGATCCACATTAATACTGCGACTAAAAATGCGAGAATATAGAAGAACCATACGACTTTGTTTACCGGCGAATCGATCTCCTTGATGCCGTTCCACTGATGGCCCGTCAACATATAGCCGGAATACGAATCTCGCTCACGCTCCGTCATGCCGGCTTATCCTCATCGTCGATAATGCTCGTCGAAGCTTCTTCAAAACGCTTTCGATTTGTTGGCCAGTACGTGTAAATCACCGCAACAATGAAAAACGCCATCATGAATACAAGGCCGTATGTCTTGGCAAAATACACTACGTCTAGATGCTCAAATGACATCGATCGTCACTCCGCGACTTGCTTTTCCTGTTTGTGGGCAGCGTCGGTGAGTTTTCCGAGAATCTGCAAATAGGCAACGAGAGCATCCATTTCCGTCAGGCGCTTTTCGTCGCTGTCAAAGTTGCTTATGTTTGTTTTCTTTCCATAGCGTTCCTTAAGCCCTTTGACGGAATCACCGTCAGGATTGGCTTGTGCCTTGGCATCGGCTTGAGCGTTATCGATCATGGCTTGCGAATAAGGAACGCCAACAGTGCGCATCGTGCTGAGGTGCCTCGACATCGCGCTGATATCCAGATCATTCTTTTCGAGCCACCGGTATGCCGGCATAATCGACACCGGAACGACATCTCGCGGGTTGCGCAGATGCGCAACGTGCCATTGGTCCGAATACTTGCCGCCTACTCTTGCTAAATCGGGGCCTGTCCTTTTCGAGCCCCAGAGCATGGGGTGATCATATTTCGACTCGACCGCGAGAGAATATGGTCCATAGCGCTCAACTTCATCCTCGAGCGTGCGGATCATCTGCGAATGGCAGGCGTAGCACCCTTCGCGCATATAGATATGCCGGCCCAGCAGCTCCAACGGGGTATAGACGCGCATATCGGGCGCGGCTTCTACTGTCTGGTGGATGGTGAACAAAGGCGCGATTTCGACAAGACCGCCAACGCTTGCTGCCACTGCAATGGCGACAGCCAGCACCACCGAGTTCTTCTCCAGCTTGTAATGTGTTTGAAACATCGCGTCAGGCTCCCTTTGCCGCAACGGTTACGTCGGCGGGAATGCCATATTCGGGTTTCTGGTCGGGAGCCTCCACCACTTGCGACTTCGTCCGGATGGTCATGATGACGTTATAAAAGCAGATGCAGCCACCTATGAAGAAAAGAAAACCACCAAACGCTCGCGCCGCGTAATAGGGCTTCATCGCGATGAGCGAGTCGATGAAGGAGTATGCAAGCGTTCCGCTGCTATTGTAGGTCCGCCACATCAACCCTTGGACAATACCAGAGTTCCACATCGCAAAGACGTAGATGAGTGCGCCGGCTAATGCTGTCCAAAAATGGACTTCAACCAAGCGCGGCGAATACATGGATTTCCGTTGCCATAGCCAGGGTACGAGCGCGTAAATTGCGCCAAAGGTAATGAATGAATTCCAACCCAATGTACCGCCATGCACGTGGCCGATTGTCCAATCCGTATAGTGCGACAATGAATTGACCGGACGGATCGCCAAAAATGATCCTTCGAAAGTCGCAACGCCATAAAACACTGCTGCAACCATCATAAAGCGCAAGGTCGCATCGTCGCGAACCTTTGCCCAGGCACCATTCAATGTCATCAGCGCATTGCCGGCGGCGGCCCATGATGGAATCAGCAGCATGACAGAGAATGACATTCCGAGCGTTTGCACCCAGATCGGCAATGCCGTGTAGTGCAAGTGATGGGCACCTGCCCACATATAGATAAATGTAATGCCCCAGAACCCGACGATGGACAGACGATAAGAAAAGATCGGCCGTTCAGCACGCTTGGGAAGAAAATAATACATCATCCCCAAGAACCCGGACGTCAGGAAGAACGCAACAGCGTTATGACCATACCACCATTGCGTCATCGCATCCTGCACGCCAGGAAAGAGCGAATAGCTCTTCGTGTCTGTCCACGAGATCGGCACCGCAAGATTGTTAATGATATGGAGCATCGCAACTGCGATGATGAATGCCAAATAGTACCAGTTGGACACGTAAATGTGCGGCTCTGCCCGCCGCGCCAGTGTTCGGAGGTATAGTGCGAAATACGTAACCCATACGATCGTCAACAGGATGTCTGCATACCACTCCGGCTCAGCGTATTCCTTGGATTGCGTAATACCCGCGAGATACCCAGTCGCAGCGAGTACGCAGAATAAATTGTAGCCAATCAAAATAAACCAGGGACTGAACTGGTCCGGCAATCGCGCGCGCGATGTGCGCTGCACGACGTGGAAGGACGTTGCGATAAGAGCGTTACCGCCAAACCCAAATATCACGCCGCTGGTGTGCACTGGACGAAGGCGACCAAAACTCAGCCACTCGATGTCAAAGGTCCAGTCAGGATAGACGAGCAGCCACGCGACCCAATCACCAACGAAAAACCCAGCAACTGCCCAAACGACGGCGATTATAATGCCGGCCTTGGTGGGGCTATCGTAGTAACTTTTGTAGCGCTCGTTGGTGGGAAGCGGCTCACGCCACGCCATTATGAGCAGCACGAGAACGGCCAAGCTGTAGACGATCGTCACCCAACCTTGGAACCGAAAAAGTCCACTGTCACCAATCACAGCAGCGAGAACGCCGAGAGCAATCAGCGCCAGAAGTGAGAGTGCTGCTGCGTTCCTCTCGGTTACAGTTAGCTGCGTGGTCATAGCCTAAATCACCTCGCGCGCAAGCCGGTTGAAATCAAATTAAAACGTCAAAATACATCCTTACATGCCAGCAATTAGAAACTTGCCGACGCGCGTCAATTCAACGTTCATTTTTTAAACATGTAATCCAACGCAATTTAATTGGCAATACACATGCCAAATTGTTTACTGGCAGCGCCTTGTCGTATTTTTTCACCTACCTTGAGTTGTTTTATTTGCACGCGGATTTTGATCCTTGAGCCTTGATCTATGTTAAATCGCTTGCACCGAATGGCAGGCTTGTGATCAATATTGGCGATCCCAAATTCAATGACGCCGATATCAATTCAGCCAATCGGCAAAACGCAATTTTCCATTTCTCACGATTTTAAATCGCACTTTTCAGGACGTTCAAAAACAGCTGCTAACGACCACTTGAAGCGGAAACTTTCTTTCGCGTTGACTCTACCGTTCGCAACGGTGATCGCCCCAATTGATTGCATAGTCTTCGCAGACATTCTGCATCGGCATTCCCGCATCACGAAAAAATTTCGATCGGGTCATGACCGATGACATGTACGGATTGACAACAAGGCGGCCTAATCATTCGCAGCGGCTCCGGCCGGTCTCCGGTATGTGCCGCAAAATCGACGATGAATAATTTTTCCGTTGGCAACGCACTCAACCTGGGCTGCACGAACAATGTGCGATGGCGCAAGCCAACACGACTACTCTCCTGGTGCTCCCGACCAAGTCGCAACTGCATCAACTCAGTTAGCCCCAGCAATGCCTCGCGACGAGGGTGCCTCAGTGGAGCTCTGCAACCTGGCCGTAGCGCTTGTAGCAACTACATTTTACAATTTCGAATTGCCCGATTTTGCCACACAAACCAAACGCGATTGTATTCTCACAAAAAAATAATCCGGCTGTTCAGTTTTTGTTTTTCTGATGATGATCAATTTTTTGCTGTGGACTTTTAAAGTTCAACATGTACTTCTTAGCCATCCAATAAACGAACCAATTTAGAAGGCAGCTCTAGAAGTTTCTCGAGCTGCAAACTTCAGAAAACTATAGCGGCGACCAGACATTAGATCAGGGTGCCGTCACGCAAGATGCGCGACCGCGGTCATGCGAAGCAAGAATCGATATTCAGAAACAGGCTAGCGCTGCGATTGAGCAATCGCGGCAGGACAATTCATGTTGCGCCGCTTGCCCACAGACCGGCCAATCAAACTTATGAATTTGAAGCGAGTATACGAAGGGTAATTTCGATGTCAGTCAATGAAGCCACTGCTTGGCACATGTTCAACAAAGATATCTCGACCGCTAAATTTCCTTTGAAGGGCGTGGATCCCCGAGCGGCAGAGGCGATCGTCAACAGCGAGACATGGACCGACGCACAACCGATGATGAATTTGTCGTCGTTTGTCACGACATTTACAGAGCCGGAATCGGAAGCGGTTGCTCACTCGCATTTTCTTAAAAACCATATTGACCACGACATGTATCCGCAGCTTTTTGCGATTGAGAACCGCATCGTTCGATGGCTACATCAGTTGTGGAACGGACCCAAGGACGCCACTCCTTACGGGACCGCTACGGTTGGCTCAAGCGAGGCATGCATGCTCGCCGGCCTCGCTCATAAGTGGAATTGGCGTCAGGCAAGGGAGAAGGCGGGAAAGGATGCGACCCGACCTAATCTCGTCACCGGAGGCAACGTTCAGATCGTATGGAAAAAATTCATGCGGTACTTCGACGTTGAACCTCGTCTGGTGCCGCTTGAACCAGGGCAATATCGGCTCACCGCAGAGCACCTCGACAATTTCGTCGATGAGAACACTATCGCGGTCGTGGCAATTGCTGGCCAGACATTCACTGGAGAGGACGACGACTTTGCTGCTATTCACAAGTGGCTCGATGAATACGAGAAGCGCACTGGCCACAACATACCGATGCACATCGATGGAGCATCAGGTGGCTTCGTAAATCCTTTCGTCTATCCTGACTACGTCTGGGACTTCCGTATGCCGCGCGTGAAGTCGATCAACGCGTCGGGACACAAATTCGGACTCGTTCCACCTGGACTCGGCTGGATCATCTTTCGCGATGATACGGTTTTCAATAAGGACCTGATCTTCTACGTGAACTATCTTGGTGGTGAAATGCCCACTGCCACTTTGAACTTCAGCCGCAACGCATTTCAGATTGCCTATCAATACTATGTCATCATCAGGCTTGGATTTGAGGGCTTCAAAGAGATCATGACGCAGACCGTGGCGAACGCCACACTTCTGCGCGATCTTCTCGTTGCCAGCGGATACTTCGAAATCATGAATGAAACGCAGCGAATTCCGGTTGTCGCACTGACGCTGAAGAAGAACGTGACGAAGTTCAGCGAATTCGACGTATCAGCAAAAGTTCGCGAACGTGGTTGGGTGCTGTCCGCATACACGATGCCACCCAACGCAGAATCGGTCAGAAGCTTGCGCGTCGTCGTGCGACCGCATCTCAATCACAACGTTATCAAGGGACTCGCCAACGACATCATCAATGCCTGCAAATGGCTTGATGTCCATGGTGGGAACGCCACCCCGCCAGAGCTGCACGATCAGCTAAACCATAGTCAAGCGAAGTGCTGATTACCTTAGGGATTGGCTGAGGCGCGCATCCTATGCGCCCTCGGTCATGCGCGTTGACTGGAGCATCAGATAATTGAGTTCTTTTTCGATACTCTAAGGAAGTATCCCGAGTTGGCGATCTTCTTCACATTGGGTCTGGGCTACTGGGTCGGCGGGCTGAAATTTGGCCACTTTAGTCTGGGCGCCGTGACAGGCACTTTGCTCGCGGGAGTTATCGTTGGACAGCTCGGAATCACAATATCGCCTGTCGTAAAGTCAGTCTTCTTTCTGATGTTTCTGTTTTCTATTGGCTACAGCGTGGGGCCGCAATTCGTTCGTGGCATCGCGTCGAATGGCGCTCCGCAAGCGATATTCGCAGTCGTGATCTGCGTTCTTTGCTTGATGTGCGTCTATATCGCAGCCGTCATTTCAGGATATGGACCGGGCTATGCTGCCGGGCTTCTCGCGGGCGCTCAGACGATCTCCGCCTCGATCGGCGTTGCGACAGACGCCATCAACAATCTCAATTTGCCGGCAGACGCGACGCAACAAGAACTCAATCACATCCCAGTCGCATACTCGATCTGCTACCTATTCGGCACTATTGGAACCGGCTGGATTCTCGCGTTTCTCGGACCCAAAATGCTTGGAGTTGATCTTGCGAAAGAGTGTGCTCGCTACGAACTCGAGATGAAGGGTGGCGACATACATGCCACCGGCACCACCGCTTGGCACCAACACGACCTTCGCGCTTACCGCATCGCTTCCAATAATCCCGTCGTTGGGAAAACGATTAAGGCTGCTGAAGCCAGCTTCTCTCCTGAACGCATTTTCGTCGAGGGATTGAAGCGAGACGGCAAAGTTCTGGAATTAAAGGACGGCTTGGTTCTTGAGGCCGGTGATGTGGTAGCGGTCTCCGCCACGCCTGCGATCCTCGCCCGCTTCTCTAACGAGGCGGAGACTGTCGATGATCGATCAATTCTCGATGTTCCGGTCGAGGCGGTCGACATTCAAATTACGAACCGGTCCATCGATGGGCGCAAGCTTTCTGATTTGGCAAAAGAGCCATTTACGCGCGGCGTTTACATCAACAGCATCAAGCGCGGCTCGCTCCAAGTCGATATTCCCGTTCTTCCAGGTACCCAAGTCCAAATCGGTGACATCGTATCGGTTGCAGGTACGAAGAAGCATACAGAGGCACTCATCGAAGCGGTCGGCTATGCGGATCGCCCCGTTGCGATGACGAGCATGGTCATGGTCGGGTTCGCGATCCTTCTGGGTGGACTCTTTGGTTCCATTGTCTTTCCGATCGGTGGGATTCCCGTAACGCTATCGACTTCGGGCGGCGCGTTAATTTCTGGCCTAATCTTCGGCTGGCTGCGTACGTTCCACCCGCGACTTGGCGGCGTACCGCCGGCAACTTTGTGGTTTATGAACTCTGTGGGATTGAATGTCTTCATTGCCGTTGTTGGAATTTCAGCGGGCCCGACATTCATTCAGGGCTTGAAAGACGCAGGCTTTGAACTTTTCTTCTGGGGCATTTTCGCGACCAGCGTGCCGATGCTGATGGCGCCGTATATCGGCAAGTACATTTTCAAGTTCGACCCGGCAATCAATCTTGGATGCTGTGGTGGCGCGCGGACGAGCACAGCGTCGGTCGCCATGGTGGCCGACGTCGCAAAGAGCAACGTCCCTATGCTGGGCTACACCGTTCCGTATGCCGTTTCAAATACGCTCTTAACTCTGTGGGGCTTGGTCATCGTTCTGCTGGTCCAAATAAGACGCGCACCACTCGCTGGCGCGTTCGTTTGAGCAACCTCCCG
>AERA01007348.1_pt1 | contig 10648 bp, 9 predicted proteins | sample 267968 | NCBI WGS metagenome assembly AERA01 (sample SAMN02954363, study PRJNA61401) | activated sludge metagenome | biome: terrestrial; feature: wastewater treatment plant; material: activated biomass; isolation source: activated biomass of an industrial wastewater treatment plant | reverse complement strand
GACCAGGCGGCGCGCCTTGAATACGTAGGCGAGGTAGTCGTCGAAGCCTGCCTCACCGACGTATATTTCATCCGGGCCGAACGACTTGATCGTGGTTTGACGATCCCAGATTACCCGCTTCATATCGTCGGACCGCTTGCCGATCGCGGCGTCGATATGCGCCTCCACTCTCTCCCAAGGCTGGTCGCCCGGGGGCAGTATCCGCCAGTTTGCGCGTCGAATAACAGGCAGACGCACCGGCTTTGAAGCAGCAGTGACGAGTTCACAGCTTCCGAATATCTCCAACACCAGGTTCACGCAGTGGCGGTTGTGATCGACTTTGCCGGCACTCTTGGTCAGTTCTGGCGTAGTGACGTGCAGCGCCCCGTCGATGGTCATGACGGTCAGCTCGATTGAAGGCGGCGGCACCAGTTCGCGCGGGTAGCAGTCACGATAGATGTCGCGAAAATCCTCATGCTCCGTCTGGTCTCGCCCCGCCCACTGGGTCCATCTCCACGTAACAGTGCGGATGTAGCGTGGCTCTTTCGGCAGATCGCGGCGCACGTTCCACCGGCCCCGCGCATTAAATCGCGTCACCGGGCCAACCACCCGCGGAAGGACTGTGTGGCCGACAACTGGAGACCCCGGCAAGCCCACTCGCTCACATAGCCCCGGTGGCAAGCCGGCCACCACACGAAACACTTCGCCCTCAGCTATGCCGCCAAGATAGAGATCCAAGTTCGAGACGTGATGTTTCGTGATGCGCATCGATGCACTCCCTTGTGCAGCAAAATGGAAAAGGCGGCTCACCGAGCCGCCTTCCGTTCAACCTTTCGGCGGATAAGGATCGTTGCCGTAGCTGTCCTTGTCCCGTATCCGCCCGTCGGTCCGGTGGATCACCACCTCGGAGCCCTGGTTGATCGCAATTCGCCGTGCAGCGGCTGCGGCATCGGACTGAGTCGAATGGGTCGACGTCACGCGGCTGTTGCCGGCCCCGCGAACGGCCCACTCGTCTCCGTGCGGCACGACATGCTGGTTCTTCCTGGACATGATCATCTCCGTTCATCATGGCGAGTTGCCGATGTCGCAGAAGTGGACCGATTCCGCCCGGCTCGTCAACAACACTGACAATTTTCTGTGCATATCCCCAACAGACGTTTGCCACATTGACAATCGCGCGTGCGGGAGAGAAGGCTGATGCATGGATGAATCGGCGCTGTATGAAGAACTGGGACGGCTGGTGCGGCAGCATCGCGAGCGCCTTGGCATGAGCCAGGAAACGCTTGCCGCGGCGATCGAGCTTTCGCGTGCGTCAATCGCGAATATCGAAACCGGCCGCCAGAGAATACCGCTGCATCATCTCTTCAGCCTTGCCCGGGCTTTGAAGGTCGACGCAGACGCATTGCTGCCGCGGTCGAAGAAGATGCCTGCAACTGCCATCGATCGGCCGATCAAGGCCAGCTTGAACCTGAACGAAAGGGAGGAGGCCGACGTGGCGCGCGCTGTGGGAACTGTCCAGACAACGACTAAGGTTCGCTGACAATGGTTGGAGCCAGGCGTAGCCGGGACCCGCGCCAACGCGCGCGCGAGGTCCTTCGATCTTGCGGAATCGCGGAAGCGCCCGTTCCTGTAGAGGACATAGCCAAAAGTCGCGGCCTCACTATCCGCTACATGCCGCTCGACGACGAACTCTCGGGGATGATCTTCGTAAAAGATGACATTCCCATCGTCGTAGTCAACTCGCTGCACCACCCAAACCGGCAGCGATTCACGCTTGCGCACGAGTGCGGACATTACGAGCTGCACATGAGCGACATCGGCGCGGACGTGCATGTCGATAAGAAGTATTTCGTTCTGGCCCGCGACGGCAATTCGTCAAAGGGCTTTGATCGAAAGGAAATCGAGGCGAACCGGTTTGCCGCGGAACTCCTGGTGCCGAAAGAGCTTCTGATTGCCGAACTGCGCGGGCGGATCGTTGATGTGGACGACGAACCCTTGATCGCGGAGATGGCGCGTCTATTCGAAGTCAGCACCCAAATGATGTCGATCCGCATTGGGGAATTTTTTCAGGGTGGCTGACACCGTTCAGCGTGGGTCAGTGACGTCGATCCCAATGATGTGGCCGAAACAAGAGCCAATCATTTTGGCGTCTCGCGAAGGGGAAACGCACTATCATGCCCGGCATTTCCGACTACCTCACAGCAATCGGCGCCGCCCTCGCCAAAGGTGATGCCACCGAACACACGCATCGCCCCGCGCTTAAGGCCCTGATCGAGAGTTGCGGCAACAAGATCGTTGCGACCAACGAGCCGAAGCGCATTGCCTGTGGCGCACCGGATTTCGCCGTATCGAGCAAGGACCTGACAGTGGGGTACATCGAAGCGAAGGACGTTGGCGTCTCGCTTGATGAAGCGCTGCGGTCGGACCAACTGAAACGATACATCAAGTCGCTCGACAACCTGATCTTGACTGACTACCTCGAATTTCGATGGTTTACGGAAGGCGAGCAACGGCTGACGGCGAAGCTTGCTGACATTCAGTCCAAGGGGAAGCTGAACAAGACCAAGGATGGACATTCCGACCTCGAGAAGCTGCTGACCGGATTCCTCGACCGCAAGCTGCAAAGCATCAGTTCGCCAAGGGAATTAGCCGAGCGCATGGCTCGGCTTACACACCTCATCCGCGACATCATCATAGCGGCTTTCGAGAACGACCAAGCCTCGGACTGGATTAGAGGCTGGCGGAAGGCATTCACCGAGGTTTTGATCGCAGACCTCGATCAGCCTAAGCGCACTTCTGACTTCGCGGATATGTTTGCGCAGACGCTCAGCTATGGGCTGTTCACTGCCCGGGTCATGGACGACACACAAAAAGACTTCAGCCGTGCCGAGGCGCAGCGATTGATCCCGCGCTCAAATCCCTTCTTGCGCAACTTCTTCATGGATATTTCTAATCCGAGGGTCGACGAGGAGCCTTTCTCCAGCTTCGTGAACGACCTGGTCAACTTGCTTGGCCACACTGACATGGCTGCGGTGCTCGCAGACTTTGGCCGCCGTACCCGTCAGGAAGATCCCGTTGTTCACTTCTATGAAACGTTTCTCGCAGCGTACGACCCTCAACTTCGGGAGAGCCGTGGCGTGTATTATACGCCAGAGCCGGTTGTCAGTTACATCGTCCGATCAGTTGATCAAATTTTGAAGCGGGATTTCGGCTGCCCAAGGGGATTGGCCGACCAGACAGAGATCACAGTCAAGAATTTAGATCCCAGCCTTCGTGTTAGGGGCAAGAAGGACGAGGTGCGCAAGACGGCCCAGAGTCACAAGGTGCTGGTGCTCGATCCTGCCATCGGCACGGGCACGTTCTTGTATGGGGTCGTTGATCTCATTCGCCAGCAGTTCATTGACAGCAACAATGCTGGCTTGTGGCGAGGCTACGTCCACAGACACCTATTGCCCCGCCTCTTTGGTTTCGAATTTATGGTTGCGCCCTATGCGGTGGCGCACTTCAAGCTATCGCTTCAGTTATTGGCGCACGACCTGCCCGAAGCCCTCCGAGCGCAATGGGCCTATCAACCCCAGGAGGGTGAACGCATCGGCGTATATCTGACAAACACTCTGGACGAAGCCCATCCAGAGACGCCCATGCCGCTGTTCACGCAGTACGTTGCGGACGAAAGCAATGCCGCTGACGAAGTAAAGCTGCATCGCCCCGTACTCGTTGTAATGGGAAATCCGCCGTACTCAGGACATTCCGCGAACCGGGGCCAGTGGATGGACGACCTCCAGCACGGGAAGGTCGATGGAGTCGGCGTCCCGAGCTACTACGAAGTGGATGGTGCACCCCTCGGTGAGAAGAACCCCAAGTGGCTCAAGAACGATTACGTCAAGTTTATTTGCTTTGGCCAATGGCGAATTGCGCGAAACGGCGAGGGGATTCTCGCGTTCATTACTGATCACGGCTACCTGGATAATCCTACTTTCAGAGGAATGCGTCAGTCGCTATTGAGCACGTTCTCGGAAATCTACATCCTGGATCTACACGGCGGCTCGAAGAAGAAAGAGAAGACGCCGCAAGGAGGGGTCGATCAGAACGTCTTCGATATTCAGCAAGGCGTGTCCATCGGCATATTCATCAAGCGTAAGGGAGCGACTGGACCTGCAGTAGTGCATCATGCCGATCTATGGGGACTACGTCCGGATAAATACGATTGGCTGCAACAGCATGCATTGATCACGACAACGTGGACGACGATAAAGCCGCAGGCACCTTTTTATCTGTTCCGGCCGCAAGATACGCAGTGGCTTGCATCTTACGAGAAGGGATGGAAGCTTACGGACATCTTCCCCGTCAACGTGCTCGGCTTCCAGACTCATCGCGATCACTTCGCTGTTGATTTCGACTACTCCATTATCGAGAAGCGTGCGAAGGACCTACGCGACGCAAAACTGAGTGACGAGATCATCCGCGAGCGTTACGGCGTGAAGGATAATCGAGATTGGCAGCTCACTTCAGCTCGGGCCACACTGAAAGCTGACGCTGGCTGGAAATCCAAAATCATCGAATGCGCCTATCGGCCTTTCGACCAGCGCTATTGCTACTTTAGCGGCGCATTCATGGACTATCCCCGCCGCGAACTTCTCGATCATGTTGCTGGTCGCCATAACCTCTGCCTACTGTCTTCCAGACAACAAGCAACAGTGGGCTTTCGGCACGCTTGGATTGCGAACGTGCCGGCAGAAAGTTGCGTCGTATCCTCGACAACGAGGGAGCAGAACTACGCTTTCCCGCTTTATCTATACCCGGGCTCAGGTGGCCGGGGATTGCCATTGGGTGATGATGCCTGGCCCGCGGACGCTGCGCACGATAATCGCATGCTCAATCTTGAACCGGAGTTCGTCTCCGGGCTAGCGATGACACTCGGACTGCGCTTCGTTCCAAGCGGCGCTCCTCAATCAAGCGAGTTCGGCCCTGAAGACGTACTCGCATACATCTATGCAATCTTGCACTGCCCAACCTATCGCGTCCAGTTCGCCGAGTATCTTCGCATGGACTACCCTCGCATTCCGCTGACAAGCGACGCTGCCCAGTTCCGGCAACTGGCATGCCTTGGCAAGGAGTTGATCGCGTTACACGCTCAGAACGCCGTCGCGCCAAGCATACTCGCCCTGCGATTCCCGGTTGCTGGTGACAACCAAGTTGCACGCCGGCATCCACGCTACGCTCCACCGACCGAGAACGCTGCTGGACGCATCTACATCAACACCGATCAGTACGTCGACGGCGTGCCTGAGGACGTCTGGGAGTTTCGCGTTGGCGGTTTCCAAGTTGCCCACAAGTGGGTGAACGAGCGTGTCGAGCGGACGCTGAGCTATGACGATCTCACGCACTATCAGAACGCACTGCAAGCGATCGCAAGGACAATCGAGCTTATGGCCGAGATCGACGAGACGATCCCCGTTTGGCCGATGTCGTAACGCCTAGCGTATCGTCGTTCGTCCGGTAGAAGAGCCGCGGAACTGCGGTACGATACCGGAAGAGTCGTTTCATTTCCCATAAGTTATCTTATCACGCTGCTGTTATGACAATTCGGCGTCGTCTGAATGCGGGCGGCCAACTCGTCGACGAGCCGACTGTAGTCGTCGTCTTCCTCAATGCGCCGCGTGACGGCCCGGCAGTACATCTCGATGTTCGTGTGGTCCCGGCCGCCCAGCTGACGGCCGATCTCGTGCGGTGTCATGCCCAACGTGGCATGTGCCAGATACGCCGCGATGTGCCGCGCTGGCAGAACCTGCCGTGACCGCCGCATCGACTTGATGTCGGCGACGCTGACGCCGAACTGCTCGGCGACAACGCGCAGTATGTGATCGATCATGATCGCGGTCTCCGCCCACGCCGGCACGAACCCTTCCGATGCAGTCCAACGGTGTCCGAAATATGCCTGCATGTTTCGGACAGGAGGGCCGGCAACCGGTCGGGCCTTCATTTGGCAAACCCACATTTGCTCAATTGCCGGGTTGCTGCCTTTCCACTCGCCACCGCAATGGCTCATGCGGCCGTTCGTCGATCAGCGATTGCCCTGCATCTCCCTGCAGTTCGTTCCTTCGCGGCGAAGCGTCCCTCATCAGCGGACGCGACGATGCCGGACGCGCCTCGCGGTCAAGGTCCGGCCCGCTCCATTCGTCCGGCCGCAGGCCGGCCTCCCGTGTTGTCCCGTGACCGCGTCGGCCATGCCGCCCGGCCTTTCGTCCCCGTCCGAGATGGACGCAACCAAGACGAAAGGAACGTAACATGGGACTTGATATGTATGCCCTCACACGCGCGAGCAAGCTGCCGGCAGAGGTCGATTTTGCTGAAAAGCCCGGCGACGCGAAACTGCATCACTGGCGCAAGCATCCGAACCTCCACGGCTGGATGGAGAGCCTGTACCGCACAAAGGGTGGCGCAGAGCCTGTCTTCAACTGTGTGAACCTCGCGCTGTCCGCTGACGATCTCGATCAGCTCGAAGCTGATATCCGCTCACGCTGCTTGCCGAAAACCGCGGGTTTCTTCTTCGGTGAGAGCGACGGCACCGAAAACGCGGGTGATCTCGACTTCATCGCCAAGGCGCGCGACGCAATCGCGGCCGGGCTCTTTGTCTACTACACCTCATGGTGGTGAACTTCGCGGGAGCGGCATTCGTGCCGCTCCCGTTTGCCGAACAGCGCTAGCAATAACGGCACCGCAGGAAGCTGCCGCCGGAAAGGTCAATTCGCGAATCGGATAGACGTGCTTAGGACGGACGGAAGGACGCCGGGCGGTGAACAGCTGCTGAAGCTCCCGGTGAACAGAGCATGGCATGCACTGAATTCGCCGTGGCCGATCCCATGTGCGTCTCCACTGTCTCCAGAGCCATCTCGATAGAAACCGGCTGGCACGGGTTCAGCTGGATGTACCTGATATCGGCCAATCGCGCGGCGAGCGACGGTTGCTCCATAGCAATCCCTACATAGTCCACCAGGACCTGAGCGACGCGCAGCTTGTGCTCCTCCGTGAGTGGCCGGCTCGTATCGACTTTCAATGCTTCGCCAAAGATTGCGTCGAGCCGCGTTTCGGCCTCCTCGATTTCCTCGTCGGTCAAAGGAGGAAGGTCGTGATCCTCGCCGAAGTCCCCGCCCCAGAATTCGTCTTGCTCGTCCGCGCCGTCCGATGCCGCAGTCGTGGTGAAGAAAAATCCCTCGATCAGTTTTCCGTCCTCGTCGAGAAATCGCGCGGACTCAATTCCATTTTCCATATCGTCTAAGTAATTCGTCATTGTTTAATGCCAAATTCCTTACCGGTTGAGCGCCGATGTTTGCAACAAATTCTCGTATCGCCACGGCGCGATTTTCCTAAGCTGCACGCTGTTGCCCTGCCCAAGCGGTCCCTGTCCATAGTCCCGATGGTGACCGCGCGACAGGCGACCGTTGCTCCCGGACTGCTCTCATTTGTGCCTGCCCGCAAATGCGGTCTCTCATGATGCCGACCATGCGCCGGGGCGCAGTCGCTTCAAGGGCCGATGGCCCTCGGCTTCGGCCAATGGCCGGCCGCCTCGCCCCTCCTGATCGTCGGTTGGCTCGGTTCCGCGCCCGCTTCTCCCCCGTCGCCCTTCGTCCGGCATCGAGCCCGCAATCAGGCGGGCCGTCACGACGAAGGAGATCGCCATGTCCTTAAATCCACGCGCGCCGCGCCGCGACATACACGCCGAAATCACGGCCAACCTGATCGCTGTCATCGAGGCCGATCCCGGCAAGCCCACAATGCCCTGGCGTCGTGCTTCGGGTCCCCTTTTCATGCCGGCCAATGCCCTCACCGGCAATGCGTATAACGGCATCAACATCGTGAGCCTGTGGGTCGCTGCCGAACTGCGCAACTTCACCGCACCGGTTTGGGCCACGTATCGCCAATGGTCCGAGCTTGGGTGCCAGGTCCGCAAGGGCGAGAAATCGTCGCTTGTCGTGTTCTACAAGGAGTTTGAAACCAAGCCTGATTCTGAAAACGCCGATGATGACGGCAAGCGCCGCGTCGCCCGCGCGTCTTACGTCTTCAATGCGGCCCAGGTCGATGGCTATGTGTTGCCGGATGAACGGACTGTTCTTGGTCCCATCGAGCGTCTTGAAGCCGTTGACCGTTTCATTGCATCAACCGGCGCGCGCATCGAGCATGGCGGAGATCGCGCCTTCTATCGCCCGTCCACCGATCACATCCAGATGCCGGACGAAAGGCTGTTCTGCGGCACGGATACGATGACCCGCACCGAAGGCTACTACGCGACCGTCACGCACGAGCTGACCCACTGGAGCGGCGCCCCCACACGGCTTTGCCGCGACATGGGCAAGCGCTTCGGCGATGCTGCCTATGCGGCAGAAGAACTGGTCGCAGAGATCGCGTCAGCCTTCCTGTGCAGCGAGCTTGGCATCACTCAGGATACGCGCGCCGACCACGCCCAATATCTCGCGCAGTGGCTAAAGTTGATGAAGGATGATGCACGCGCCATCTTTACGGCCGCTGCGAAGGCGTCGGAAGCGGTCGCCTATCTGAAGAAGCTACAGCCGCCCGGTTAGTCCTGACCCTTGTATCCGGCATCAGGACCTGCCGCGAATCTCGCCCAGGAACTGCGTGACTTCGCGCTGAAGCATTTGCGTCTGGTCTTTCAGGTCGTTCACGGCCGCGAACACGACCACGGCCGCGTCGCCTGTTTGCTGGGCGTTCGATTGCACCTGGACGATCGAACTGCTGACCTGCTGCGTGCCCTGAGAGGCCTCCAGGACGTTCCTGCCGATCTCGGCAGTCGCCGCGTTCTGTTCCTCGACCGCGCCCGCCACCGAAGTCGTGGCGCCGTCTATATTGGTCACGCTGTCGATGATCTTTTCCATCGCGGCAGCACTGTGCCCGATCGCCTCCTGGATACGCGTTACCCGCTGGTCGATCTCGATCGTCTTGGCCGCCGTCTCGCTTGCGAGCTTCTTGACCTCGTCGGCGACGACCGCGAAGCCCTTGCCGGCTTCACCGGCGCGCGCGGCCTCGATGGTCGCGTTGAGGGCCAGAAGGCTCGTCTGGTCCGCGATGTCCTTGATCGTGCCAACCACCTCGTCGACCGATAGGGCCAGCACGTTGAGTTCCTGGACCGCAGCGCGCGTTGATTGCGCTTCGCCCGCCGCGGAGCTGGCTGTCCTTGCGACCTGGTCGATCTGCCTTGAAATCTCCGCGCTTGAAGCGGCAAGTTCCTCCGCCGCTGATGCAACCGTCTGGACGTTTGCATCCGCCTGCGTCGCGCCAGCCGCAACCGTGGCGCTGAAATGCGACGTCTGCTCGGATGCCTCCTTCATGCCCTGCGCGGTGATGCTGAGGCTCTCAGCCGCATTGCCGAGCGTCCTGATAACCCCGCCAACGCGCTCGTCGAAATTGTCGGCCAGGTTGTTCATGGCGGCGATCTTGTCGCGCTCGGCTTGCTTCTTCTGCGCCTCCTGCTCGGCCTTCAAGGCCTCCATGCGGATCGCGTTCTCCTTGAACACGCGCACAGCCCGGGCCATCAACCCGATTTCGTCAGGACGCTCCAGCCCCGGCACCTCGACCGCGTTGTTGCCACCGGACAGCGATCCCATCGTCTGGATGATGCTGTCTAACGGCGCAAACAGTCGCGATCGCGTGGTGAGAATCAAGATCAGCATCATCAGGATGCTCATTGAAGCACACGCGATCAGCGCAAGAAGCGATGCGGCAAACGTCGTGGCAATCAGTCCGGCTCTCAATCATCCCCCACGGCAATATCCGACCGGTCATGCGCAACGCGAAGCCGGTCGCAGGGAATCGATAACCGCCAAAACAAGAATGATGGCCGCGAAGACCAGGGCTCAAATGCTGCCCGCCGGGTGCAAATCCCGGCCCGACACGTTCACCGGCCAGTGTCCGCCGCTTGCTTCAGACAGGGTTATCACGCCCCGATGGCGGGTAATTCCGCCATATCATCAGTCTACGTCTTAAATGGTTAACGGGTCAACTACGACCGGTATGAAGGCAGCGCAGCCGCGATGGCATTGCAGTCAGCGCGCGGCCTTCAGGTCATCAAGCTCAAGACGCAACGCCTCGATTGCCGCGTCTTGCGAGGCGTCGTTGTCGTTTGCCGCCTTCAGCGCAGCGCGCAGGTTGTCGTTGTCGGCCTTGAGTTCCTGAATGGCCTTGGTCAGCACAGGCGTCAGGTCACCGTAAGCTATGCTCTTGGTGTGCATGTCGTCATTGGCAGTTGAGACGATTTCTGGGAGCACCTTCTCGGCTTCCTGCGCAATCAGGCCCAGCTTGCGGCCCCGCTGCCAGTCCTCCTTCTGCTCCTTCCAATGGAACGACACAGGTCGCAGGCGCATAACCGTGTCGAGGCCGGCGTCGAGATCGTGCACGTCATTCTTGAGGCGCGCGTCAGACGTGTTGACGTAAGCCGCGTTGCCAGCCACCTGCCCGGCGACATGCAGCTTGTAGGATGGAGCTGCTGTGCCGATGCCGACGTTGCCGGATGGCAACGCTACGAAGGTGGCTGCGGGCGCCAGAATCGAAAATTGATACGGAACCGTGACGGCCACTCCATTGCTTGAGCGGTTCTGAATCGCAAACACATTCTGATGATGGACCAAATAAGCTTCGTTGTCTGCGCCGCCGTTCG
>AERA01002869.1_pt1 | contig 10674 bp, 7 predicted proteins | sample 267968 | NCBI WGS metagenome assembly AERA01 (sample SAMN02954363, study PRJNA61401) | activated sludge metagenome | biome: terrestrial; feature: wastewater treatment plant; material: activated biomass; isolation source: activated biomass of an industrial wastewater treatment plant | reverse complement strand
AAATAAAACGATTATGATTATTCGCCAGGAAATCGAATTGCCGGAAACGGTTGAAAAGGACGATCTGAAACTGAACCGAATCCGGGACGGCAAACGGCCATCCATCTTTTTTCTCGGAGACGATGACGACTTCGAGGAAGAGGACATGGACGACGACGATGATGACTTCGATGACGATGATTTTGATGATGACGATGATGAGGGTATGGATGACGACGACTTCGATGATGAGGACTTTGATGATGATGAGGATATGGATGACGACGAAGAAGCTGAGGAAGACGAGGATTGATGGGCCCCTCCATTTAACCCGGTGTAATTCCAACCGTCGATCTCTTACTGTCTTACTGTCTGCCAGACCTGGATGGCCTGAACAGCTATTAACCAATTATTATGTACTCCCCCTGGGGCCTCTCGCACAGGCATCCCATTTTCCCGTATCTTTGTACGTCTAAACAGACCTGACATGAATTCATTGTTATTCCTCAGCTTGCCGGGCGGCTTCGAATGGGTGATCATCCTGTTCGTGGTTTTGTTGCTCTTCGGGGGCAAGAAGATCCCCGAGTTGATGCGCGGCATCGGGAAAGGTATCCGGGAGTTCAATAATGCCCGGAGCAATATCGAATCCGAGATCCGCGAAGGTATGCGTGAAGCCGATCGCAAGACTATTGAAGAAGGCAAAAAGGAATCCTGATGTATCGTTTTGTGTTGACCTGCCTGCTGATGGCAGGCCTGGCCGGTTTTGCCAACGCGCAAAAATTTGGCTACCTGAATTCCGCCGTGGTGATTGAGTCCTATCCGGGAATCGATTCCGCCAATCAAAAACTGGAAACGTACCGGAAAAGCCTCGCCGACCCCTACCAGGCCAAAGTCACGGCGTTCCAGTCAAAATATCAATTCTATCTCCAGGAGATGGAAGCAGGAACGCTCAGCCGTATCACGGCCCAGACCCGCGAGCAGGAACTGGTCGAAGAACAAAAAGCCCTGCAACAGGAAGATCAGAAAATCCAGTTCCAGGTGCTCCAGATGCGGGAGCAAATCCTGCAGCCCATTCTCACCGCCGTCGACAGTGTGATCCAAACAGTAGGCCGTGAGGGGAAATACACGATGATCTTTGATACCAGTGTGAATGGCGCCCTGATCTATGCGGAGGAATCCGATGATCTGACCGAAACGGTGAAGGCTCGCTTGAAGCCATAAAATAAAAAATCCGGGGCTGCAGAATCGCGGCCCCGAATTCACATTCAACTCTTCTTCTCTAACGTTCCCTGACAAAAAGTTGCTGGCCCTGGCGTTCACCAGACTGGACCAACAATGCATAGATGCCATTCGGCAGGCTCTGAGGTAAGGTCAGGGTGATTGTATTATTCCCGTCAGCCAGTTGAGCGGACCGTTCCATCACGATTTTTCCTTCCAGGTCCACCACCCGGATTACCGCAAGGGAATGTTCGCGGGCAAGGATCCGGAGGAATATCATTTCTCTGGCAGGATTTGGGTAGAGTGCGAAATCGATTTCATCCGGATCAGGATTTCTAACGGCCGAGATCAGGGACTGAGCTTTGAATATTTCATCCTGAATGATAGTGACCGGCGTATTCCGTCGAATGATATCGGATAACCGCGTGGACCTGATTTGTTCAATCTCTGTGCCGGATAAAGCCGGATCATTTTCATAATAATACCGGTCACCATCCCGGATGGCCATGAACTGTTGTTTGATGATGGTCATGGCTGTTTTTCCGAAAAAGGCGCCTGGCATATGATCCTCGGCCAACAGCCCAACCCAGGCATCAATCTTCCGGTGATCGCCATAGACCATGACCATGGTCTGATTCATCAGCGGATCACTGGAGAGTTCATCAAAACTGTTGATGATTGGCAGGCCGAAATCACTTCGCAGGGTGTTGTAATCGGGGACTCCCCTTTCGCGACCCCGGGTGATGTTCAGGCAAACAAGGTCCATACCGCCCTGGCCAGGAGCGCCAAAAAGGAAATTCCGGAGATCATCAACCACTTTGCAATCAAAGTTCTGTTGCACGACCGTTGCCATGCCGATCAGATAGGGTTCTATTCCACCCACGGAGGTAGTGGCCGAAGGATTGAAAAACGCGTCACGTAGCAGGATGTCTCCTTGCGGAATGTATTCCCCCTCATTATTCATCCGGACCAGGATACTGTTAATGGCGGTATGCCCGTATCGGTATGCCGCGGCGGAGAAGACATTCATTACTCCGGGATTGACACTGGGACGATATCCGGGATAAAAAGGCACTTCCATGCCCATGGCCGGGAGCCATTCCTCATAGACGATAGCCTGAATCAAGCCCCCCACTATTTTCCGCGCGTGCTGGTAAAGCTGTTCATCATTCCAGGCGGGGTTTTCCTTTTTCAATTCATCACAAAGCCGGTTGTGTTCGCGAACAAATAAGGTATGGATGCTGGTCAGGAACGGGTTCTCATTGGCCCTGACATCACCGGCCACAAACCACTTTTGCACAAAAGGTATAGGCATGGCCATTCCCGGAGCGACGGGATCAACAGGAGCATTGAATTCTCCTGTGGTGGTATTCCAGGGCAACAGGTTTCCTGTGGACATTCTGAGTTTCCCGTCCAAGAAAGATCTCAGCCAGTTTGCCCGGTTGTCATCGGAACCATACACGGCGGATGCATCAATAAAAGCGGTAATGGAATTGATGAATTTCCGATGGTTTTGTGGACTCGTACCGCTGGCGGGGTCATAGTTGGATCGTTTCATCGGAATGGTGACCGTGCCCGTTGCTGCCGGATCAAAAAAGATATCGCCGGAGGGAATGGGAATTAGCAACCCGTCAGAAGCATGATCCTCCACCAGCGTAATATCATGATCGATAAATTGGCCCCAGGCCCAACAATAAGCGCTCAGTTCGAGCAGATCATTTTCCAGGGTGTTCTGCATAAAAAGCGTATTGGAGATCATCCTGACGCCCGGACGGTCCTGGCCTCCGGGGGTGGAAATAAAATCGCCAAAACAAGTGCTTCCGTCATGAAGTTGGGTAATCCCTGCCGCACCCCAATCGGGATGTATAATGTTGTTACCAAATCCGTCAATGCTGCGGTTGGTTTGGCCGGAACCGGATACTAGGATTCCTGTCCAGGCGATCAGGGTGAGTACGGAATGTTTCATTTCGAATATATTTTAGGTTGAATCAATAGGGTTGATTTAGTCAGGTCAGTCCTGTAATGTGGCTTCCTCTGCGATTGCCGGCTTAGGTTTCACGACATCTGGGGTTAGTTTCGGTTCTGGTGGGTAAGGACGATCAAAATCAAAGACGGCCTCATGAGAGGGTTTAAGTGACCGCCAACGACTGACAACGAACCATGCCAGTGGGATTACTCCGCCAAAAAAGAAAACGGTTGCGCCGATTCCCCTGAGCCAGGTGAGAGTTTCAAATATGCTACTTCCAATAAACAATTCAGATCGTGCATACCAGAACCCATGGTCAATGATGGCCTTGAACTGAATTGCCCCAGCCGGGAACAAATCCATTAAGACCATCAGCATCAGGCCAGCGTTGATTGACCAGAATGAGAATTTGACCATTGAAGCATTCCATTTTCCTGGCTTGAGCAACAGACGTGAAGCAAAAAGCATGGCAGCCAGCGAAATGTTGCCGTAGACACCCATCAATGCGGCATGGGCATGGTTGATTGTCAGATATGAACCATGCTCGAAATAGTTCATAATGGGAAGATTGACAATAATACCCATGACGCCAGCACCGAAGAAATTCCAGAAATTGACGGCAATCAGAAACATGAAAACTTCCGGAAACCCAAAATGCCCCAGATGTTTAGGCTCAACGCCATGAACGGCCATGCGTGGCATATTCTTGAAACGCCAGGCTTCTACGGTGAGCAGGATCAAGGGGACAAACTGCATGGTGGAAAAGATCGAACCAAGCGCCATAGTCGCCACAGGTTTGGCATTCCAGTAGAAATTGTGTGAAATACCCAGTAATCCTGTGCCGAGGAAAAGGATCGTAGCTATAAATACCACCCGCATGGCTGCTTGCCGGCTCACCAATCCCATCAATACCATCAGGTAACTGACAATAACGGTGATGAATACTTCAAAAAAAGCTTCCACCCACATATGGATGACCATCCATCGCCAGAAATCCGCTATCACGAAATTCGTTTCCGGCTTGCCGATAAATCCGGACAGAAACAGGAGCGGAATGCCGATCACCGAATACATGATCCAGTTCGGTAAGTTCCAGGGCTGACCTTTGATAAATGCCGGCCGTATTCCCCTGAAAACTACGATACCCCAAACGACAAAAATGACCATCAACAGGATCTGGTAAATCCGCCCGAAGTCAACATACTCCCATCCCTGATGTCCCAACAGTCGCCACAATTCACCCATTTTCCCCAGCGGTCCCAGTACCATCCCCGTCAACGAACCGGCTACCAAAACGAAGAGCATGACAAACAGTGTATTGATCAGGGGCAATTGTCCCGGAATCTCTTTCTTGGAAAGGACCGGAAGGATAAAAATGGAAGAGGCGATCCAACAGGTGGAGATCCAGTAAAGCGCCAGCATCAGATGCCAGCTCCTCGAGACCACAATCGGAAAGATGGAAGAAAAGGAGATACCGGTCCATCCGAGGAAGTCGACAAATTCGTTAATAGTTATAATGCCGCTCAATACCTGGACGAAAAACAGGACTACAGCCACGGCGAAAAATTTGTAGGTCGCGCGTTGGGTAGGCGTAGGTGTAAACTGACTTACGCGCTCAGCGGTGATCAATGCTTTGGGTGATGTGGTGAAAAATTTATTGGGCAACTGGTTATATTGACCAATGAAATATAGTACAATGCCACAGGCCAGCACAAAGCCCAGCAGACCCAGAACACTCCAAAGGATCACAGGTGATGTTGGTGTGTTCCCGGCTTCTTGATCATAAGGCCAGTTATGTGTATAGCTGAAGTCACTTCCCGGTCGTTCAGCCGCGCAAACCCAGGCGCCCCAGAAGAAAAAGGTTGCCAGGTTCTCGATCTCCGCTTCATTTTTGAAGAAGCCTTTGGGCGGAAAGGTCTGGTCCGGGGGTGGATCCATATACCGGCTGATATACCAACGCTGCAACTCTGCCAGAGCTGTTGATTGTGCAGGAGTCAGGGTAACGAGATCAGAATCGGGATTCACCCGGTTTTCCTTGAGTTCGGACTTGACATTTTCTTGTATGATCCTTCTCTCCATATCCGTGGCCTCCCGGCCATTCTCCTGACGAAAACGATCCATGTGAAAGTCCTGCATGAACAGGGTGATCTGATGCAGCGCCTCCGCAGTAAAATCAGGTCCCCGCTGTGCCCCATCCCCAAAGAAGGAACCATATTCCATGAGGGCATACTGATGAAATACAGCCTGCCCGGATTCGAGCGTGGCCTGGTCGGCCAGCACATTTCCGGAAGGATCGAGAAAACCGGCCATTGGTGGCGCATCATGGTAGGTCTGATAACCGATCAGGCCTACTCCGGCTACACTGATGATGAGAATAAAAAGAAGGGGCTGCCACCAGTTTTTCGTGTTCATGAAGTAACTGATGTGACCTTTAACCTGTGTTCCGTTTTGTTCTTTCTGTTCCATGATACCTGAGATTTAGAAATGAATCCAACGAATGTCTGGCGCCGGGATCGGCCGGATACCTGTGTTGGTCAGGCAGGTCGTTTCCCTTGGTCATTCAGGTTGGCGTCTCCTATTAATCAGATATAAGAGTATTATGTCTTAAATATCACCAAAAAAAGATGCTCAGGTTTGTAGCCGTAGCCTCTTGCGGCTTACTTTTTTGCCCAGCTCCGCCAGGGTGGTGCTGTCAAATTTGGCTTTCATATCTTGCTTTGCCACCTTCCAGTAGTCATGGACCGGGCACGGTGCTTCTGTGCCACATCCCGGAAGGCCCAGTAAACATTTATCAAAGAAATCCGCTCCCTCCAATAAGCGCACAATCTCACCGAGTGTGATTTCACTGGCTGGATGGGCCAACATGATGCCCCCATTCGGTCCCCGGTAGGACTGAAGCATACCTTCCCGTGTCAGGACCTGGAACGTTTTGGTCAGAAAATGAAACGACACACCAAGATGATCCGCTATTTCCCCAATGCTGGTAAAGCTATCCGCTTCCTTCCGGCTTGCCAGATAGATCAGGGCTCTCAAGCCATACACCGTAGACCGGGATAGCATTTTCATAGGTTCACTGATATTTCAGACTAAATTGTCCCAAAATTATACCATTTTTCTCCCTGACCAAATATTTTTTTGAATGACCACGCATTTCAGAAACGTAAAATCCAACCGCCGAACCGAAAGTGAACAAAAAAATCGGAGCATTAGTACATCATTTCAAAATTAAGATATATTTGTCTTAAATGTAATATTTCCACCAGCCATTTGGCATATCGTATAGCGGGCGTCAGAGCCCCGTAAAGAGGTTGAATGTGTCAACCACTGATCAGAGAAAGAGAAAAAAACCTTTGGACCTGCCGAAAGCGAACAGTGTTCAAAGGAAGGATGAAGTATATCATAAATCGGAAAACATGATAAATAAACTGGGATTTCAACTGGAGGAATCGTTTGTCGATCAATACCGCGAAAGGGACCCTGAGTTCGGGTTCAATGGATTGGGCTTGCTGACGTATTTCAGAACTTATGCGCGGATCAAAGGCGATGGCACGAGCGAACAATGGTATGAGACGGTCCGCCGTGTTGTGGAAGGATGTTATTCGCTTCAAAAGGAACATATTATAGCCAATCACCTGGGCTGGAATGACACGAAAGCGCAAATGTCTGCACAGGAAATGTACGACCGGATCTTTTGTATGAAATTTTTGCCTCCCGGACGAATGCTATGGGCACTCGGCACACCGATCATCCACGAAAAAAGAGTGGGTCAGGCGCTGTTCAATTGCGCATTTGTATCCACCGATCAGATCGGCTCTTCCCGCGCTGATGCAGTTCAGCCGTTCGCTTTTATGATGGACATGAGCATGGTGGGTGTGGGTGTGGGATTTGATGTTGCGGGAGCCGGAAAGGTGGTCATCCATCCTCCGGAGGGCCATCCGCATCGTTTTGTTATCCCGGACACCCGCGAAGGATGGGTAGAAAGCCTGGAAATGGTATTGGATGCGTATTTCTCCTGTCATTTTACGAAAAAAAAAGGCTTGCCGGTTACTTTTGATTACAGCCAGATCCGCGAAGCTGGTCAGCTGATCAGGGGGTTCGGAGGAATAGCCTCCGGACCCGGAGCGCTTCAGCACCTTCATTCGCAACTGGATAGAATCCTGAATGCGGCTGCCGGCCATCCGATAACCGTGACCCTGATCACGGATATCATGAATTTGATCGGCCAGTGTGTCGTCGCTGGAAACGTACGCCGGACTGCGCAGATCGCTCTTGGTGATCCGGCCGATGAGGAGTATTTGACACTCAAGGATTACAGGTGGGATTCCCAGGAGCAAAAGTATATCGGAAACAAGGCTGATCGCGCGGTTTACGGATGGGCTTCAAATAACAGCGTTCTGGTTGATCATACCACCAACTTTACCCGTCTGGCCAGGCAAACGGCTGTGAATGGCGAGCCCGGATTTGTATTCCTGGATAATGTTCGAGCCTATTCCCGGATGCTGGACGCACCGGATTACAAGGACAGGCTGGCTAAGGGCACAAACCCATGCGGTGAACAGACCCTGGAAAGTTTTGAATTGTGCTGCCTGGTTGAAACCTTTCCATCCAGAGCATCATCCCGGGATGACTTTATGAGGACACTGAAATTTGCCTACATGGTTGGAAAAACGGCAACACTGGTCAGCACAACATGGCACAAAACCAATCGCGTTCAAAAGCGTAACCGGAGGATTGGAACCTCTGTCACAGGAATAACGGATTTCCTCCAGCACCATTCACTCGATACGCTTAGAAATTGGCTGGAAGAGGGATATCACGAAATCCAGCGTTGGGATGAGATCTATTCAGCCTGGCTGTGTGTCCCACGGAGCATCAAGACCACGAGCGTAAAACCATCAGGTACGGTGAGTTTATTGGCAGGGGTAAATCCCGGATGCCATTATCCGGAGTTCGAATACTATATACGTCGCGTCAGGATCTCCAAGCTGTCACCGCTACTTCCTTCCCTGCATGCTTCCGGATACTGGATTGAGGATGATCTGCTGGATCCTTCAAGTGCGGTTGTAGCCTTTCCGGTTCACAACCCCGGGAGAAACCTGAGTACTATCAGCATTTGGGAACAAGTCAGCCTGGCTGCCTTTTTGCAGAAATACTGGGCAGATAACCAGGTATCCTGCACGGTTACGTTTAATCCGGATGAAGCTGACCAGATTGCGCCTGTGCTGGATTATTTCAAGTACCAGCTGAAATCCATCAGTTTTTTACCCCGGCTGCAGGCAGGCGCGTATGCACAAATGCCCTATGAAGCGATCACCAGAATGACCTACGAGGAGATGGTCAATAACATCACCTCATTGCAGCAACTTGAGAAAAAAGAAGACGCTGAAGCGGAGCGATTTTGCACAACGGATTATTGCCTGATGTGAATATTGACCGGTTCATTTTCCCGGTCGTTTTATACTCAGAAGAGAGGGAAGTCCAGGCTCCGGAAGGGTAAGGATCAAAGGTTATCCCGTTCACCTCAATTGATCTGCCAGTTTTTCGCGGGTGATCAGGCCAATATAATGTCCGTTTTCAGCAATCAATATTAGAGGGACCTTGAAATTTCGGAACAGGGCAAGCAAGGCTTCGGCAGTCGTTTCCTTGTGGACAACCACCGGGGAGGGGATGATCCAGGGATCGATGATGGCATCCGGGGGAATGGGAGGTTGCTGTAATATCCTGTCACGTGTGATATATCCGGCAACAACACTCGGAAAAGCCCAAACTACAAATGCTGTTTCGGGAGACCTACTGATGGCGTTCCGGGCATCCGCCATGCTTTGCCCTTTGAACAACAAATGGTCAATGGGTTTCATCAGGGATAATGCGGTTGTAGTCTTGAGCAATGTTTGTTGTCTCATGATCCGGTTTTCCTGCCGGGCGGCAAAAAAGATGAACACGCCGATCAGGGTCAGGATCGGATTACCGGCCCACAATCCGAGACCAAACATGATAACGGCCACGCCCTGTCCTACTGCTGAAGCGATTTTAGTTGCTGAAAGCCGGTCCAGCCGCAATGAAAGCAAACTGCGCAACATGCGTCCGCCATCCATCGGGAACGCCGGTAGTAAATTGAAAGCGCCCAGGTAAATATTGGCCAGCATGATCGTCACAAAAAAGGACGGGGGTTGGTTTTCCAATTGCCAAAAGGAAGAGGAGAATAATGGAAGTACGCGCCCGTCGAACAGATAGAATGCCATCCAGATCAGTCCGACGATCACAAAATTAACCGTGGGACCCGCGATAGCCACCCAGAATTCCTGCAGCCTGCCCTGGGGCATCGTCTCCAGCCGCGCAATGCCACCGATCGGGGTCATGATAATGTCATAGGTCTTGACGCCATATCGTCGCGCCACCAGCGCATGGCCGAATTCATGCAGGATAACGCAGAAGAAAACCCCAAGCACGACAAGCAATGAAAAGAGGATGGCGAAGAGATTCAGTCCGCCGCGTACATTGATAAAAATGAAAAAGAGCAGCAGCAGGCCGAAACTCCAGTGCACTTTCACCGGGATGCTGGCAACGGTTGCCAGGTGCAGGGATCCTTTCATGAATCAACAGGGAATGGAAGCGCCTCAGGAGGCCACTTCGCTGGCCGACAGTGCAGTTAAGCCGGGTAACGGTTGATACAATTCGCCTTGTAATATCGCACGAGAGATCACAAGTCGTTGAATTTCGCTGGTCCCTTCATAGATCTGTGTGATCTTGGCATCGCGCATCAATCGTTCGACATGATATTCCTTGACATAGCCATAACCGCCATGGACCTGCACCGCTTCAACGGTGGTTTTCATCGCGACTTCGGAAGCGTACAATTTGGCCATGGCCGCAGCCGTACTAAAAGGGAGTCCCATGTCCTTGAGTTTTGCGGCCCGATAGACCAATAAGCGTGCTGCTTCGATCTCCGTGGCCATATCCGCCAGTTTGAAAGCGATCGCCTGGTGATGGATGATCGGCTTGCCAAACGCGCTACGTTCCTGTGCGTATTTGAGCGCGAGTTCGTAAGCGCCGGCGGCAATGCCCAAGGCCTGGGCAGCAATCCCGATGCGTCCGCCATCCAGCGTCGACATGGCAAATTTGAAACCGAATCCATCTTCACCGATCCGGTTCTCCTTCGGCACATTCACATCACTGTACATGATGGAATGGGTATCCGAAGCCCGGATCCCGAGTTTGTCCTCCTTGGCGCCAATGGAAACCCCGGGCCAACTTCTTTCCACAATGAGACAGTTGATGCCGCGATGTTTCAATGCCACATCGCTTTGTGCCATGACCAGGTGAGCGGAGGATTTTCCGCCGTTGGTGATCCAGTTTTTCGTGCCGTTGACCAGATAGTGGTCACCATGATCCTCGGCGATCGTACGTTGGCTTGTGGCGTCGCTTCCGGCCTCGGGTTCGGACAAGCAAAACGCGCCGATCCATTCGCCGCTGGCCAGTTTTGTCAGGTATTTTTGCTTTTGCGCTTCAGT
>AERA01000285.1_pt1 | contig 10682 bp, 5 predicted proteins | sample 267968 | NCBI WGS metagenome assembly AERA01 (sample SAMN02954363, study PRJNA61401) | activated sludge metagenome | biome: terrestrial; feature: wastewater treatment plant; material: activated biomass; isolation source: activated biomass of an industrial wastewater treatment plant | reverse complement strand
TCAAAATATTACAGTGTGCGCCTTATGTCGATGGATTAGCTGACCGGATCGCGGTCACAGTATGTTAGTGTAAGAATGTCTATGGATTAGCTGACCGGATCGCGGTCACGGTATGTTAGTGTAAGAATGTCTATGGATTAGCTGACCGCATAGCGGTCACAGTATGTTAGCGGAGGATCGTCGATGGATTCCATGACCCCAGCGGGGTCACATAAGAGATATCCCGACTTGTGTGAAGTCTGAATATCCTATTGGTCTCACGCAGATCCCGCAGAAGATCGCAGAAACAATTTAAGATATAACTCTTTGCGCCTTTGTGGCAAAAAAATCCTCTCCCTCCGCCTCCGCCTCCGCCTCAGCCTTCGCCTTCGCCTCCGCCTTAGCCTTCAAATCAATTCTGCGCCACCAGCATATCCTGCTGATCAAACGCCCGGAAATCGACTTGGCTCAACCCTGAGATCCCCGGCTCTTCCATATAGACCCCATAGATCGTATCCACCGCAGCCATCGTCGACTTGTTGTGCGTGACGATGACAAATTGCGATTGTGCAGAGAACTTGTGGATGATCTTGTTGAACTTCTGAATATTCGCATCATCCAGCGGCGCATCAACCTCATCGAAGACGCAGAACGGCGCCGGTTTGAGGAGGTACAACGCAAAGAGCAACGCAATCGCGGTCAAGGTTTTCTCTCCGCCGGAAAGCTGTGACAATGATTTCGGACGCTTGCCTTTGGGCTTGGCGATGATATCGATGGCGGATTCAAGCGGGTTATTCGGATCGATGAGGATCAGGTCGCAGGTATCGTCATCCGTGAAGAGGCTGCGGAATACGTCAATGAAATTCTCGCGCACTTTATTGAACGCCTCCATGAATTGATCCGTAGCGGTCGACTCGATCTCCTCGATAGTCGCGAGCAGGGATTCTTTGGCTTGCAAAATATCTTCCTTCTGCAGGTTGATGGAATCATACCGCGCCTGCATTTCCTGGTGCGCCTCGATCGCCATGGGGTTGATCTCCCCATAATTCTCAAGACGACTGCGGTAGCGCAATAATCTGGATTCCAATTCCTCCAGCGGCTCTTCTTCGATCGCCGGATCAGCTTGTATGTCCTCGAGCCGAACACCAAACTCAACTTCCAACCGCTCGGAAATGGACATGAGCCGGAATTTCACGTTGTGGTGATTTTCCTTGAGCTCATTGATGAGGTATTGCTGGTTGTTTTTTTGTTTTTCCGCAATACGGATCTGGTCATCGAGGCCGGAAATGGTATTGCGTTGTTCATAATAATGTTGTTCCGCTTCGGTGAGCTTTGCCTCTTTGGCCTTTTTGGTTTCGTAATCCTGGGCCAGTTGATCAGTAAATTGCTGGATCCGCCGGATGATCTCCTCGAGTTCTCTTGATTCGGTTTCAATTTGCGTTTTATGATCGGCAGCACTGGATTGCAATTGGCGGATCTGCTCTTCCTGGTATTGGATCTCGCGGTTGAGGCTTTCCACCTGGTTAAGCAGGTGTACCTCTTCCAGTTTCAGTTCATTGACCCGGCGCTCGGCTTGCTGGAACTGGAGCTGGCTTTGATGATGTTGCTCATCTGTTTCAGCCAGGGCGGCGGTGGATGATTCGAGTTGTGTGTGTTTCCCGGTCAGTTGATTTCCCAGATCTTCGAGTCGATGATGAATGTCATGGATCGCCGATTCATTTTGCTGGATCCGGTTTTGATCATCTTCGTGCTTGCCGGAGAGGTGATTGATACGACTGGTGAGTTCAGCACAAGTCTGCATGGCATTGACCACATTTGATCGCAGGGTTTGCAGGGCTTCAGCGCGATCCACGGTTTGCAATTCAGCCAGGCGGTTTTGCGCGGCTTTGACACCGGCTTGCATATCGGCCCAATGCTGGCGGAGAGAGATGATCTCCTGGTCGAGGTATTCCAGGTGTTTTTTCCGACCCAGTTTTTTCCCTTCAAACAAACCGATGGAGCCTCCTGCCAATTGCCCCGGTTTTCTCAGCATTTGCGCTTCGCGATCGATCAAGGTCAATCCCTTCAATGACTGTTGCTGATCCTCCACCTCCAGCGGCGACCCATCCGTGATGTATACATTTTGCAGCAGGGTCTTAACCAAAGACTCATATCCGGGTTGGATCTCGAGGTAATTGAGCAGGGGAGCCATACCGGGTCGGTCATCGGTTGTCGGCGCGTCCCTGTATTCCGAACTGATGAAGAAATTGGCCCGACCTTTTTGCGCAAAGCGCAGCAACTTGATCGCGCGTGCCGCCTCATCCCAGTCATTGACGACATAATAATTGAGATAGGGCTCCAGGATCTGTTCAACGATGACCCGGTAGGCCTGATCGCAATAAATAATTTCCGAAAGCAAAGGCGCTTTGACTTTCCAGTCTTCCGTTTTACTCAAGAACTTGATCGACTCCGGAAAGCCCTCCAGGTTGGAGATCATATCTTTCAGCAGCTCGGCCTCATGAGTGCGCGCATCAAGTGTACGCTGGATCTGCCGGAGTTCGTCGAGCCTGGTGGATAATTCTGTTTCGAGTTCCCGGATCTGCTTGTGTCGCTGCTGCTCCGCTTCTTCCATGGCAGACAATTCATTTGCAGCATGCGCTCTTCGGTTCTCGGCATCGTTAAGTTGCTGCTGCAGGTTCGAAATGTCGGAAGCGGATTTGGCGAGTTGTTCGGCCAGGATGCGGTTTTCTTTTTGTAAAAGGTCCCGGTTATTCGACAGGATGGCCATTTCTTTTTCGAGATCGAAAATGGCCTTTTCGTATTCCTGTTGATGCCGGTTTTCCGTTTCGCGGTTTTCGAGCAGGCTGGCAAACTGGCGGTGCAAATCATCCCGGGTGGATTCTGCCTGGCTTAAATGCTCGCGATGTTGATTGGCAATTTGCTGACGTTCTGCCTGGCGCTCATGTAAATGCTGTAACTCACTTTGCAGTTGCTGGAGACGCGTGTCTGCATTTTTGATCTGCAGGTCGAGGTTGTGCTGGTTTTGCCGGAGGAAACTTGCTTTCTGTTCGGCGAGATTCTTATCGTGTTCGGCGGCGCGGATCCCGGTGATCAGTTCATTCAATTCCTTCTGAATGGCACTGACGTGTTGTTCATCGCCGAGATGATCCTTTTTCAGTTTTTCGATCTGGGCATGCAACAGGTCCAGGTCAGCTTCCATGCGCGTGTACGCATCTGTTTCATCCTGTATCTTTTTGGCGGAAGCATCAAATTGCTCACGCAGCTCGCGATTATTACGATGAGCCAGGCCCAGGCTGAGCGTTTTGTAATTCTGCTTGAGGTCAACGTAACGTTTGGTTCGTCGGGCCTGTTTTTCGAGTTCCTGGAGATTGGTTTCAATTTCTTTCAGGATATCCTCGATGCGGATCAGGTCGTCGGTCGTGAGTTTCAGCTTGAGCATGGTTTCATGCTTCCGCTTTTTGAATTTGCTGATGCCGGCAGCCTGCTCAAACATCCGGCGGCGGGCGTCATCCTTGTCGTACAGAATATCATCGACCATCCCCAGCGCGATGATCGCGTAGGAGTTGGATCCGATACCCGTATCGATCAGGAGGGAATGGATATCCTTGAGGCGGCAAGTGACGCCATTGAGTTTGTACTCACTTTCACCGCTGCGATACAGGACGCGGGAGACGACGACTTCGGAATATTCGGAAGGCAGAATGCCCAGGTGATTATCAAATGTGATCGCGACCGTGGCGACCGGGCTGGGTTTGCGGGTCTTGGTACCATTAAACAGCACATCGCCCATATTTTCGAGGCGGAGTTCCTTGCCCTTTTGTTCGCCAAGCACCCAGCGAATGGCGTCCACAATATTGGATTTGCCGGATCCATTCGGGCCTACAATCCCGATCACATCTTCATCAAAATGGATCAGGGTATCGTTGGCGAAGCTTTTAAATCCCTTCAGTTCGAGGCTCTTCAGGCGCATGCGTCAAAGATAGAATTTTCGTTTATGAGTGCTTTTCAAATATGTTTTTTCCTGAAACACATTCCAGTATCTGATCATGTATAACACAAAGACAATCAATTTATTTCCCGGCCGCCTCTAATTTTACCCGGGCAGCGAGTTCCGGACCCAGGTACCGGTCGATCAGGTGGTGGGCGCCATAGATCAGCGGGGTCAAAACAATGGCCATCGTAAACTTGTAGGAATAATTGACCACCCCGATGGCCAGCACCCGGACCAATTCCCAATCCGAGCCGATGTGAAAGGCGATGATCAGTACGACGAAGCTGTCGAGAAACTGGGAGACGAGCGTTGAGCCGGTGGCCCGGAGCCATATTTTTTTCTCGCCCGTAATTTTCCGGATTCGGTGAAAGACCGTGACATCCACTAATTGCCCAATGAGGAACGCGATGACTGAGCCAATGATGATCCATAATCCCTGCCCGAATATCCGGTTGAATGCCACATTCATATTGGTGACAGTTTTTTGTGGATCTTCACTTAATCCGCTCAGGTTCTGCCACCAGTCATTCGGCGGCACCCGGATGGCAAAGAAGGCCATAACGAAGGCGTACAGGATCAGGCCCACGGCTAGCCAGGACAAAAAGCGCACGCCTTTCCGCCCGAAATATTCATTGATAATATCAGTCATGACAAAGACCACCGGCCAGAGAATGACGCCTGCGGATAAATTGAAGCCCAGGTCTTCGACGCCAAAAATGGTCATGGACAGCGGCTGGAAGCCGAACAGTTTCTCCAGGGAGAATATCTTGATGCCGATAAATTCCGCCAGCAGGGCGTTGGCGATGAAAAAGCCTCCGAGAACAATGAATACTTTTGTCGGTTTGGAACGCAGGATAGTGGACGCCATAAGGATATAATGAAGCAATATACCAACAAAGCGAACTGTACCCGTTTTCGGAAACTCATTTTTTCCCGGGTATGCGGCAGAGTGGTTGCCCTGGCCATAGTTTTTTGGGCGAGTTCCCTGGCCCACGTATCGATAGGGCAGTCTGATCCGCTCTCTGAAGAGCTGGAGAAAATAATGCAATATGAGTTTGGGCTCGATTTTTCAATCGTCCCGGGTGTGGTCATCGGGATCTGGGACCAGGATCAGCAGTATATCCGGACGTTTGGTGACATCAGCGATGACAAAGGGTATTTTGAATTGGGGAGCCTCACGAAGCCGGTTGTAGCCTGGTTGGCAGAAGCTATTATGACACGTTCGCACCTCGAACCGAATTCCTCCATTTGTGAAGTGTTACCGGATTCGGTTTGTCATGCCGCATGGGCAGCCATTACGATACAGGAAATACTTGATCACCGGTCCGGGATACCGCGCTGGCCTCCGGATATTGGCAGGGTAGAGGCGGATGTGCGCGATCCGTATGCGCTTTACGCTTTTCCATTGTTGTACAGTGATGTGCAATCCATTACGCCGGTGAAGAATCAATTCCAGTACAGCCATGTCGGTTACGCGATGCTGATGAGTTTGTTCGGCTCCGCGTATCATGCTGAATCGTTTTTAGCCGACCAGTTAAAAAAACATGATTTATCGGGAATTTCATTTACTGTTCCGGACAATGAAATCATTCAGGGTCACGGGCTGGATGGTCGTCCGCAACCGGTCTGGCATACGAATGCATTGCTCACCTCGCTTGGTATGAAGGCAAATGCAACCGGTTTTCTAAACTGGATGCAAAAGATCGCTCCTGAACTGAACGCGCAACTCGCTGCCCCAACTTTCCCGGATGCCAAAACATTCAGAATGATTCAAAAGAAGGATGAGTTTGTTGTCCTCGACGGATGGTTTTGTGTGATGATCGGAAAGGACATTTATGTATACCATAATGGTCGGACCGGTGGGCATGCGGTGAGTGCAGCCATGATCCCGGCTCTTCAGAAAGGGGTGGTGGTTTTCTCTACCGGCGCCCAGGGACCACCGGAGATGGGGATGCGTATCCTGGAAATGGTTTCTCAAAGTCACTGAGCACATCGACGTGTGCCGCATTTTTTTGTGCCAATGATTGACGACAAGATCAAGGACCTCAGCCAACTCAGAGATTTATTTCCTGGCATGGAAAACTTCACGCCCGAGCCGGAACCGGAATCGGATGATACTTCTGTTGATCCGACATCACAGGAAAAAAAGCAAATGAAACTTTATGTCTCCCTGGACAAGAAAAACCGGGGCGGCAAGAAAGTCACCTTACTCGAAGGATTTACGGGATCATCGGAACAACTGGATGCGTTATTTTCCAAACTCAAATCCCATTGCGCCGTGGGCGGCAGCAATAAAAACGGGGAAGTCATTCTCCAGGGCGACCACGTGAAAAAAGTGATGGCCTATCTCGTCAAGGCCGGCTATACGCAAACCAAACGCAAGGGCGGATAGGTTTCCTACTCCTGGTGTACACCTTTCAACACCACGGTTTGGTCTTCGCGAATCAACTGGATGAGGATCACACCTTGTGGAAAATCGGTCGATACCATTTCATGGGTTACAGGCCCGGCAGCAAAATCCAGTCGCTGTTGATCCAGCAATTTTCCATGCGCATCAAAAACACGTACAGCCATTGTGCCATTGGAGGCGGGCTCACCGTACAGGGTCAGCAGGTCACTGAATGGGTTGGGCTGAAGACGCCAGCCATCTTTATTCGCATGCGCATCAAAAGTCGAGGTGATGGTAATGGTCACCCACAGTGAGGAGGTATCTGAACCACAGGCATTGTACACAATCAGTTCAACCAGGTATTGGCCGGTTTCATTATACTCTATTGTTGGGTTCAAACTGGTATTCGTGCGTCCGTCGCCAAAATACCAGCGTAAACTGTCATAGTCCGTCCCGGTATATTCCAGGAAAACCACATTCTCTACCTGCTCATGCTCGAATGTAGCATCCGGATCGCCGGCTACCCGGATCAAATTATCCAGTAAAATGGCATCAGAACCTTCGCTGTTGCTGACTGTCAATGACACAAAATAATTTCCGGGTATGGCATAGGTTACCAATGGATTTTTCACATTGGATGTCGCCGGATTTCCGCCGGGAAATTCCCAGGCCCATGATGTCGGATTGTTTTGCGATTGATCCGTGAACTGCACCTGGAATGGTGCGCAACCGGTATGGCCGTTGTACGAGAAGAACGCGTTTGGTATTGTCGACAACTCCAGGACAACAGTCATCGTATCTGATCCGCAATCATTGTAGGCGATGAGGGTTAACGAATAGGTGCCATAGCCGGGATAAATATGCACCGGGTTCTGTTCGTTGGAAGATTCACCGTCACCAAACAGCCACAGGTAGGAAGATGCGCCAGAGGTTTGATTATCCATCATCACTTCCAGATTAGTGGAGTTAATCAGGAATGCGGCATCGGGTTTCGCACCGAGCTCGATCAATTGCGGCCAGGTCATGGTATCGGAGCCCCCGGGCGCAATCGCGATCAACGTCACATTGTACACGCCTGGATTATTATAGGTAATCACCGGGTTGAACTGGGTTGAAGACGAAGGACTTCCGCCCGGGAACGACCACTGCACAGCCGTTGTATTTGGACTGCTTTGGTTAAAAAAGTTGACTGTTGTCGGGCTGCAGGAACTGGATGCATTAAAGGTAAAGGAAGCCTGTGCGGGTGTCTCAATAGTGATTGTGGCCGTGCTGGTATCACTGCCGCATATGCCTGTCGAGATGAGGGTTACCGTGTAAACACCATCCTGGTTGTAAACGTGCGTCGGACTTGGGTCGGTACTGGATTGTCCATCGCCAAACGTCCACATCCAGCTGGTGGCGAAGTCAGATTGATCGGTAAAAAAGGCCTGTAAGCCATCCGTGACAAAAGTGAAATCACTCACAGTCGGATTTTGGACGACGATATAATCGTTAAGCAGCAGCACATCACTCCCTGTGGCATTGGTCACTGTAAGTTGGACATTGAAACTGCCGGGATTAAAATAAGTGACCAGTGGATTGGGCAGTGTGCTGGTCGCGGGAACGCCGCCCTCAAAGATCCAGTTATAGCTCGTTGGATTTCCACCAGACACGCTATTGAATTGGACGGTCAACGCCGGGCAGCCATTTTGAATACTCGATACAATGCCGGCCTGCGGTGCGCCAGTCACGCTGACTGACAATTGCAACATCTGACTTCCGCATTGATTGGAAACGGTCAGGGTCACAACATAGGTGCCGGTGCCGGAATAGGTGTGTGAAGGATTGGCCTGTGTGCTCACATCGCCATCGCCGAAATTCCAGAGATAGGAGTTGCCAACGCTTCCGGTCGAATTGAAGTTAACAGTTAATCCGTTGGTAGTAAAGTCAAATTCAGCAACCGGTTGCGGAAGGACGGTGATATAATTCACCGCGGTGAATACATCCTCTCCGGCCTGGTTGATCGCGGTCAGGGTGACATTATACGTACCCGGCGTTTCGTAGAGGACAAGCGGTTCGAAGGCCGTAGACGTGGCGGGTATGCCGCCGGGAAATGACCAGAAAAAACTTTCCGCATTCGCCGAGGAAAAGTTGAAAAACTCGACCTCAAAGGGTGAGCAACCGGAAGTCGTGTTGGAAGAAAAAACCGCTTCCGGCAACGTGATGATCTCGATGATGATCGTGTGCTGGTCGGATCCGCAATCGTTAAACGCGGTGAGGGTTACCACATAGGTACCGTCACCCGGATACTCATGGATCGGATTGAATTGGGACGATGTAAATCCATCGCCGAATTCCCACAAATAACTATCCGCATTGATACTGAAATTCTCAAATTCAACCTCCAGCCCGTTGATCGTGTAATCAAAATCGGCAATCGGATTCTCCCCGGTAGAAATGAAATTGGTTTTGGTATGGGAGTTCGATCCCTGCGCATTCATGACGGTCAGCGTGACATTGTAGCTGCCGGGGTTATTATAGGTGACGATCGGGTTCTGAAGCGAGGAGGTCGCTGGTGTGCCGCCCGGAAAACTCCAGTTCCACGATGTCGGGTTGTTCAGACTCTGATCAAAGAATTGGACCTGCAACGGTACACAGCCTGCTGTAGGATTCGCGGCGAAATTGGAGACCGGAGGCTGAGGCGATGAACACGGTCCCAGGCAATTCACTGAATTGATGTACGCATTGATCTGGTTGATCGATTGATTGCTCCAGCTGTTGGTATTGTTAACGGATGGGGCCATGATGGTCCCACTGTTTTCGGGGTCATGGTTGGCATCGAAATTATGCCCCAGTTCATGGGCCTGCAGCACACGCAAAAGGTTGGCATTTCCTGAAAAGTCCTGCAGGACATTGTATTTGAAAAATGTACAAACTGTGCCGACCCAGGCCAGGCCAATCGTCGGCCCGTTGAAATTGCGATCAGACCACAGACTGGCTACATCATGCGTGTTGCTGAATCCTGACGGGCCCCAGTCCGTGAAATCATCCAGCAGATCTCCGGGATCCGTGCTGTTTGTCCATGGATCTGTTCCAGCTGTTGTGGCGACATAGATCTCGACGACTTCAAATTGCAGATCGTCATTGAATTCCGTATCATAATTCGTTTCGACGTTATTGATCACGGCCATGTTATGGGCCTGCACATCCGCCACGCTGCCATAGGCCTGGAACATCAGCAGATCATCTGCCAGCGCAACCTGGACTTTTTTACAAGCCGCGCGTCCGTCACCATGTTCATGGTGAGCATGTGTATGATCATCTTCCTCAGTCTCGATATTGGCCACATTCGGGACACCGCACATGCCCGGGCTGAATTTGTTGAGGTTGTGTGAAGCCTTGTACACGACCACTTCATTGCGATCGGCCTCCGGATTAAAATGGTGAGCGGGTTCGATATAGAGCTCATCCTCATTTTCCATGATCAGGGCAACGAAGTACCCGGTTTCCGAGGTGATCCGGACCGGCAGTTTTTCCTTCAGGGTCTGACCGGCATAGGTCATATTGGGCGTCCGGGGCCACTCGACGATGCCATTCTCGGTTCCGACGCGCAATTTGTAATGCGGGGCACGCAGGTCGCGGGCTTCGAGCGAAAACCGGTAGGACTTTCCGTCCACAGTCAGTTGGATCTCCTCAAAAGCATCCTGTGAACGGAGCATTTCGGCTACGGAAGCCATGTCCAGGGTTGCCAGGGTATAGTTGGAAAACTGTATGCTATACAGGGAGTCCTCGGCTTCCGATGCCCGAAGCGTCTGAAGCTGAATTCTGGTTTGACTGTGAAGGGTAAACGGGAGGGAAAAAAGCAGGGTGGCTACAATCAACGCGGGTTGTAGGGATCTCATGCGCATGCTACCGGAAGTGTTTGTTCAAATTAAACTATTTCGAAATCTGTTATGATCTCAGGGTCAGTTGGATAAATTCATGGGGAATAGAAGACGAAAGGTAAGAATTTTAGCTATTTAATCTTTCCTTAATAGTCAAATTTGTCAGGCGGACGTTAGTACATTGTGCCCCTTAAACACACCTTTTCATGGCCTATTCAACGGAAAAACTCGTTTTCACGTTCCTTTTCAGCCTCCTGACACTGGTTGCGACCGGACAGCGACCCAATCCGGCAAAGACCCATCAGGAGCCCTCTCCGATCGGATGGGGCGTAAACCTGGGGAATATCAACTTCTCCTCCAACACGTTCCAGTTTGGGCTCGGACCGAATATCGCCTACCGGTTTACCGAATCCCTGGCCGCCGGATTTATGTTCAAGATGAGTTATAGCTATTTCAGGGA
>AERA01033475.1_pt1 | contig 10697 bp, 4 predicted proteins | sample 267968 | NCBI WGS metagenome assembly AERA01 (sample SAMN02954363, study PRJNA61401) | activated sludge metagenome | biome: terrestrial; feature: wastewater treatment plant; material: activated biomass; isolation source: activated biomass of an industrial wastewater treatment plant | reverse complement strand
ACAAATCCATCCCTTTCAGGGCTGGAGTTTATCAATTAAGCGTGGATGATTCATAATATCGAGCCCTGAAAGGGTGAGATTAGTGAGGGTTGGGCGAAGCCCATCCACCGGAACAACGTGACGGTGGGATCGCCCCGGAGGGGTGAGATTAAAATAAATACTGCGTTTTCAATGTTGCATTAATACGTAAAAACGCCTAAATTCGGATTCTAACTTCACCAGTTATGGGACAATCACTTGTCAAGGTATACGTGCATTTCACGTTTAGTACCAAGTGTCGCCAGCCACTCATTGATCCATCCGTAGAAAAGGAACTATATGCCTATCTCGGGGGGGCATGCAATCATCTTGATTGCCAAACCATCATTGTGAATGGTCATATAGATCATGTGCACATCCTGTGTATGTTGTCAAAAAAAATCACCATCGTCAAACTAATGGAGGATGTGAAATCCCAATCCTCAAAATGGATTAAAACCAAAGGTGATCAGTATCGCAATTTCTATTGGCAGGATGGCTACGGTGCATTTTCTGTGAATTACCGGGGTGTTGACTCCGTTGCCCATTACATCGCCCGGCAAAAAGAACATCATCAACACATCGGATTTAAGGAAGAATGTCGCATCCTGTTCAAAGAAAATGGACTCGACTTAAACGAGAATTATTTCTGGGACTAACCCAGCTCTGCAGGGGCGATATTTGCCAGCGATTGGTGCAGCCGTTCGCCGAAATCACATGAATAAAACCTCCAACGGCGAGCACATCATCGTGGAATGACGTACATGGAAGAATGTCGCGATCCTTTCAAAGCCAACGGCGTTGAATATAATGAACGATACTACTGGGACTGATTAATGTACCTGAAATAGGAATATTTTACAACATAGGCCTGAAAGGCCTGAGTCTAATTCCACAGGGCACCGCCCTGTGACTTCCTTTCATATCAGCCAATATCCTATTTCACAACTTCAATCCATTTACCCGGAATTCTCGCCTGCACCGCATTCGAATACATCGCCTCACAACTCACATCCGGTAGCCGGAACCGGCCCGCATACGTCGCTGTCATCACGAAATGATACGTCCACACCCCCCGGCCCATATTGAAAAATGTATTGACCCGATCGTCCCGGATATCCTGGTATTGAAAACCGCTGTTTTTAAACCGGTCCGCCATCTCGTCCAGCCGTTGGTTGGTGATCTCCCATCCGGAAGGAAAGAAATACGCCAACGCGAGTTGATCAAGCTGATGCGCAAACGTACCCGGATTGGTCACCTGCACCTGCACAACAAAATCCTGACCCTGCTTCAGCCGATCCGGCGAAAGATCATTGCCGCGCATATCCAGATACCTCACTTTCAGACTCAAATGATTGTTGATGGCCGCAGTACTCACCTGAACCGGCCGACCTGTACCTGTGACCCGAACAAACAACGGATCAGATGACGTGTTCCTGACCGTGATATTCTCTCCGCTAACGGCCAGGGATTTTAACAACAACGCTTTGTTTGACGCCAGCGATTCATTCGTCTGCCCGGCGATCTGCACATCGGCCTTGATGCCTTTCGTAGCGAATTGCTTTGCCAACTTGCCCATGGACACCAGGGCGAATGAAGTGGCTTGTGTACTGTACCACGATTCCTTCGACAGCATGTCAGCGATCGCACGGGCTACCAGCAAGGCATCGCTTGTTTTCCCAAGACTTAAATAGGTCTGCAGCATGAGGGCTTTATCCCGCATTTCAGAACCATAGGTATAGCTCAGTTCCTGGTAGGGTTTCACCTCCGTGCTGAGATTGTTGATCAATTCTGTTGCCGCATCATCCCGTTTACCCAATGCATACGCGGCCGCCAGTAACCATTTGGCCATCGGATCAAGATCCTTTTGTACGCGCAGTCGATTCATCATGCCCCACAACGGTTGACCGTCCAGCGATAAAGTATACAGGCGATACGCCTGGTTAACATCATCGCGATAATACTGACCGGGCCGATACGCTTGCGCGTCTTTTTTCTGCGCATTGCGCCACGCATCCAGCATCGATCGATCGACACTATAGCCTTGCTTTGTCGCTTCAATCAAAAAATGACCGGCATAACTGTTTGACCATGCATCGCGTGTATTATTTCCCGGCCAATACGTAAACCCGCCACCCGGCAAACTGAAATTTTTCAGCCGGTTCACACCCGCTTGCACATTATTCCGCACTTCCTGTTGTCGCGTCGCCGGAAGTTCCACCAGGTCGACGAGGTATAATTGCGGAAAAACGGAAGACAACGTTTGCTCCAGGCAACCATACGGGTACCGAATCAGGTACCCCAACCGTCGCTCCAGATTAATAGGCGGCATTTGCGACAGCTCGAGCGACGAACTGTTTGTACCATCAATGCCGGGCTTTGGAATTTTCCCGGTCCACGTTTGCCCCGCTGCAACTGTAGCTGAAACCACCTCTGTCAACGGTGGATTTGGAATGCGCACATCCAGTTCAATATCCTGCGTGGTGGTCACACTGCCGGATTGAGCAGAGACCGTCACCTTGAGCAAACCAATCTTCTCTGGTACCTTGAGTGTAAACCAGGTCAACTGATCACCCTGTGCGGTGAAATTCACCGTTTGTGTGGCTGGTCCGTCGATTGCAGCCAGTCCATTAGTTTTCACATTTACCTGTACTGTTTTCACATGGTCTGCCATGGCATATACATTGACCGGCAAGCTGATCGTTTCTCCGGCTGACACCACGCGCGGCAACGTCGGCTGGATCATCAGGTCCGATTTCACGGTCGTTGTTTTATCCGCCGAGCCCCAACGTTTACGATCTGATGCTACAATCATTGTTCGGACGGCGCCGACATAGTTGGGCATCTTTAGATTATGCGTTTTCTTCTGGCCCGCTTCAAGATAAAATGGACCCAGGTGCATGACTACCGGTTTGAATCGTTGTGCCTGTGGCGCATCCACTAATGTAGCAGCACCGTCTCCACCAAGACTTAACAAACGTTCAAGCGTTCCGCCATAACCACCCAGGACATCATCATACATATCCCAGGTGAGCGTGGCCAATGCTTCCTGTTTATGAAAATGCCCCCACGGATCCGGCGAGGCAAATCGCGTTAGACTCAACAGGCCTTCATCGACAATAGCAATGGTATACGCCATCGCTTGATTATCCTTTTCTGAAACCGTTACCGAAAAGGATTGCTCAGGCGCCAGCACATCCGGCATGGCGATCTCCGGATGCAACATGGTCTTCGGATCCGCCACGCGAATCGGCACAACACCGTACATGCGCAACGGCATATCATTGGTCGGATGATGATAGGGCTGGATGTGACTGACAAACGCGTACACATTTGGCATCATGTCAGCAGTCGCCTCAAAGGTGATCTCGGTCAGATCCCCGTTTGTCGGGTACCATTTCGACATCACCACTTTATCATTCTTCTCCAGGGTCAGCAGGATCTTGCTCGAACCAACGGACGGAATGGATAGTTTCACCTGGTCGCCCACCTCATACTGAGCCTGATCTGAGGTGAAGGTCAAGCGGCTTGCGGCATCCGTATCATCCGTCGGATCTCCCCACGAACCGGCATAATAAAACTGTCCTGCACAATGCCCGGAGGCCAGGTCACACACCCGGATCATATAGCTGCCGTAAGTTGTTGGCTTGACTTTGTAGGTGATCGTGCCGTCCCGACCGGTTGTCACAGTATCCGTTTCAAACGCGCCGAGGTGAAGTGCACTGTTGTACTGCGTGATGTCATCATGCGTTTGATCCCACCACCACCGCCAATTGGCGCGGTATAATCCGACACTTAATTTGCGATTGGCACCACCTTTTCCATCCGGGCTGACAGACGCCAGGCGGACATCATTCTCCTCATTCATTCTCAACTCCTCATATCCCCACCTGTTCTCCGGGATTGATACACCCGCATAATGATCGTACGGATGGAAAGTAGTGGAGTGGCGGTCCGTACTGAAATCACCTCCCGATTCAAATACGCGCGTCTTCGCACTCATCATCAATTGTCCTTCCGGCAAATAATCCTTGATGACCGGAACCTGTACCCGCGCCTTTCCCTGGGCATCCAGGGCGCCGTCAAACAAGGTGATTACTGTAGAAGGTGTGCGACGTGCCGGATCACTGAATCGAAAAGCCTTGAACCCATTGGGTGAAAAAGGTTTCGGCGTAAACTGGGCCTCCACATTTGCCCTCAAGCCCGAGGCAGGCGCACCAAACAACCATGCAGCTTCAAGTGGTATTTGGGACTCACCCTGAGCTGAAACAATTGATTCCGGAAGTTTCAGATCCACCCGTATCCGGTTGGGTTTGATGGTCTCAATTTTCAATGATTTTGAAAAAACGGCGTCTCCGACCTGCACTTTGGCCATCCAGTTTCCGGTGGGATCGGTAGATGATGTTGCAAATCCAAGGTCATATATCCCGCCCAATGAAATCGGCACAGTGCGTTGCGAAGCTTTTTGACCTCGTGGATTTGTGACAGTGAGTTGGACGGGATGTCGGGCATCCACCTTGTTCTCCGGATCCCAGAGGATGAAATTCAGATGCACGCTATCGCCGGGCCGCCACACATCACGCTCTGCATAAAGATATCCGCGCAAACCTTCCTGGTAGCTCGTTCCCCCCGCGTCAAATTCGCTCAGGGATAGGGATAACCCATCAGCGAGTTTGAGATATCCTTTTTGTTGTCCAACTGAAGCCACGACAAAAAATCCGGTTCGCGGCAACTTGAATGTCACAGCACCATCTGCATTAGTTGCCGCGGAGGACAGGGATTGTTGCTGATAATCATACACCTCTACATTCACTCCACTCATGGGTTCCGCTGTACCTAACCGGCTCACATAGACCCACAGATCTCCGTGATCATTTTGCTTGGCGATGAGTCCGAGATCCGAAGCCAGTACATTTCGACTGATAAAATGTTCTGGATTATAGAACGCGGCAAAACAAGGGTCATCCATGTGGTCCCATGTAAATCCCTCGTAGTGGTATCGATATGCATAGAAGGATTCCAGCTCGCCATATGGAGCCTTTTCCTTCTCGCTAAAAACAGGTGGAGAAAAACAGGTCAGGTAGGTATCCTCCCCGCCAAATCCGATCCGGACCTGGTAAATGCTGCCGGGTGATAATTTCACCAGTGGCGCCAGGTCAAGCGTATATCGCGTCCACACAAACTTGTTATCCCGGTCACTCAGTGCCTGCAGATCGATATTTTTTTGCAAAACAATCCGACCGACAGGCATCAGATTCCACGCATCTTCAAGATCGCCGGACTGCAGGAACTGAAGGATGTTATTTTCAAAAATGCGCACGACCTCCACCTTGACTGAACGCAGATTTATGGCTTCAAAAGGAAAGACAACCTCTTGCGCCCCCGGCGTGATCACACCGCTGCCCACCAGCTTCAATCCCGGGCGCGCATCCTCCAGCGAAACCCTGATCTCCACATCACTGCCCAGCGTATGCCCCAATGAGGATGCAATCCTGTTGTGTAACACGATGACCATCTCCCCACGTACATCCTCCTGCGGGTAAAAATGGAGGATATGATTATCCTTTCGCACCGAGAATCCATCCGTTCTGCCATTCGCGGTCACCAATCCGGCAAGGTCTTGCTTGCTATCCAACTTTTGCGAAAAAAATATAGACACCCGACGCTCCCCTTCCGTCGCCGCTTCAAAACTCATCATCACTAACTCATCACCTGCCGGCGCTTGAATCGTTCGAGAACCCTGGTCTTCCGAACCGATCGATTGTCCATCCCAACGGAACTCGATTGTTGAAGATGGATGGATCGCTGCGATGAAAAAATCATACGACCGGCCATCCCCGTTCCGGATCCACCGGATTGGATCACTGGACCCGGTTTGCTTCACCGTCATGATGCGATTCAACTGGCTGGAATCGAAGGCCATGGATGCCGCGACGCGACCGCGCAGCAGGTACCGGGGTTGCTCTCCATCAAATTCAGGTGTAAAAGGTTCAAACGTCACCAATAATTCAACGGGGCGAACATCGAAATGAATCGGTATCTGTTTCAGTTTGGGATCGACGTCTGTAATGATCTTACCCAGGTTGACCAGAACCTGGTAAGATGTGCCGGGCTTCCAGCCCGATTCGGGTGTAAAGACAATAGTTTGAGCGTCTTCCCAAAGAGTTGTTCCTTTCGTCGCGGGCGTAAACTCAAGCACAGCTGCAGTCTCCGTCGTATCCACCGGTACAGCAAATCGAACACGTACGGATTCGCCCGGATCAATCAGGGAAGGCATGTGCGCCGAGATATACCGGCCGATCTCTTCAGCGGAATACTGCGCAGGATCCAGTTTCTTCTGGCATCCCTGGAGAATTAAGCATGAAATGGAGAGAACAAAAAGGAATTTGAGGTTTTTCATGGCATGGAGCTGGTTTCGGAAATAAAGCTATGGACAAAATACCTTATCCGGGGCTTCCTTATCTTTGTGTTTATGGCGGACTTTAATCTGATCATGCCCAAAATGGGCGAGAGCATCATGGAGGCCACGATCCTCCGCTGGCTGAAAAAACCCGGAGATGCAGTGGCGCTGGATGAAACCATCCTCGAAATCGCCACAGACAAGGTCGATAGCGAGATCCCGAGCCCTGTAGCCGGTACGATCAGCCAGATCCTCTTCAAGGAAAATGATGTCGTACCCGTCGGTCAAACCATCGCCGTCATTGCCACGGAAGCCAAAGTGGCTGCTGCCTCCGCCAATGGAAACGGCAGCACGCCAAAACCACCGGCAGCGGAAAAACCCGCCCCAGCGCCAAAACAGGTCGAGGAACCTGCCCGACCCAGCCAGCCCGCACAGGTGGCAGCCAAGGTGCCTTATGTACCTGCGCCAGCCACGACATCCGTGGCCACACTGCCGGCTACTTCCGGCGGCCGATTCTATTCCCCACTGGTCCGGAATATCGCGGTTGCAGAAGGGATCAGTGCAGGCGAACTGGATACCATCCCCGGCACCGGCCAGGAAGGACGGGTCACCAAGCACGATATCCTGTCCTATATCGAGCATCGCGGACAATCCGTTCCGACTACTCCCGCACAACCTGCACCACAACTCCAGGCAACAGAATCCACACCCGTCTCTTCACCAGCCCGGGAAACATCAATTTCCTCAGATGGCAACGTGGAGATCATCGAAATGGATCGCATGCGCAAGCTGATTGCCGAGCACATGGTGCGCTCCAAACATACCTCACCACACGTCACCTCATTCGTCGAAGCCGATGTCACAGAAATGGTGTTATGGCGGGATCGGGTGAAAAATAATTTTCAAAAAAAATACGGCGAGAAGATCACCTTTACCCCCTTGTTTATCGAAGCCGTGGTGAAAGCCCTGCGCGATTACCCGATGGTCAATATCTCGGTGGATGGTGACAAGATCCTTCGCAAAAAATTTATCAACATCGGTATGGCCGCTGCCTTGCCATCCGGCAACCTGATCGTACCGGTGATCCATGACGCGGATGGATACAATCTGATCGGTCTGACGAAAAAAGTCAACGACCTGGCATCACGCGCTCGCGAAAACAAACTGAAGCCCGAAGAGATCCAGAACGGCACGTTCACAATTACGAATGTGGGTACGTTTGGCAATGTGATGGGCACCCCTGTGATCAACCAGCCCCAGGTCGCGATCCTGGCAACCGGCGCCATTCGGAAAAAACCTGGCGTGGTGGAAACCGCATTCGGTGACCTGATCGCCGTGCGCCACTATATGTTCTTATCCCTTTCCTACGATCATCGTGTAGTGGATGGCGCATTGGGCGGTTCATTCCTGCGCAAGATCGCCGATTACCTCGAAGCATTTGATCCGAACCGGGAGATATAAGCCGGCATTGATGATCACAACCCGAAAGCCTGCCTTTTCTTTTGTCCTGCCATGGGCAATGGTGGCAATGTGCCTTCTTGTACACGTCGTGGGATTGGGTCAGTCCGGTTCTTCAGCCTTGATCAAACAAGCAAACCGTTACCTCGAATCCGGCTATGCGTATGCAGCGCTCCCCTTGTATCAACAAGCAGAGGTGGAATCGCAAAAGGATCGCGACGTCCGTCTTCAATACGCCCGTTGTCTCTACCTCACCAATAATCTGCGGGATGCTGTCCGGGTTTTAACGGCATTGACAAAAGAGAAAAAAGTCGATCCGGATGTTTTCTACTGGCTGGGCAAATCCTTCCAGGGGAACAATCATTTTCCCGAAGCAATCGACGCGTTTAAAGAATATCTGCGGCAACCCAAAAAAGGCAGCTTTGCCGAGCAACCGATCAAGGATGAGATCATCCGGAGCGCGAATGGTCGCCGGTTATTTCACAGCGAGGAAAAAGCATTCGTTGAAAATGCCGGTCCTGAAATTAATTCAACAGTGGATGAATTCGGTGTGCATCCCAGTCCAACCACGCTCGAAAAACTCTACTTCCATTCCAATCGAAATGTCGATGCATCCGGAAATTTCCGCCCGGGAGATGTCGACATTTATTCCGTATCCATCATCAATGGCCGCTGGAGTGTGCCCCAGCAACTTCCCGCGTCAGTCAATAGTCATGCGTTTGAACAAGCGTATGGCTTCAGTACCGACGGACAGATCCTGTTTTATCTGAGTGGAAAATCCGGACCCTTCCGGATCATGACCGATACATTTTCACAACAGCAGCAGATCAGACAAGGCGTGTTCCATGATCCCGGAAATGTATTCCGGGAAGCGACCGACTTGTTTTTCTTCAACGATACGATCTGCCTGTATAGTGCCAATCAGCCCGGAGGACAGGGCGGTTATGACCTGTATATTTCCATGCGGCGCGAAGGTATTTGGCAACCCGGTGTCAACGCGGGTCCGATCATCAATTCTGCATTTGACGAACGCTTTCCTTTCCTGTGTCGCGATGGACGCACGTTGTTTTTTTCCTCCAATAACCTGTTCAGCGGCGGCGGCTATGATTTGTTCCAGGCTACCTTTTTTGATGAACTCAATACCTGGTCCGCACCACAAAATTTAGGCTTCCCCATTAACAGCGCAGGTGATGACACCCATTTCAGCCTGGCCTCAGATGGCTTGTCCGGCTATATCACGTCCGATCGAAAAGGCGGGCTGGGGGGAAAAGATATTTACCGGGTGATTTTCAAATCCCCGATTGATGCGCATCACCGCATATCGCATGTCCCTACCTTTTATCATCAGCGACTCAACAGGCCTGAACAAGGTGGGGTGACGGAATTACCGGTCGTTTTACCGGAGATCAAGGAATATTATATCTCCCATTTATTCCTCGGTGAAAACGGAGACGTCCTCACACCCCAGAACATCAAGAAACTCGACCTGGTGGCGAAAATGATGCAGATCTATCCGAACATCAAAGTCGAATTGAGCGGATACGAAGGCGCATATGGTCAACGGCTGTATAACCTGTATTTCTCCATCAAGAAAACAGAACAGGCCATGGACTACCTCGTGCGCAATAAGATCAGTCGCAACCGGATCCTGGTCAAAGGATATGGATCCTCATTCCCGTTCGTCATTCAGCCGCAGGACATCGCGCGCAATCCACTCGCCCGACATGTGAACTACCGCATTGAATTCCGGTTCCATGATTTCGAAGAAGAACCTGTAGAGATCCATGTCGAGCGCATTCAGATCCCGGATAACCGGGTTGATCCCGCGAGCAGGGCATTTACAGATCTGCGGGATGGATTGTATTACAGCGTGCAGATCCTGACGACAGGCCAGATGTTGCAGAACCCCGACCTGGAGATCATGGAAAACATGTTTATCGACATGGACGATATGCAATCGCTGTACCGATACATGATGGGGTTCGTGCCCACTTTTCAGCAGGCAGAACGTACCAAAAAGATCCTGATTGAAATGGGCTTTTTGCAAGCGGAAGTCATCGCGTATGTGCGTGGTGTTCGCGTTCAGCAGGAAAACCTTGATGAATGGATGGAATCCTATCCGGATCTCGAGCATTATAAAACCGCACTGGAATCCCGGGACTGATCAGGCTGCCGGATTCAATAATAGCCTTCCACTTTCAGATACTCCGCAATATCCACCTCCGGTGTCACCTGGTAAGTCAGAAAACCAAGCGGTTTCGCCGCCTCCAGGTTTTCCTGTACATCATCCATGTATAATGTCAGACTCGGGTCCAGGATGGCATCATCCCGGACAAATTCAAAAATGGATGGATTCGGTTTGCGATCCTTGACCAGGTGTGAATAGTAGGCTGCGTCAAAATATTGCTTGCCAAAATCCCTGATACCAAATGTATTTGCTACATACCGGTCGACCCACTCGATATGTAATTCGTTTGTATTGGACAGGAGATAGACGTTATACCGGGAGCGCAACGCTTCCAGCATCTCCAGGCGATACGGCGGAATGCCGATCAGCATGCTGTTCCACGCTTCAATAACATCAAACGCCTGCACCCGGTGATGACTGTGCCGGATAATGCTGTTGATAAAGATCTCCGTGGAGATCAAGCCGCATTCATATTTGATCAGTTGGGGTTCAATCGCATGGATCAGCTCCGGACTTTTCAGTAAATCGGTTACCCGCTGCATCGCGCCGGGAATGTCAATGTCGATGATCACATTTCCCAGGTCAAAAAGTAAATTCCGTGGACGAGGTGTGGACATGGTTAAATTTGGAACA
>AERA01013481.1_pt1 | contig 10845 bp, 9 predicted proteins | sample 267968 | NCBI WGS metagenome assembly AERA01 (sample SAMN02954363, study PRJNA61401) | activated sludge metagenome | biome: terrestrial; feature: wastewater treatment plant; material: activated biomass; isolation source: activated biomass of an industrial wastewater treatment plant | reverse complement strand
CCGGGGTAGGCACCGGCGGTATCGACGAGCGTGATAACGGGCAGTTTGAACTTGTCGGCCATTTCCATGAGGCGGACCGCCTTGCGGTAGCCTTCTGGATTGGCCATGCCGAAGTTGTGTTTGATCCGGCTTTGGGTATCGGACCCCTTCTCGTTGCCGATGACCATGACAGAGCGGCCACGGAAGGTGCCGACGCCACCGACGATAGCTGCGTCCTCGCCGAAGTAGCGGTCGCCAGCCAGCGGTGTGAAATCATCGATCAGCGCATTGATGTAGTCGAGGCAGTGCGGGCGCTCGGGATGACGCGCTACTTGGGTCTTCTGCCAGGGCGTGAGTTTGGAATACATGTCGAGCAGAAGATCATTGACCTTCTCCTGCAGTGTTTCGATCTCGGCTGTGATCGATACGCCGCCCTCCTCGGAAACCATCGCCTTGAGCTCGTTGATCTTGGCCTCTAGCTCGGCAATCGGCTTCTCGAAGTCGAGATAGAAACGGACCGGGACGTTCTTTTCCAAATACGAGCCTTTCTCACTTCTCCGACAGGTGCCGCAGCATCTATATCTTCTGGATTGAAAACGTGCGCGGCGCTGCAAGTCTCGCCCTGCCTGGCGCGACCGTTGAGGGAGGAAAAATCCTCGATCGGGCCGGACAATCGCTCTTTGGCGACGGAAAAGTCAAGGCAACGTTTGACGTGTTATAAACAGTATCACGTTGCTTTTTCACTCCGCGTCGGCAGACTTGGGCCGCGCCAGCGGATGATGCTCGTTGACGAGGCGCTTCAATCGCTCCTGCAGTACGTGGGTGTAAATTTCGGTTGTCGAAATGTCTGCATGCCCAAGAAGCTGCTGTACGGCGCGAAGGTCGGCACCACGGTCAAGCAGGTGGCTGGCGAAGGCGTGGCGCAGGACGTGCGGGCTGACGCGTTCGGGATCGAGCCCAGCTTCCACGCTCAACTCTTTGACATCTTGAGCGAATCTCTGGCGCGTCAGGTGCCCATCGGCGCTTGTGGATGGAAATAGCCATTTCGAGGATATGGCTCGAGAAAGCCCTTCGCCGCCGGTTTGTGCCAACAGCAGATAATCGTCGAGGGCGGCGCGTGCTGGTGTGTTCAGCGGAACGAGGCGCTCGCGACCGCCTTTGCCGCGGATCACAAACATTCTGCGATCTCCCTGAAGCACGCTGCGAGGCAGGCCAACCAGTTCTGAAACGCGCATGCCAGTCGCATAGAGTATCTCGATCAGGCAGTAGAAGCGCAGCGCGCGCAGGCGCTCGCGGCCGGTGGTGCCTTCAATACGGGACTTTGCCGCGGCGATCAGCCGGTCGACCTCGGCGACCGACAATGTCTTGGGGAGCGCGCGCCGGCGTTTTGGCCCGGTGATGGTTGAAGCGGGGTCCTCGTCAAGGATTGCTTCGGCTGTCAGGAATTTAAAGAGTTGGCGAATTGAGGACAGTTTGCGAGCGCGTGATGTGGGTGCAAGGCCGGCGTCCGCAAGAGAATGAACGTAGGCATCGATATCGTCGGAGCGAACGGCAGTGAGGCTGCGTTGGCGATCTGCAAGGAAGCTGGTGAATTCGGCAAGGTCGCGCCGATAGGCATCTATCGTGTTTGCTGCCGCACCTCGCTCCACGGACATCATCTCAAGAAAGGCTTCGACGTGAGCGTCATTGTCGTTGGTGCCCATGTCTTGCTCCGCCCTAGGGGGCTCCTGCGTAACGCATGCTTTTGGTCATGATCGTGGAGCTCACCTTGAACGGTAACGCCCGTTAGCGATCCACGTCGCTTAAAGTCGGCTTAGTTCGTCAGCACATGCGGCCAGCCCGGCAACAGCGCTTCGAAGCCCAGTCGGCGTGCATCAGGCTCAAGGCCAGCGCGCTTCAAGGCGCGAATGGAGTCGCCCAGCGAAATGATCTGGGCGCTGTCAGCGCTGTCTGGTCCCAGAGCTTGCATAACGAGCACAACGGTGTGCCCATACTCGCGCTTCTTGGAGGCGTCTTGCAATTGCGACAGCACGCCGGTTTCTGGTAGATGGCCGGATGTCGGTTGTGGCGTCTTGCTTGCGGCTTCCCACAATGGAATTGGCACGTTGTATTCGAGAGCGTCGAGCACGGTGGCAAGGCGATGCAGGTTCTCGTTGCCGAACTGCCCTCTCAGGGCAAGCCGCTCCAGTGCGGGCAGGCTTTGTCCACGCGGTTCGGGGAATTGCTGGTCGGCAATGTCGATGAGCGCCATCCAATGATCCATGCTTTGATTGCGCTCGTTTCCAGCGGACGTTGCGAACTTGGCCCATTTGCGCGCGTTCTGATAATTGCCGGACGCCAGATTTGCTGCGATCGCGGTCTCGGCAAACCAGCCGATCTCGGGAGCCAGGCCGATGTCGTCGGTCAACTTCGCTGCCATCGAGAGTGCCGTCAGATAAAGTCCTGCGCGGCGTGCGCTATCGATAAACGTGCGAATAAGGCGCACCTTTTTGAAGGGTGTGCGTTCAGCGGTTGCTGAAATGTAGATCTGCGCGCGGCGGCGGGATGTATCTGCGATTCCCGTGGCACCGTCAATTGGTGCGGCACCGGATGATGCGCCATGACCTGCTATTGAGCGATACAGGGAGGCCAGAGATTCCGCATCATAGGCATTGATGCGCGCTGCGGCTTCGCCCGCTTCGACGCGCAGATCGGCATCTATAGCTGTATCGCTGGCGAGGGCAACGAGAAGTGCTGGGGTCGCGGTTTTGACCAGTTCTTCGCGCGGTGGCGTGGCGCCCGCCAGTTCAAGAATGCGGTAATCGATCAGGCCGAGTTTTTGTCCCTTGGCCAGCGAGATGTCGGTCTTCACACCCATTGCCACAGCGTCGAGTGCGGCAAGGCCTGGCGATGAGCGGACACCTTCCTCACGGGCCAGCTCGGCAAGCAGTCCTGCCGCGGCCTTGTTGCCTGTCGCAGCGGCGCAATAGCCAGATGCGAGTATTGCTTCGCCGCGGAGCGGCTTGGGAATATTGCCGCGGATGTCGCCGACTCTTTTGATCGCCTCGCAGCCCGCTTCGCGCCGGCCTGAGCCAATTTCGCCGCGTGCTTCCAGTAAGGCGGCGAGTGATTCAGTACGACCCGACCGCCGACTGTCTAGTTCCGTGCGGATCTCTTTGAGGAGGCCGGAACGATATATGGCTTCAAGTCGCAATGCGTCGATTTGATCGTTCGTGTCGCCGCCAGCGGGGGTGGATGTGTCGGAAACGAGGAGACGGCGCCATAGTTGTTGCAGGGCTGGCGATCGCGGCGGGAGGTCGAGCGAGGCGATGATGCGCTCAAGCCCGGCGGCATCCAGTCCACGCCAGATTTCGTTGGGCACGGCCGCACCTGATGCGTGAGGGCGAGGGCTTGATGCTTCTGGTTGCCGGATCGCCAATTCGCTGCCCGGCCATTGCGAGCGGTTATTTGGCGGGCCGGTGAAAGGTGTCGTTGCTTGTCCGGTTTGCTCAGCGGGAAGTGGTTCGGCGGATGAGGGGGCAGAGGGCAGTGGCGCCAATGTCTCGACACTTACCGAGGCGGGAACGGCTGGCGGAGAAGGTGCCCTTGGATCTGCGTAGGGTGACGACGTGCGCCCAGCAGAGGGCGAATAGGTGTCTTGTGGACCGTCATAGGCGTCATGGGCTTGGGTACCCTCGCGCGGTGCCTGTGGCTTGCGCTCCCGTGCTTTTGAACGGCGCTCAGCCTTGTTTGATTCCAGTTGCGAGAAGGGATCCCACTCCTGGGCACCGGCGGGCGCGGGGCACTTTGCCAATATGGTTAACGCGCATGTCGACGCAAGAACGGCCGCTAAAGCGGTCCGACTGGTTGAGCGATTTGCGATCTTCCAGCTTTCAGCAGGCTGCGCGAATGGCTCTAAGTTGTTGATTTTTTGTGCATTCAATCGGAAGTTCACGCCGAATTTTTCCAGCAGCACTCTATATGGGCGCAATCGCAGCGGCGGCATGCGGGCATCGAGCTCCAGCGACCGGGGAACAGGGCCTTATTCGCGGCGTAAAGTAACGCCGTAAACAGGGCTCGAGATCTCCTTCTGGGGAGGCTCGAAATGAACGGCGAGCACATAAAGTCCGCCGAAGATTCCCGCAGACATGATGCCTGTGATGAAGAGGAACCGAATCAGGCTGGGCATTTTGGCTCGACCACTCCTTAGCTGCTATGTGTCGGCGGTTGGTGGCGGCATTATGACCCGATTTGCACCAACACCGAAAACCGGAGAGACCTGCTTGTGCACTATATCCTATATGACGTCATGTTCGACGGCGCAGGTGCGTTGCTTTGCAGTACCTTGTCGCTGGACGGAATTGACTTGAAATACGCACTGCCGGGAAGGCTCTGCCATGATTCGTCTCTCGTTTGGACGGAATAAGTCGAAGAACGAAATGCTGCGGGCGGAGGACGTCGTGCGGCGTCTGGGCGCTCGATCGGTCGTGATGATCGGATTGATGGGATGCGGAAAATCGGCTATCGGCCGACGGCTCGCTGCCCGACTTTCGGTGCCGTTTGTCGATGCAGATGAGGAAATCGAGAAGGTCGCGGGCATGACGATCTCCGATATTTTCGGCAAGTATGGCGAAGCCCATTTCCGTGACCGAGAGACAAAAGTGATCGCTCGGCTGCTCTGCAACGGGCCGCAGGTGTTGGCTACGGGCGGGGGAGCATTCATGAGTGCTGAAACTCGTGATGCGATTGCCAAACAAGCTATCTCCATATGGCTGCGAGCGGAATTGCCAGTACTGATGCGCAGGGTCTCGAAGCGAAATACGCGGCCGCTACTCAAGACGGGCGATCCAGAGGCGGTCATGCGGCGGCTGATGGCGGAACGCTACCCGGTCTACGCCGATGCCAACATCGTGGTGGAGAGCCGTGACGTGCCCCATGAAGTGATTGTCGGCGAAATCGTCGATGCGTTGCAAAAGTGCGAGCTGCTGGATCGGCGCACCGCGGTCTGATAGGAGCAGGACGCTGAATTGCTGGATATTCCCGCGTTGCGGTTGGCTGGCTGCCAGCTAATCACACGTCTGCTCATGGCCGCGTCTTGGCCTAATCGCAGGTGGCGGTTTTCTGGGGCGGTTGGGTGGACTTTGTTTGAGATTTGAATTGGAGAGTGCAAAACCTCATGCCGACTGCCGTCAATGATCCATCCATTTCTCCGGTCGTTGCTGACACTCGCGCGGTTCCCGTGCCGTTGGAAGGGCGCGCATACGAGGTATTGATCGGGCCGGGGCTGCTGCCGCAAGCCGGGCGGATTATTGCGGAGCGGCTGGGTGCGGCGCGCTACGGCATCGTAACGGACGAGAATGTTGCGCATTTTCATTTGGCGACACTGGAAAAGAGCCTTGGCGCCGATGGACGCTTGCGGGGAACAGTGGTGTTGCCACCTGGTGAAGCGACCAAGTGTTACGGTCAACTCGCGCCACTGACAGAGAAACTGCTGTCGATGGGGCTTGAGCGTGGCGACCTCGTGATCGCGTTCGGTGGAGGTGTGATCGGCGATCTTGCAGGATTTGCAGCGTCGATCCTGCGGCGTGGTGTTCGCTTCGTGCAGATCCCAACGTCGCTGTTGGCGCAGGTCGATTCATCGGTCGGCGGCAAGACGGGTATCAATACGCCGCAGGGTAAGAACCTGATCGGCACATTCCATCAGCCAAGCTTGGTGCTGGCGGACACCGACGTGCTGTCAACGCTGCCCGCTAGGGAAATGCGTGCAGGTTATGCGGAAGTCGCAAAGTACGGTCTCATTTGGGATGAGGCGTTCTTCTCGTGGCTGGAGGCGAACTGGCGCAGCGTGTTTGGCAACGATGTTTCGGCGCTTTCGCACGCAATCGAGACGAGCGTGCAGTCCAAATCCGATGTCGTGGTGCGCGATGAGAAGGAAGCGGGGGATCGCGCATTGCTCAATCTCGGCCATACCTTTGGTCATGCCTTGGAGGCGTGGACCGGATATTCGGACCGGCTTCTACACGGCGAAGGTGTTGCAATTGGTATCTGTCTCGCCTTTCGCTTTTCCGAGCAGCAAGGGCTTTGTCCCAAAGGTACGGCTGCGCGCGTGAGCCAACACTTCAGGGAAGTAGGACTGCCGACGCAGATCAACGACATTCCCGGCGGGCGGGCCGATGCGGATGAGCTGATGCGGTTGATGTCACAGGATAAAAAAGTTCAACAAGGTCGTCTGACATTCATCTTGGCGCGCGACATCGGCGCGGCATTTATTACCCGCGATGTCGATCCCGCCGAGGTGCGCAATTTCCTGGCGTGTGAGATTTCGGGATAGATGCGGTGTCTTCAGAGGCTGAGCCGGAGAAGGTTCACCTCATGGCATTTTTTGAGCGTTTTCTTACGGTTTGACCGCGCTTATTTCGCTTGACCACGTCCCAAGTTGCTGGTGGACGAACTATAATCGGGTAGCGATGCCTTGCCGTTTTCTTTATCTCTTTGATTTGTCGTGCATTTCATCGCATCCCCGCGCGCGTTTTTTTGCGAGGAGCCTGAACCCGAAAGTAGTCTCGGAGCGATGGAAACGAGTTAACCCGAAGGACTTATGTTTCAGCTAACGCGTCCATTGGACGTACCTGGTCTTTGCAATTTGGTGTTGTGGCATCTGTCAAAATGGCCATGCACCTTCTAAATTCGCTCTCGTTCTCCGCCAGTCTGCTTCCACACTTCAGAAAGCCATGCCAATCGAAATCGTCCTCACATTTTTCGCCGTTGTCCTGCTGCTTGGAGTTTCGGCGTTCTTTTCGGGATCTGAGACAGCGCTGACAGCGGCCTCGCGGGCCAGGCTGCATGCATTGGAGCAGGAGGGCAACGAGCGGGCTCAACTCGTCAACAAGCTGTTGGAAGAACCGGAGCGCGTTATCGGAACGGTTCTGCTGGGCAACAACCTCGTCAACATCCTTGCTTCGGCGCTTACGACCAGTCTGCTCATAGGCCTTTTCGGTGACGTTGGTGTTGCTTACGCGACGATCGCCATGACCGTGCTCGTTGTCATTTTCTCCGAAGTGCTGCCGAAGACCTATGCGATCGCGTTTCCCGATCGCATCGCGCTTTGGGTTGCTCCGGTTATGCGGTCTCTCATCGTTGTCATGCGGCCCGCTGTCTTTCTTGTCGAGGTTGTGGTCAGCGCAATCATCAAATTGACGCCCACGAAAAAGGACGATGCGGCCAACATCCTTGCGGCGCACGAGGAGATCCGCGGCACGATTGAACTGCAAACAAAAGAAGGTGCAGTTGCGCGACACGACGCGCATATGCTGGGCGGTGTGCTCGATCTTGGCGATCTAACGGTGGAGGACATCATGATCCACCGCACTAAAATGGATACAGTCAACGTTGATGATCCCCCCTCGCGCATCGTCAACGAGATCTTGAAAACTCAATATTCGCGCATCCCGTTGTGGCGCGATGAGCCGGAAAACATCGTTGCGGTGCTGCATACGAAGGATCTTCTGGCGGCACTGGCCTCAGCGGACTGGAATGTCGATTCGCTCGACGTGCTGAGCTTCGCAACAAAACCTTGGTTCGTTCCCGAAGCAACGGGGCTGAAGGACCAGCTCAATCGGTTTCTCAAGCGCAAACAGCAGATGGCGTTGGTGGTCGACGAGTATGGCGAAGTGCAAGGCTTAATTACGCTTGAGGATATTCTTGAGGAAATCGTTGGCCAGATTTCTGACGAGCATGACGGCCACGAGGCGGCTATTCGCCCGCAGGCCGATGGTACCGTCAATGTCGATGGTTCCGTGCCGATCCGCGATCTCAACCGGCATATGGATTGGGATTTGCCCGATTCCGAAGCGACGACGATTGCAGGACTCGTAATTCACGAGGCGCAAACGATCCCCGAGCCAGGGCAGGCCTTTACTTTCCATGGCTATCGCTTCGAAATTCTCCGCAAAAGCCGCAACAAGATCACCGCGCTTCGCGTGAAGCCACTGAACTCAATTGCTTCAGAGAGCAGTGAGGGTATCAGCGGCAGTGATGCGGGGACGGCTTAGGCACTTTCCAAACGTAGCTTTGCAAAGATCTGGTGTCGCACGGCATGTCTGTGCGCGCAGTGCAGCGCAATATCGTTGAAATGCTCACTCCAAGAGTAAGCATTGTCTAATATGCAACAGAATTTGAAAGATTTAAGCCGGTATCAGTTCATCTGGGGTTCATGTGAATAGGTATCTGATAACGTCATCATGTGGCGCTCGCTTGCGGGTTGCTTCGTGCTCTGATCGGTGACGATTGAAAGACACTGGCTCATTGAAATGAACCACCAGTGTTTGGACTTCGTTTCTGGTCCGTTCGGTGGGCGATGGGATCAGACTGTGTTCGCAAATTCAGGACCACAGTTGCTGTTTTCCATCTCGATGCTCATCACAGTTTGTCAACCACACGGCTAATGATCCGGGCGGGAAATTGACATCGCAGACCCGGTTCCAGGAGGAATGAAAGAATGAAGCGGATTTCTAAGTTGGTGGTCGCGGGTGCAGCGGCCTTCTTTGCAGTTATCGCTGCGCCGGTCGTGTCTACGCCAGCTGCTGCAGCCTCTGCTGGCTCAGCCACCCATATGACGCGGGTGCTAGATGGTTCGAATGTATCGCCAGTGCAGCAGGTTGATTACCGTCGCTCACACCGCAGCAGCTCGCATCGCCATCATTCGCATCGTCACCATGGCCATCGCCGTCATTGCGGCATGGTGAAGCGTTGCTGGCGCAGCACCTGGGGCCATCGCAAGTGTCGCTGGGTAAATCGTTGCCGCTGATATGTTGATGTGACGTCAACATATCGGGTGGGCTGCTCCCACATGTTGGCGCTCTGGATCGATGATCCGGGGCGCCTTCATTTTGTGTGTAGGTTCCTGTTCGTAATTGCGGCGTGCTCGCCATAGTGTTTACGCTTCACGCGGCCACGAATACGAACGCGCTTCTTATTCTGATTGAAGGCGTGTATTTGTCGGCTTGACCGCTGCTTCGTAGAAGCGGAGGCTGATCAGGTTATTGCTTCGCCAGGGGCATATGCTTTCAGCGCGAGCGCGTGAATGCGGCCCGCAAGTTCCTCGGCCAAAATTCCATTGATGATGCGGTGACGCTCGACACGCGATTTGCCGGTGAAGGAATCGGAAACAATAAGTATGCGGAAGTGACTCTCGCCCGTTCCCGGCGAGCTGCGGTGGCCGGCGTGCAACTCCGACTCATTGATGATGTCAAGTCGAGTTGGGTTGAGGCCGATGATCAGTTTTTCCCGCATGCTTTGTTCCGCTGTCATTAAGAATCCTTTCCTATCGTATTCAGGTCGCGTGTGACGACGCGATTTGGTTCCGTCTTGCATCGAAGCTGCTACAATCGCGTGTTCACCGACGTTGTGTTCTTGTCTAACTGATGCCTGCACACCATAATCTGGCGGTCATGAAGCTCAATTCCAAGTACTTCGATAGCATCCGAGTTGCACCGCGGCGTGAGCGCGAAGAGCGCGAGCGAACCGAGCGGGGGCGTTTGCCCGAATGCCAGTGGAAGGGTTGCCCCCATAAGGCCAGCCACAAGGCCCCCAAAGGCCGCGGCCGTGATGGTGAATACTTCCACTTCTGCCTCGATCACGTGCGGCAGTACAACTCGTCATACAATTATTTTGATGGGATGTCTGATGGTGAGGTGGAAACATTCATCAAGGATGCTGTCACCGGCCATCGGCCGACTTGGAAGGTTGGTGCGAACGCGTCCGCGCCAGGGATTGATCAGGCGGCGTATGCGGACCGGATCGGGCCAAATGCTCGAGTTCGTGACCCCCATGGCGTTTTGTCGCGGCGAGGCGGAACGAAGGGTGCGGCCGCTTCAAAGCCGCGGCGACAACTCCGGCCGCTGGAGAAAAAGGCCTTTGCCTCTCTCAATCTGAGACACGAGGCTGAAAAGGATGAAATCAAGTCACGGTTCAAGGAACTGGTGAAATTGCACCATCCCGACGCCAACGGCGGCGATCGCCGGTCGGAGGAAAAGTTGCGCGAGATCATCCAAGCTTATAACTATTTGAAGCAGGTCGGGTTGGTCTGACACACTTGGCCTGCACGCCCCTTACTGGGTAGGGGACACAAGGGTACGATAGTGCTCTTGGGTACGACAGCGTGATTTCAACAACGCGATTCGGAAAAGAAAAATCGATATGCGTGAGCAGCTTTCCGCCGCAGCCGCAAATAGCGTGCCCGGCCTCCCCGATATGATGGTCTCCGTGCGGCAGGTGTTCGGCATCGACTCCGACCTGGAAGTGCCAGCCTATGCGAAAGCCGATGAGCATGTGCCAGACCTCGATCCGGACTATTTGTTCAACCGTGATGTGACGCTGGCGATCCTGGCAGGGTTCAAGCATAACCGGCGCGTCATGGTGCAAGGTTATCATGGCACCGGCAAATCGACCCACATCGAACAAGTTGCGGCGCGGCTCAACTGGCCATGCGTGCGCGTCAACCTCGACAGCCACGTCAGCCGTATCGACTTGGTTGGCAAGGATGCGATCGTCATTCGGGACGGCCAACAGGTAACCGAATTCCGTGAGGGAATTTTGCCTTATGCGCTGCAGACGAATACGGCACTCGTCTTCGATGAATACGATGCGGGCCGGCCCGACGTCATGTTCGTCATCCAGCGCATCCTTGAGGTGTCTGGAAAATTGACGCTGCTCGACCAATCCAAGGTAATCCGGGCGCATCCGGCATTCCGGTTGTTCTCGACTACGAACACCATCGGTCTTGGAGATACGTCGGGGCTCTATCACGGCACGCAGCAGATCAACCAGGGCCAGATGGATCGCTGGTCGATCGTCATCACGCTCAACTATTTGCCGCACGACGACGAA
>AERA01002713.1_pt1 | contig 10853 bp, 10 predicted proteins | sample 267968 | NCBI WGS metagenome assembly AERA01 (sample SAMN02954363, study PRJNA61401) | activated sludge metagenome | biome: terrestrial; feature: wastewater treatment plant; material: activated biomass; isolation source: activated biomass of an industrial wastewater treatment plant | reverse complement strand
GATGGTGTTCCCAGGCGACACCGTTTCCGATCGTCGGATCCAGGGCTTCGGGCAGCCCGGGTTTCACCAAAGGTTTTTTGTCGGATGGATTCATCCTGCCTTACCAGTTATTGAACGCGTGGTTAAAGATATCCTCGAGTAATTGTGTAAAGATCAGTTCGATCAACTGATCCTGCACATTCAGAAGATTTTCATTCGCCGCAAAGTCTTCAAAATAGGAAAACGATCGCGTCCATTGATCTTTCGGATTGAGATGGTTGACGTATTCGATATTCACCGCGATGGTCAGCCGGTTGAAAGCGGTGCGCTCGCCGGGTTGCGGCGCAACGGCATTCACATTGAAACTTTGAATTGAACCGTTAAACTCGAGGTGCGGATCCTGATCACTCAACTTCAGCCGGGATTCACGTGAAATTTTGTCTTTGAGGGCCTCCGTGAAAGTCTGATTGATTGTAGCTGGTGCATTCGCTGCCTGGATCCTGAAATTCCCGACGAAATAAGTTTTCGCCTCTTCTGAAATGCTATAGCCTTTGAATGAATAGCAGCCTGTAAGTGTCGAACAACAAGCTATCAACAGGATCATCAAGCGGATGAACGAGCCGGGCTGGCGTATCAGTTTTGACCTGTTGTTAGATATGCTGTAATTCATCAAGGGTTCGGGTTATAATGGATAGGCGCCATAAAAACGCACACGTCACTACAGATCGTATTGTTTTATTTTCCGGTAGAGCGTGCGTTCTGAAATGCCGAGTTCATGTGCCGCTTCCTTGCGCCGGCCACCATGGCGTTTGAGCGATTTTCTGATCAGTGATTTTTCCATGTCCTCCAGCGCCAGGCTTTCATCGGCTTCGTCTTCGGCAACTTCTGTTTCTTCTTCAAAGACAATTGGCGCGGAATTGCTGAACACCGGTCCGGGGACGCTTCCCGGCACATCACTTTTTGTCCAGGATTCACCCGGCATGAAATCACCCGATGATGTTGCACCTGTTAGTGAACGCAGCGGTATGCCATCCGGAATGCGCAGGTTGTTGTTGCGGATCAATTCAAAGACCAGTTGCTTGAGATCATGCAAATCTCCTTTCATGTCAAACAACAGTTTGTACAGAATCTCCCGCTCCTGCATCCCGTCCTGGACCCTGGTCAGCGCCGGCAGATTGTTTTTGGCCAAATGCGGGGCCATCTGGAGCAATAACTCTGCGTCAATGAGTTTATCCTCCGTGAGCACACTCAGCTGCTCGATCAGGTTTTTCAACTCGCGGATATTCCCGGGCCAGGGATATTTGACCAGGATATTTTTTGCCGCTTCATCAAACCGGATAGATTCTGTGTGATACGCTTCCGCAAAGTCAACTGCGAACCTGCGGATGAGGATCGGAATATCCTCCGTCCGTTCTTTCAGGCTCGGGATATGAATGGGTACGATATTCAGGCGATAGTACAAGTCTTCGCGGAACCGGCCTTTCTGGATGCGCTCTTTCAGGTCCACATTGCTGGCGGCAATGACGCGAACGTCCGTGGTCTGCACAGTTGAGGAGCCGACCTTCAGGAATTCACCGGATTCCAGGACACGCAACAGAAAGGACTGTGTATCGAGCGGCATTTCACTGATCTCATCCAGGAAGATCGTGCCACCGTCAACGGATTCGAAATAACCTTTGCGATCAGCCGTTGCGCCGGTAAACGCGCCTTTCTCATGCCCGAACAATTCCGAGTTGATCGTTCCCTGTGGGATGGCGCCACAGTTGACCGCGATAAATTTATTGTGCTTCCGCGGGCTCAGCGCATGGATGATCTGGCTGAAAACTTCTTTGCCCACACCACTTTCACCTGTAATCAACACGGTCAGGTCAGTCGCGGCTACACGGGCGGCAGTGTTGAGCGCGCGGTCATAGACTTCCGAGCGTCCAACCAATCCGAATCGTTGTTTGATGGATGCAGCCGAACTCATGTTTCAGATTTAGTGGACAATGCTGCCGATCAGGGTAGCGCTTGTGGTGGATTCAACCCTGACATGGACATAATCACCGGGTTTGTATCCGTTTGCCTTTGGGAAAACAACCATTTTGTTCTGGGTGTTGCGCCCTTTGAACTCGTTGTCCGATTTCCGGGAATCGCCTTCGATCAGCACCTTGAATGTTTTGCCGATATCCCGCTGATTATGCTTGCGGGATATTTCGTTTTGAAGCGCGATGATCTCATTCAACCGGTTTTTCTTCACCTCTTCCGGGATATCATCCGCATATTTCCGCGCGGCTAATGTTCCCGGTCGTTCGGAATACATGAACATATAACTCATGCTGTAATCCGCCCAACGGATCATGCTTAACGTATCCGCATGATCTTCATCGGTCTCCGTACAAAATCCGGCGATGATGTCTGAGGATATGGCGCAGTCCGGTACAATTCGTCTGATCGCTTCCACCCGATCCATATACCATGGGCGATCATAAGTACGGTTCATCAGCGAAAGGATGCGGCTGCTTCCGGACTGTACCGGCAGATGTATGTAGTTGCAGATATTTTCATAGCGCGCCATGGTTTCGAGCACCTCATCTGTCATGTCCTTGGGATGAGACGTGCTGAACCGGATGCGGAGGTCGGGATGAATGCGGGCAACGGCTTCGAGCAGATTGGCAAAGGTGTACCGGATCTGCTGATCCTCGTTTTGCCAGAAATAGGAATCCACATTCTGCCCCAGTAAGGTGACTTCACGATATCCTTTGGAAAATAATTGTTCAGCTTCGGCAACGATGGTAAACGGATCACGCGACCGCTCGCGACCCCGGGTAAACGGCACCACGCAGAAGGAACACATATTATCACAGCCCCGCATGATCGAAATAAATGCGGTGACACCATTCGATTCCAGCCGGACGGGGGAGATGTCGGCATAGGTTTCTTCACGGGATAAAAGCACATTGAGGCCTTTCTCGCCATCTTCGCCCTGGGCGATCAACCGGGGCAGATCGCGATATGCATCTGGTCCGACAACCAGGTCGACCAGCTTTTCTTCCTCCAGCAAGGTTTTCTTCAGGCGCTCAGCCATGCACCCGAGGATCCCGATCATCATGTCCGGTTTCCCCTGCTTCAGGCCGGAAATCGTCCGTAATCGCTTCCGGATCGTTTCTTCGGCTTTCTCCCGGATAGAGCAGGTATTCAGCAGGACCAGGTGAGCTTCTTCGATATCCCGGGTGGGTCCATACCGGTTTTCCGAAAGGATGGAGGCCACGATCTCACTGTCGGAAAAGTTCATCTGACAGCCGTAACTCTCTATATAGAATTTCTTGAAATGGTTGATGTTATTATGCTGATTATCAGCAGCATAATATGCCTCTCCCTGGCGGGATTCATCAATTACTTTTGCAGGTGTCTCAAACAATTTCATGTCGGATAAAGGCCTGCAAAAGTACGGAAAATCTGCCATTTTGACATTTAGAAAGCAAGGCAAGGTGGTTTGGCGTTTACATTTTGTGAGTAGCCCACAAGGCTTCGATAATTGGTATTTTTGTCCATCAAAATCCGGCAGGTTATGACCACGAAAACTGTATCGAGGGCACAAGCCTTCATTTCCCAGGAGGAGAAATATGGCGCACACAATTACCATCCGTTGCCGGTCGTGCTCAGTCGTGGAGAGGGTGTTTATCTCTATGATGTGGACGGAAAAAAATATTTTGATTTCCTGTCGGCCTACAGCGCAGTCAACCAGGGCCATTGTCATCCCCGGATCATTGAAGCGCTAAAGGATCAGGCAGAACAACTCACGATCACGTCGCGGGCATTTTATAATGATCAGTTAGGTCCGTTTGAAGAATACATTACCGGGTACTTCAAATACGACAAGGTGCTGATGGCCAATTCCGGTGTGGAGGCTGTGGAGACCGCCATGAAACTTTGCCGGAAGTGGGCATACACAGTCAAAGGGATCAAGCCGCATGAAGCGAAGATCGTTTTTGTGACCGGAAATTTCCATGGGCGGACATTAGGGGTGATTTCGGCTTCAACTGATCCCTCCAGTACCGGTGGATTCGGACCGTTTCTTCCAGGACTTGTGGTGGTCACGTACGATGACAAAGCCGCAATGGAAGAAGCGTTGACGGATCCCAATATTGTTGGTGTCCTGGTTGAACCCATCCAGGGAGAGGCGGGCGTTGTGGTACCTGCCGAAGATTATTTGCCATTTCTCCAAAGTATTTGTCGGGAAAAGAATGTGCTGCTGATCGCCGACGAGATCCAGACTGGCCTTGCGCGTACAGGCCAGTTATTAGCTACCTGTGGCCGGTGTACCTGTACCGGATTTTGTGAACGAAAACCTGAAGTCCGACCCGATATACTGATCCTGGGGAAAGCGCTTTCCGGTGGCGCCATGCCAGTATCGGCCGTGCTGGCAGATGATGAAATCATGCTGACCATCAAACCGGGTGAGCATGGCTCCACGTATGGAGGGAATCCGTTGGCTTGCGCCGTATCAAAAGCGGCATTGGAGGTGCTGCGTGATGAGCGGCTGGATGAAAATGCCATGCGATTGGGAAAAATTTTCAGGAGCCGGATGCAGGCGCTTGTCGATGAGTTGGACATCATCACCCTGGTGCGCGGAAAGGGACTACTGAACGCGATCGTGGTAGACGATGAAGAGGATGGACATCTCGCATGGGACATGTGTGTTCGGCTTGCCGAAAAAGGGTTGCTGGCCAAACCGACACACGGGAATATTATTCGCTTTGCTCCGCCACTGGTCATGACAGAAGCGCAACTCGATCAATGCTGTGATATCATCGAGGATGTGCTGACTGAATTCAATGAAGCCCTACGTTGATCCTGTTCCGGACCGGATCATCTTATCAATGTCCATCACTTGTCGGATCAGTGGTCGTTGACCATCATTGTAAATCACGTAATCGCTCAGGGGAATCTTTTGCGCATCATCCCATTGGTGTCGCATACGATCGCGAATTTTGGATTCAGTGGTTTCATCCCGCTCCATGATGCGTTCAATGCGCAACGCTTCCGGGGCTACTACGAGGATGATGGCCTGGAATCGATCAGCGAGTTTCGCTTCAAACAAGATGGCGCTTTCCTGGACCAGGTAGGGCGCAGCCTGTTGGGATGGTTCATTGATCCACTTGATCAGATCTTTGTACACTGCAGGATGGATCAATGCATTCAAATCGTTCAGTCTATCCGGATCCTGGAAAACAATTTCAGCGATTTTCTTTCGATCCAGTTTTTTGTCCGTGTCAATAATTTCCAGACCAAACAGGGACACGATGCTTTGCCTGAGTTCCGGATCTTCTTCCATCAACATTTTTGCGCGGGCATCCGATTCATACACCGGGACCTGGAGGGTTTCGAAGATCTTCGCGACAAACGATTTGCCGGAACCCATTCCGCCAGTCAAGCCGATCAGTCTGTCCAATTTTGTCATGCAGTGCTAAAGATACAGGGCGTTATGCGTATTGATCACCGGGCAACCATTCAAAATCGATATTCAATTCCTTGACATATTCGTCGAGCGCAGGATAATCATGTTGGGTTAATCGCTTGAACATGGCCAGGAGGATAGACTCCGCATTTGATTTTGGAAAGCCAAGTTGGACTGCTGCGGAGGATTGATATTTTTCGTCTAGTACGGCAATGCCGTTTTGTTTGCAGTCATTGATCAGGTGCGGGTGAAGTTCATATGGAACGGTCAGTAGCGCCTTGCGCATAACATGCCGTTGGATTACAATTGCATTTTCCAACGCGTTCACCGTAGCGGTTCGATAGGCTTCGATCAGACCCGGCACGCCGAGTTTGGTGCCACCGAAATACCTTACCACCACGATGAAAATATTCGTGAGATCATTTTTGATCAATTGCCCGAGAATGGGCTTTCCGGCTGACCCCGAAGGTTCGCCATCGTCGTTTGATCGCTCCAGGCTGGCATCGGGAAAAAGTCGAAGTGCCGTGCAAAAATGACGGGCTTTCGGATGAGCCTTCCGCAAGATTTGGAGACGATTCATCGCCTCCTCTTCTTCTACCACGGGATAACCGTAGGCCAGGAATTTACTTCCCCGGTCCATGTAATACCCTTCACAGGATTCCGCGATCGTCAGAAACTGATCTGCCACACGACCTGGTTTTGGGAGATTGAAATCAACGCAATCGACAAACCGGCCAGCACCATGCCCCACCAGTTCAGGCGCGAAAGTTTCTCTTTGAAAACAAATACGCCAACCGCCGTCGACAGCAACACTACGGAGACATTCAGAATAGGATACAGCGTACTGCCCTGGGAGCCATCCTTCAGCAAGGCGAGGACGAGGTAAATAGAGAAATAATTTGGAAAGCCAAGCAAAATGCCACCGCCCACATCACGCCAACTGATCGCTTTCCTACGGGTCAAATATTGCCAGCCGACCACCAGCCACCCGATGATCGCCGCGCAACCAAATCCGTGCGTCGTAAAGGCCAACTGATGGTCGCCTACGATTTCTTTTCGATCCACATAATACAGAATGATCTCAATCGCCGCGGAGAAGATCAGTACATACATCAGCCAACTACTGAACCAGTCCCTGATACCCAGGGTCAGCCTGGCGGATTTTTGATTCATCATGATGATCGCGCCGACCGCCATCAGCAGGCCGATACTTTTCGGCCAATCCATGACTTCATGAAACACGATCACCGCGTAAGCCACCGTCAGCACGATCGACATTTTCATCATCATCGTGGCGAGGGCTATCCCACTATGCCGCACCGCATGGGCCATCATATTAAACCCGATGATGAATATGAATCCGAGGGCGATGTCGAAGGGCAGCCATGCCTTTTCCAAAACCCAGCCTTCGAATGGATAGCGAAGCTCCGGGTCAAGCCAGGTGCCGAGGACGAGGCACACGCAATAGTTGATCACGATGGCGTTCAACGGGTTAACCTTCCAGGCTGCATACAGCTTGAAAATGACGCCCAGCAGGGTCGTGGCAATGATGCACCAGATCATGATCATAGCGTCGGGTTTTGGTATCCGTTAACAGGTCAAAAGTAATTTTTTGATCATCTTTGCCGCCTAACACGCCGGTTATCTAAATCCCCTGTTTCGTGGAAAAAAGCCTTACCCAGTACGACGAGGTCATCGCGCGGTGTAAAGCCCTGTTCCAGCGGAAGAACAAGGATTACGGCACGGCGTGGCGCGTTCTTCGCCTCCCTTCCCTGACTGACCAGATCTTCATCAAGGCTTCCCGGATCCGGAATATTGAGGAGCAGGGACATCATCAGGTCAGCGATCGCATCGACGATGAGTATGTGGGGATCATCAATTACTGTGTCCTGGCGCTGATCCAGCACCGATTGGCCGGGGATGACCGGATGACTATTCCCGCGAAGGAACTGGATGGATTGTATGACAGCAGTATCCGGGAGACCCGTGACCTGTTTCAACGCAAGAATCATGATTACGGGGAGATCTGGAGGGACATGCGCTCCAGCAGTTACACAGACCTGATCCTGATGAAGATCTTGCGGATCAAACAAATAGAAGATAATGCCGGCGCTGTTGTGGCATCGGAAGGTGTCGATGCCAACTACCAGGACATTATCAATTACAGCGTTTTCGCACTCATTCGATTTTCGGAACAAACATCATGATGACATTAACCACTTTAATCCTCTGGATCGCGCTCATCGCGTTGGGACTGACCTTGTTGATCGGCCTGGTGTTTAAAAAGCACAAGTCCTGGCTGATGACCTTTTTGCAAAATTTTACAGGCGTTCTGTTCATTGTCTCCGGTTTTGTCAAGGCGATTGACCCGATGGGGACGGCCTTCAAGATGGAGCAATATTTTACGGAGTTTGAATACACCTTTGCCGACACGGCATTGAGCTTCCTGGCGCCGCTCTTTCCGGCGTTGAGTTCGATCTCTGTTTTGTTTTCCGTCGTGATGATCATTTTCGAGATCGTGCTGGGGGTGATGTTGTTGATGGGGCATCGGGGCAAACTGACGAGTTGGTTATTTCTTTTGCTGGTCGGATTTTTTACCATGCTGACCGGCTTCACCTTCCTGACCGGCTATGTGCCGAGTGGGGTGAATTTTTTCCAGTTTGGGCAGTGGGGGCCTTTTACGGAAACCAATATGCGGGTGACGGATTGCGGGTGCTTCGGTGATTTTATCAAGATCGTTCCACGGACCTCCTTCCTCAAGGATGTGTTCCTCATGATCCCGGCCCTGTACTTTGTTTTCAAACACAAGGATATGCACCAGCTGGGCACGCCGCGCACCCGGATGTATATTATCGGTGGATTGACTTTGGCATTACTGTTATTCTGCCTGCGCAATTTCAAATGGGGCGAACCCGTGGTTGATTTCCGTCCGTTTGCAGTCGGCACCAACTTGTATGAAAAGAAAATGGCGGAGGATGAAGCCATGTCTTCTGTCGAGATCATTGCATGGAAGATCCAGAACAATGAAACCAAAGAAGTGCTGGAAATTCCCTACGCTGAATACATGGCCAACTATGCCCAGTATCCCAAGGAATCCTGGACAGTTATTGAACAGGTGAAATCCAAACCGGCTATTCAGCCCACCAAGCTGAGTGAGTTTTCAATCCTTGCAGCGGATGGGACGGATATCGCCGAGGACATCCTGACGGATCCCGGGCACGTTTTCCTTGTCGTGGCTTATAAGCTCAGAGGCGACATGGAGATACAGGAGGTGACGGTGATTGATACCACCTGGCGAATGGATACCGTGATATGGACACTGGAAGACACCACGATCCAACCTCAGATCGCGTCACTGGACAAACGGCAGGCGCAAGGGGAGGTATTCGTCTGGGATGAAGGGTATGTCCGGAAATACCAGGACAAGGTCAATCCATTGATGCAATCCGCCAAAAAACAGGGCGCCAAAGTATATGGTGCCGCCGGTGGAGCCGGATCGGAAAAACTGAAGTCATTCAAGCAGGCGACGAATTCGCCTTTTGCCTGGTATGAAGCGGATGATATCCTGCTGAAGACGATCCTGCGGTCGAACCCCGGGGTTCTACACATCAAGAACGGCGTGGTGCTGCATAAATGGCATATTAGCAACCTGCCCGCATCGATTGAACTGGGGGAATAAAGCGCGGTGAAAAATAATATATTGAAATATTTGATATGTTCGGTCGGGTAAGCGGAAATATCGCTTATTTTTGCGCGAATGTTCGTTGAATCAATCTGAGGAAAAGTCCCATATGGTCAGCAGGAGAAGTATCAGGGTGAAGGTCATGCAATTATTGTATTCATTGGACCGTGACCCCGGGATGAGTCGCCAGGATGTAAACCGGCTCTATCAACAATCGGTTGATACGGCCTTTGAGAGCCTGCTCTTTAATGTTTTCCTCATCATCGAGGTAGCCCACCAATCGGTCGTCGATCGCGACACCCGTCGTGGCAAACTGCGTCCTGAACCGGACGACCTGAAGTGGAGTGCCAAACTCTATGAAAACGAACTCATTCAGAGCCTCGTCCACAATAAACCGCTCCAGGCCTTTTTCAAAAAACATCTCTTCAGCGCGGCTATCGACCAGGATCTGATGATGAAAATGTATAACACATTTTCCAAGACTCCCGAGTACCGCAAGTATGTGATGGAAGACACCACGATTGAAATGCACCAGACCTATTTGCTGGACATTTACCGTGACCTGCGGAAAAACGATATCTACGAAGAGATCGTAGACGATCGTTATACCTTCTGGCAGGAGGATAAATCGTTGGTGATCGGCGCGATGAAGAAGGTGATCAAGCAATTGCCTGTCGATGCCGGTGAGTTTTACAAGGAATATATTCCCGATGATGACACGGTAGTTGACTTCGGTCAGCGGTTACTGGACATCACGGTTGAGCAGGAGGAAGAGCTGGAGAAGTTGATCGAGCCAACGCTCAAGAATTGGGATATGGAACGCCTGGCGATCCTGGATGTGATCCTGATCAAAATGGCCCTGATCGAGTTCCTTCATTTTCCGACGATTCCCACCAAGGTCACCCTCGATGAATACGTCGATATCTCCAAAGAATACAGCACACCCAAGAGCAAGGATTTCGTCAATGGTATCCTGGATAAACTGATGAAATCCCTGATCGACGAAGGCCGAATCCAGAAGGAAGGCCGTGGGCTGATCGACGAATAACCACCAGGGCCGACTACATCCATGCACGAAAAAGTAATTATCCTCGATTTCGGAGCGCAGTACACCCAATTGATTGCGCGGCGCGTCCGGGAACTCGAGATCTACAGTGAGATCATTCCGTATCACAGCCTGCCGACGGAAATTCCGGATACTGTTAAAGCATTGATCCTTTCGGGTAGCCCATACTCGGTCAAAGATGCCAATGCCTTGCGACCGGATCTCGGAAACTGGATCGGGAAAATACCGATCCTGGGCATCTGCTATGGCGCCCAGTTGCTGGCAGACGTGTTAGGCGGAGAGGTGGCCCGATCGGAAAAACGAGAGTACGGAAAATCAAACCTTCGCGTCCTTGCCCCATCTCACCCGTTTTTGAAAAATATACCGGAGGGTTCACAGGCATGGATGTCACATGGTGATTCCATCCTGCAGATCCCGGAAGGATTTGAACGACTGGTTGAGACCTCCAATATCCCGGTTGCTGCTTATGCCAGCAAAGCCGGCACCTATGAACATCCTGTATTCGGTGTGCAATTTCACCCTGAGGTGACGCACTCGATCGACGGACAGATTTTTTTGTATAATTTTTTGCGGGAGATCGCGGGCTTGAAGGAACGCTGGACCCCTGAATTGTTTATTGAAGAAACGATCGAACAGATCCGGCAGCAAACGCATGGTGAAGAAGTACTGATGGCGCTTTCCGGCGG
>AERA01011059.1_pt1 | contig 10887 bp, 8 predicted proteins | sample 267968 | NCBI WGS metagenome assembly AERA01 (sample SAMN02954363, study PRJNA61401) | activated sludge metagenome | biome: terrestrial; feature: wastewater treatment plant; material: activated biomass; isolation source: activated biomass of an industrial wastewater treatment plant | reverse complement strand
TAAATAATTACATGGAAATCTATCTATTAATACTTTGTAAATACTTATAACTGCGACAATTTGTCAAGGGTAAGTAATCATTTTTAATCGCATCGCAAGAAGTCGGTGACGGGAGCCTAGCAGTCCCCCTCCGTTGCCGCAGTGCGATGGCTGACGTCCGCTGGACATTGTTTGGTCAGCTTCGCGTTTTGCGGGTGCACAGGGGATGCTCGGTTTCATGGATGAGATCATTTCACTTCTGCACGGATTTTCCGTTGCGTTAACGCCGTTCAATCTTGCGCTGATGGCCGTCGGCATTTTGCTCGGCGTGATTATTGGCGTGCTTCCCGGCTTGGGCGGAGCCAATGGCGTGGCGATCTTGCTGCCATTGACTTTCTCGATGCCGCCAACGTCAGCCATCATTATGCTGTCGTGTATCTATTGGGGGGCGCTGTTCGGCGGTGCTATCACCTCAATTTTGTTCAATATTCCGGGTGAACCGTGGTCTGTCGCCACGACCTTCGACGGTCATCCCATGGCGCGGCAAGGCCGCGCCGACGAGGCGTTAACGGCTGCGTTTACGTCCTCATTCATTGGCGCTCTCTTTGCCGTCATCGTCATCACATTCCTGGCTCCGCTGGTTGCCAAGTTTGCGCTGCGGTTTGGTCCGGCAGAATTCTTCGCCGTCTTCTTCCTCACATTCGCAAGTTTCATCGGCATGGGTCGAGGCTCACCGATGAAGGTGGTTGCTGCGATGTGCCTTGGCTTTGCGCTGGGCGTGGTTGGTCTGGACAAGATGACCGGTACCTTGCGCTTTACCTTCGGTCATGAAGAGTTGCTGTCAGGGTTTGACTTCCTGATCGCGGTGATTGGCCTTTTCGGTATCGGCGAGATCCTGTCCTCGATCGAGGACGGTCTGAAATTCCAGGGCGCGCACGCAAAAATCCGCCTCGGAGCTGTCTTTACAACCTGGAAAAAGCTGCTGTCGTACTGGGGTACGTCTCTGCGCAGCTGCCTCATCGGCTGCTGGATGGGCATTACACCCGGTGGTGCCACGCCTGCGTCGTTCATGAGCTACGGATTGGCGAAACGTTTTTCACCAAGAGGTGCAAACTTCGGACGCGGCGAAATGGAAGGTGTCGTGGCGCCCGAGACTGCAGCTCACGCTGCCGGCACCAGCGCACTCCTGCCGATGCTCACACTGGGTATTCCCGGTTCGCCAACGGCGGCTGTGCTGCTGGGTGGCCTCATGATCTGGGGTCTGCAACCAGGGCCTATGCTGTTTGTCGAGCAAAAAGAGTTCGTGTGGGGTCTGATCGCGTCAATGTATCTGGGCAACCTTGCGGGTCTCATCATCGTGATCACTTGTGTGCCGCTTTTTGCCGCGATCTTGCGCATACCGTTCTCCATCGTCGCTCCGGTGATCCTCGTTGTTTGCGCGATCGGCGCCTACACGGTTCACAACTCGATGTTCGATGTGTGGATGATGGTGGTGTTCGGTCTCGTGGGTTACGCGTTCAACAAACTTGACTATCCATTGGCTCCACTCGTGCTTGCAATTGTGCTTGGCGACAAGGCTGAAGAAGGTTTCCGTCAGGCACTCCTGGGAAGCCAAGGCAGCCTGTCGGTCTTTTTCTCCAACTGGCTTGTCGGAGGCATCATGGGGCTTGGCATCATCCTCGCTCTGTGGCCTGCGTTTGGCTGGATCAAGAGCAAGTTTTCGAGCGGTTCTGCAACGGGCACAGCCGGCTAGGACGGAATAGGCCGAGCGTACGATATGCGGCCGACGCTCGGCTCAATAATGCCGCAAGGTAAGCCACTCAAAGACAGCATGTCGCTGACTGAAGGAAAATCATCTATGAGAACAGTAAATCAGATCGCCAATGCAGTTGCGTTTGGCGTTGCTGCTTTCGCCATAGCTTTGCCCGTGCACTCGGCTGCAGCTTGGGAGCCTACCAAGCCGGTGACGTTCATCATTCCGGCAGGCACCGGCGGCGGCGCAGATCAAATGGCGCGCTTCCTCCAGGGTGTAATCGCCAAGAATAATCTGATGAGCCAGCCTCTCGTCGTCGTCAACAAGGGCGGCGGTGCGGGTGCTGAAGGCTTCTTGGAAGTGAAGAAGTCCAAGGGCGATCCACACACCATCATCATTACGCTTTCCAATCTTTTCACCACACCATTAGCAACGGGCGTACCGTTCAAGTGGACGGAGCTGACGCCGGTTTCGATGCTGGCGCTCGATCAGTTCATCTTGTGGGTCAACAGTGAGAACGCGGCTAAGACGGCTAGCGAATACATCACTGCGGTCAAGGACGGCCCAGATAAGTCGTTCAAGATGGGCGGCACGGGATCGAAGCAGGAAGACCAGATCATCACGGCTGCTTTGGAGCGTGTGACGGCACCGAAGAAATTCACCTACATTCCCTACAAGGGCGGTGGTGAAGTTGCTACGCAGCTTGTTGGCGGTCACATCAATTCCAGCGTGAACAATCCAATTGAGGCGGTTTCGCACTGGAAATCGGGCGCGCTGCGTCCGCTGTGCATCTTCGACGAGAAGCGCTCCACGTATACAGAAAAGATCACCGCCGATAAGGCTTGGTCTGACATCCCGACCTGCAAGGAATCGGGTGTTGATGTCGAATACCAGATGCTGCGCGGTATCTTCATGCCTGCTGGCGTGAAGCCCGATGAGACAGCGTATTACGTGGACCTCTTCAAGAAGGTCGCTGCTACCCAGGACTGGAAAGACTTCATGGAGAAGGGTGCATTCAACCAGACCATGATGTCAGGCGATCAATTCAAGGCTTGGCTGGAAAAGGCCGAGAAAGTGCACCACGATTTGATGAAAGAAGCAGGCTTCCTGGCTGCTGGTAAATAAAGATACTCATCCCGTCGCCGCTTGCAGCGGCCTCACACTGCAAGTGGCGACGGATCTTTCTCTTACATCACAAACGAATTCCCTCCCGCTTCAATCGGATCCCAGCCATGCAAGAAAATCACCCTCACGAAAGGGCTATTTTGGTTTCAATGCGAACGATGGATATCGTCGTCGCCCTCATGCTGCTGGCTATCGCCGTCATTGGAATCGTCGAAAGCGGCAATATCGGATATGGGTGGGAGGAAGGCATTGGGCCCGCAGCGGGGTTCTTCCCGTTCATCGTGTGCGTGCTGCTTGCAATCTCGAGCCTATATAATCTGGCGATGGCGGTTCTGAAGAAGACAGATAATTGGGACGAAGATTTCGTCACGATCGCGGGTTTTCGGCGAATTCTTTATATCATCGTCCCGCTGCTATTCTTCATCGGCGCAATTCATTACATCGGCATCTATGTGTCTTCCGCGATTTTCATCGCGGGCTTCATGATAGCCTTTGGGCAAAGTGGGATCCTAAAAGCTGCCGCTGTTGGCATCGGTGTTCCCCTCGCACTCTTTTTCATGTTCGAGCGCTGGTTCCTCGTGCCGCTGCCGAAGGGACCGCTTGAGGCCATGCTCGGCTTTTAAAGCCGTTCACGCTGACTAACTTGAGATCCAGGACTCGCTGCCATGCTCGACCTGCTCACGGCCGACCCTTCAGGCTTGCTCAATGCGCTTGCCATCGAAATTGGACATGCGTTCCAGCCTGAATGGTGGCGCAACCACTTCGATGAACTGCTGAAGGTTTTCATCATCGACATCACGCTGGCCGGTGACAACGCGATTGTCGTCGGCATGGCGGCTTCCCAAGTGCCTGTCCAACAGCGCGCTAAGGTGATCTTCTGGGGCATCTCGGCGGCCGTCGTCTTGCGCATTTTGTTTGCGGCGGTAACGCAGAAATTGCTTCTGATCATCGGATTGACGCTCGCAGGCGGCCTGCTTCTGCTGTGGGTGTGCTGGAAGATGTACCGAGGCATCGTCACCGGACACGAGCACGATCTCGACTCTGTCGAGGCTGGAGAGAATGGTGGCAAGGGCGGCGAGAAATCGTTCTGGGCCGCCGTGATGCAGATCATCGTTGCCGACGTCTCGATGTCGCTCGACAACGTGCTGGCAGTCGCGGGCGCAGCAGGGCACAGCCAGCTTGTGCTGGTCGTCGGCCTAGCTCTTTCGATCGCCCTCATGGCGGTAGCATCTCATTTCATTGCGCGGTTGCTCGTTCGCTATCCCTGGATCTCGTGGATCGGTTTGGCGATCATCGTCTGGGTGGCATTCGATATGATCTATCGAGGGTCGCACGAGGTTACGTGTCAGGCCTTCGGCATCGGATGCTCGGAAGATCTTTATCACGCCATTTTGCATCGCCTCGGATTGGGGCCGGGCGGGAATTAGATAGAGCGCAAATCCGATTCCATCGGATCTGCGCTTTGCCTCTTCGTTTGAGAGACCGATTTACGCCTTCGATGGAAGCATATTTACTGCCATCTCAGCCGATTGGGTTCTGACGCCATTGAGATCGGGTTCTTGTTTCATTGAAGCACGAACATGATCTCGTTTTTGTTTTTGGCGTGAAATTTGCGGTTTGAGCGCTGTGCACTTGAGCTTCGCGCGCTCTACTCTGCTGAGCTATAGGCGGCGCCAAGCTGCTCCATCAGGCCGATGAATTCAGGGAAACTCGTTGCAATCATCGTCGTGTCGTCGACGGTGACAGGCGTTTCGGAAGCAAGGCCCATCGTCAGGAATGCCATGGCGATGCGATGATCCAGGTGCGTTGCGACTACGCCGCCGCCCGGCACCTTGCTGCCAGTGCCATGCACGATGAGCGTGTCGCCATTGATCGTTGTGCGCACGCCATTGGCGTCTAGTCCTGCTGCCGTGGCAGCAAGGCGATCGCTTTCTTTTACCTTTAGCTCCGCCAATCCATGCATGATCGTGTCACCTTGCGCGAACGCGGCGACGGCAGCCAGCACGGGATATTCGTCGATCATTGACGGTGCGCGTTCCGCTGGGACCGCAACGCCCTTCAATGTCGAGTGGCGAGCGTGAATGTCGGCAATTGGTTCGCCGCCTTCTTCGCGTATGTTGGTGAGGGTCACGTCGGCGCCCATTTCTTTTAGCGTCGTGTAGAGGCCGGTGCGTGTCTCGTTGACCAACACACCTTCGACGATGATTTCAGACCCCGGCACGAGCACGGCGGCGCAAACCAAGAATGCTGCGGATGACGGGTCGCCTGGTACGACGACATCGCGTCCTTTCAGCTCAGCGTTGCCTTTGACGGTGATATGCAACTTTCCGTCTTGCACTGCGGTGCGGATATCGGCGCCGAAAAAGCGCAGCATGCGCTCAGTATGGTCCCGGGTCGGTTCGCGCTCGATCACCGTTGTTTCGCCAGCGGCGTGAAGGCCGGCTAGCAGGATCGCGCTTTTGACCTGAGCAGAGGGAACTGGAAGCTCGTAAACGATCGGTATCAGTGCATTGGAGCCTTTCAGCGTCAGAGGAAGCGTCTCGCGGTCTTCGACGACTTCTAGGCCCATTTCCTTCAGCGGATTTAGAACGCGACGCATGGGCCGCTTTGAAAGCGAGGCATCGCCCGTCATGGCAACGGTGATGGGTTGGCCGGCGATAACGCCCATCATGAGGCGCGTTCCAGTGCCTGAGTTGCCGAAATCGATTGCGGCGCTAGGTTGGGCCAGACCGCCGACACCGCATCCTCGTACCACCCAAGCATCGCCTTCCTTTGCGGCCCGGGCACCAAGTGCTGTGACGGCCCGGGCGGTGTTGACGACGTCTTCGCCCTCCAGCAGTCCCGTTATTCGGGTCGTTCCGGTGGCGAGCGCGCCGAACATCAGCGCGCGGTGGGAGATCGACTTGTCGCCCGGAACCCGCACACGGCCTTTCAGGGAATTGGCGCGGAACGTCGACAACGGGCGGGGTTCGGCAGCGTGTGACACGGAAAAACCTAACGAGTTTGAGGGATTTGCAAGGCCGGCGTGGGGCCATTGCGGACGGTTGTTTGGACGGCGCGCATTCAGCCGCCGGGGAGGGCCGGTGTCAATGGCTAGGGCCGGATTTGCGCGAACTGGAGCTGCAATACGAAGCGCGAGGAGGCAAAAGCTGGATTTACTTTTGACAAGGGCTCTTGGCTATGGCAGATCGCACCGTCAATTTCCTTAAAAGAACCGAGGGCCAAACCATGGCGACGACCAAGCAAGCGCGCGGCACAAAGCGCACGTGCCAGAGCGACGAATGCGGCGCCCGATTCTACGATCTCAATCGTTCTCCGATTGTCTGCCCGATTTGCGGGACAATTTATGTGATCGCCTCCGGCCCGGTCGGTGTGCTCTTCAAGGATGAAGAAAAAGCGCAACGGAAGGTCAAGAAGGAGGCGGTCAAGGACGACGAAGCAGCAGATACCGCCGAGGCGGAGATCGACGACATCGAAGATACCGATGCCGTCGATGAAGATGCGGACGATACCTTCCTGGAGGACGAGGAAGAGGATGGCGGCGACATGTCGAATATCGTCGGTGGACGTAGTGGCGACGAGGAAACCTGAGACTTCGCAGCGTTTTGCATGCCGTGCCGGAGATCGGTAGGATTGGAGTTCGTCACGGTATTCCCATCCACGGAACACGAGCGCTGCATAATGCGTGGCGGTCTTATTTGAATGGTAATTTCCCGCTTGCAGTTTAAGGGCGAACGCCCTATTCAAGCGGCCTGACTGGTCGGACCAAAATCCCCAGTCAATCCCAATATTTCCGGGGCCGTAGCTCAGTTGGGAGAGCGCTACAATGGCATTGTAGAGGTCAGGGGTTCGATTCCCCTCGGCTCCACCAAATAAAATCAGCTACTTAGCGCTATGTCGTTTGTGGGTCGAGGCTTGCTTGGCAAGTTGATGGCCCGGGCTCCGTTCATTTCCAACAGACCCAGCTATACGCGGCCCTAGGTGTCCGCTTGCACCGAGCGCGAGTTTCGCCTGCTCGGTTTGGCCAAATGAACTGTTCTGCGAAATCCTACTGCAGGCAGGGCAATTGAATGTGGCGGCCAGAGCGCTTTTCGTTCCGAAGGAATAGGATCTGCGCTTTTTATTATTTGGTCGCGTTTTCTTCGACGAACCGGCGTCCACTTCGTCGGAAAATGCTCTCGCTTTTTATTTGGTCGCATCTTCTTCGATGAACCGGTGTCCACTTCATCGGAAAATGCTCTGGCAAATCGAGGTGTGTTGCTTGACTGGCTCTGCGGCCGCACGTCCCAATTGGACCGTACTCGCAACATATTGTTAAGTTACCAGATTAGTTACGCTTCATCTGTATTCCAATTTATAGACGAGAGCAGGTCAGAGGTAGGTTGAAGCATGTCTGGCCAATGTGGCCCTGCTCTAATTCTTCGTTTGAGAGACCGATTCACGCCTTCGATGGAAGCCATAGTTGCGTTGCTTCGATCTCAGCCGATCGGCTTCTAGCAAGTTGGATGGGTTCGCTTCGTGTCGCTTCCACTGTTGCCGAGTATTGTGCGTGATCGCTTGCATCGGCTGCGAGCCGCGCTCGACCCCGTTCGTGCGGCTGAGCGGCTGAAACCGCGACAGGAGCGGTTGCCTGATTCCTTGCGGCTGGAGCGGCACCCCACTGAGAAGTCGATCGAGCGCATCTGGGCGCGTTTGACCAAGGACAATGCCGCTGCGCATGCGAGCCGCGAGCTGCTAGCAAGCCAGGCGGACGTTGCGGTGGCTGATTGCTATGCAAAGAACATCGAGAATTTTGCCGGTACTATAAAGGTTCCCTTCGGGATCGCCGGCCCGTTGCGCATCAACGGTCTCAACGCGCATGGCGACTATTTCGTTCCACTGGCCACGACCGAAGCAGCGCTGGTTGCGTCGTATGCGCGAGGCGCGCTTGCTGCCACACGCTGCGGCGGCATAAGTGCGGCTATGCTGACTGAGGGCGTGCTGCGCAGCCCCGCGTTTGTTTTTGAGAACCTGTTGGATGCGGGTGCCTTCATCGACTGGATCGGTGCCAACGAAGCAGCACTGAAATCCGCCGCAGAGAGAACGACGCGCTATGGCAAACTGATTTCGATCGAGCCCTATATCGATGGCGAGATTGTCTTTCTGCTGTGTCGCTATACGACCGGGGACGCGTCCGGTCAGAATATAGTCACGATCGCTACCGATGCACTTTGCCGGTATGTGATCGAGGGCTGTCCAATCAAGCCGCGCAACTGGTATGTCGAGGGTAACTTCTCTGGCGACAAGAAGGCGACGTTCCTGGGGCTACTGACAGGACGCGGGCGCAAGGTGACCGCGAGTGTTGTGCTGTCAGGGGCGATAATCGCGAAATATCTACGTACTACTCCTAAGGCGATGCTGGACTATGCCCGCGTGGCCGATCTGGGTGCGCGTCTCAATGGTCAGGTGGGTGCGCAGGGTCATTACGCCAATGGGCTCGCTGCCTTTTACATTGCCACCGGTCAAGACGCGGCGTGTGTCTCCGAATCTTCGATTGGGTCGACGCGCATGGAAGATCGAGGAGGCGACCTCTTCATGTCGGTGACGATGCCCAACATCCTGGTCGGCTCGGTTGGTGGAGGAACGGGCTTGCCTAGCCAGAAGGCGGCCCTATCGCTGCTTGGGCTTGATGGTTCTCACAATGCGGCAGCTCTCGCCGAGGTGGTCGCCTCCTTGTGTTTGTGCGGCGAAATATCAATCATGGCTGCGCTGTCCTCGGGCCAGTTCACCAGTGCACACGATAAATTGGCACGAGTTGCGAAATGACAATTGCGGGTGCCCAGGAAACCGGTCTGCCATTGTGGCGCCGGTTGTGGATCTATCAGTCCGAGCGCTTTCCCCTCGTCAAAACCTCGATATTGCTCGCGGCCTTCAGCTCGGCTTCCATCAATGTTTCCGCATTCCTGGGTGGTAGCCCGCTGCCGGGCCTGCCCACGTATCTCGTGGCCTTCGTTGTCCTCCTCATCTTCTTTTTCCAACTGCGCGCCTGCGACGAGGTGAAGGATGCTGAAGACGATCGCCTCTACCGGCCCGAGCGCCCTATTCCACGTGGGCTTGTCACACAGCGCCTGATCGTCGGTATCGCATTGGCGCTGGTGCCCGTTGCGATCGTGACGTCGTATATTCTGGCCCCGGCGATTATCTTGCCGCTGGTGGCCGTGTGGATCTGGCTTGCCCTAATGACGGTGGAGTTCGGTGTGCCCGAGTGGTTGAAGGCGCGCCCCATGCTCTATCTCGTCTCTCACATGGCGATCATGCCTTTGATCGATTTTTTCGTCACCGGAGCGGAATGGCTGCCGCGCGCGGGCAGGCCGCCTGATGGGCTATCGCTGTTTCTTGCGTTGAGCTTCGTCAATGGCTGTGTTCTGGAGTTTGGACGCAAGCTTTATGCACCGGTCAACGAGCGGCTGGGTGTCGAGACCTATACGGCACTTCTCGGTTTACGCCGCGCTACGCTCATGTGGCTTGGATGTCTGACGCTGGCCTTGTTGCTTCTCGCTGCTATCGGCTTTGCTGTCGGCGCACCGCTGACGATCAGCGTCGTCGGCGTTCTGGCCTATGCCGCAGCTGCTCTGGTTGCGCTGCGCTTTTTGAAACGGCCCGATGGCAAGGGTCAGACGCTTGTCGATACGACCGCAGGCCTTTGGGTGTTCGTCTGCTACATGGCGGCGGGCTATCTGCCGTTGCTCAAGTTCGGCATCGTCCAATGAATGTGATCCCCATGATCGACAAGCTCGTCTATTCCGCTAAAGAATCGCGCGATGTCAGCGTGGTTGGCGGCAAGGCTGCGGCGCTCGGCCGCCTCGTTGCGCTGGGCTTCGACGTGCCGCCCTTCTTTGCCGTCAGTTCTGCGGCTGCATCGCGTATCACGGATGAGAACTTGGCTGCGGCGCTCGATGACATTGGCGCTGGGCCTTATGCAGTACGCTCATCGGGGCGTGAGGAGGATGGTGCTGCGCATTCGCATGCTGGTCAGTTTCTGAGCCTGCTGAATGTCGATCGGGCTGACGTGCCGTCCGCCATCCGCAAGGTTTGGGAATCTGGCGCGACGGAGTCTCTGCGTTCGTATCGCACCTCGCGCGGCCTTGATCCTGATGGTGGTGCGCCTGCCGTGATCGTTCAGCGTCTGGTCGATGCGCGCGCTGCCGGTGTTGCATTCTCTGCCGATCCGGTTAGCGGCCGCCGCGATCGCATGGTCATCTCTGCGATCGAAGGATTGGGCGACCGTCTGGTATCAGGCGAAGTTGATGGCGATCAGTTCGTTATCGAGGCGGCGACGGGGCGAGTGATCGTCGCACCTGGTGGCGATGCAATCCTCTCGCAGAATGATGTCACGAAGTTGGTCGATCTTGCGCGCCGCGTGGAGCAGGCTGTGGGGTCGCCTCAAGACATTGAATGGGCGTTCGAAGGCGACCGACTTTATCTGCTGCAAGCGCGCTCGATTACGACGAGCCTGCGCGCGCCCGTCAGGCATGATGCCACCGTTACGATCTTCGACAATTCGAATATCATCGAGAGCTATCCGGGCTTCGTTTCGCCGTTGACGTATAGTTTTGCGCAGTATGCATACGCGCGCGTCTATCGTGCGTTTCTTGCCATCTGCGGTGTCAATGCTGACACCATTCGCGCTAACTCCGGAGCGCTTGAGAATATGCTGGGCCGCATCGATGGCCGCGTCTACTACAACCTCGTCAACTGGTATCGCCTCCTGGCACTGCTGCCTGGCTTCAGCCTTAATCGTGCTCACATGGAAACGATGATGGGTGTTGGCGAGCCGCTTCCGTCCGAGATAAGTGATGCTCTAGCGCCGTCGCCTGCCAAGGGAGTTGCTGCGTGGCGTGAGCGCGCTCGTGTTGCCAGAGTTGCGGGCACGCTCGTTTTTGAGGCCGTCCGCCTGCCGCGCACGATTCGGCAGTTTTATGCACGGCTTGATGCGGCGCTCGCGACGGATGCAGCAGGCATCGATGCCATGAGCCTGAGCGCGCTCGCCA
>AERA01001560.1_pt1 | contig 10968 bp, 10 predicted proteins | sample 267968 | NCBI WGS metagenome assembly AERA01 (sample SAMN02954363, study PRJNA61401) | activated sludge metagenome | biome: terrestrial; feature: wastewater treatment plant; material: activated biomass; isolation source: activated biomass of an industrial wastewater treatment plant | reverse complement strand
TCGGGGCCGATGTGATCGTAGAAGGCGTAGAGCCCGGAGCAGAGATAGTTCAACCCAGGCTCGCCCGCTCTTGTCCGGATGATCCGGTTCTTCGGGCACTCTCCGTAGCACAGCCGCAGATAGACGCAGTCGCGACATTTCTTGGGTAGCGTGACACTTTTTGCCCGACCGAATTGCTGCTGGGCCGGCGAGAATGCCAGATTGCCCAAATGGGTATTGCCGATATTGCCGATGCGAAATTCCCGATACACGAAGTGATCGCAGGAATAGACCTCGCCGTCGTGCTCAACAGCGAGTGCCTTGCCGCAAAACTCAGCTTGCGTGCACGTCTGCGCGGGCATGCCTGCGGCCTGCGCCACGGCTGTTTCGAACAGGTTGACATGGACGCGGCCGATATCGGTGGCAAACCATTCATCCCAGACTGCGCAAAGAAATCGTCCATAGTCGACCGGATCAACCGACCAGTCAGTGACGATCGACTCCGCGTGACCGGGGCGGGCGCGAGGATCATCCTCGCGCGGCGGGCTTTTCATAAGAGCAGGAGCATCGGTTTCAAACTGCCGCGGTTCTACCGCTGGGGTGAATTGAACACGCCGTGCACCAACCTCATCGACGAGGAAGCGGTAGACTTGGCGCGGGTGCAGTGCGTTCTCGCGGTTGACGACACAAAGGGCAGCGAAGGGAATCTCGGCCTCGCGCAGCATGCGGGCAGCCGCTATGACTAGATCGAACGTGGGCTTGCCATTCTTGGTGATACGAAACCGGTCGTGAATGTCGCGCGGGCCGTCGATGGACAAGCCAACGTGGAAACCGTGCGCCTTAAGGAACGTGATCCAACGCTCGTCGAGCAACAGCCCGTTGGTTTGCAGATCGTTTTCGATCCGCTGCCCGGGCTTTTGATACTTCGCCTGCAGCGCCACGACCTTTTCGAAAAAGGGAAGCCCCATCAGCGTGGGCTCGCCCCCTTGCCAGGAGAAGATCACCTCGTCGCCGGTCTGGGCCTCAATATATTGCCGCACATGCTGCTCAAGCGTCTCATCGCTCATCCGCGCTTGCGCACGGTGATGCAACAGCTCGGATTTATGCAGATAGAAGCAATAGGTGCAGTCGATGTTGCACTCCGCTCCCGATGGCTTGACCATCGCGTGGAAGCGATAGGTCAGGCCCTTGACCAACTTGTCCTTGTTGAGCGCGGGAATGGGCCTGTCCATCTGTTCTGGCCGGAAGACGGCGCGCCATGAATGGACGCGCCAGTTGGGTTCAGTGAGCGCCGGAGTTCGATTTCGCGATGATCTTCGAAAGATCGAAAGAAGGCGCAACCTGAAGCGGCGGGTATTGCTGCAGCGATTTCACATGCGTTAGCAGCAGATCCTGGATCGGCCCCATGAGCCACTGCTTGCGTTCGTTGCCGTAGGTCAGGTCGGTCTGGGAATCGAAGGACTCGAACGGATCGAAATGGAGGTTCATAACCATCGGAAACTTGAGTTCCTTCCACGGCATGTAGAAGCCTTCCGACGTCGCAAAGTGCATTTTCCACTTGCCCCACCGGACTGCGCGCACATCATTGCCCTCATAATAGATGTAGTCGTTGCGGTTCGACCGGTCGGACTTGCCCTGCCACCAGTCGAGATTGTTCACACCGTCGATGATCTGGTTTTTATCCTTCAGAACATTCGCCGCCACGTCCTTGACGCCGGCTGCGGCGGCAAGGGTCGTGAAGACATCCATGTTGGCCTGGATACCACGCATCACGCGGCCGCCCGGGATCTGGCCTGGCCACCAGGCGATGAACGGCACGCGGACGCCGCCCTCGTACGTGGCCAACTTCTCACCCCGGAAGGGCGTGGTGCCGCCGTGAATGCGCGCATTGTGAGACGGACCATTGTCGGTGGACCAGATCACGATTGTGTTGTCGAGTTCGCCAGCGGTCTTCAGCTTGGCGAGCAACTCGCCAACCTGCATGTCGTGCTCGATCAGGCCCGATCCATAGACATCGTCGGACATTGTCGCGTCCTGGGCAAGATAACGGTTCTTGTCGATGAGATGCTGGAAGAGATGCATCCGGCTCGGATTGAGCCACACGAACCACGGCTTGTTCGCGTCCTTCGCCCGCTTCACGAAATCGAGGCTCGCATCCATGAATTTTTCGTCGATCGTTTTCATCCGTTCGATCGTCAGCGGACCGGTATCCTCGATCTTCTGCTTGCCGACTTTGCCGAAGCGGGGATCGACCGTCGGATCGTCGACATTTGTTGCCCAGCTGTGCAGCACACCGCGCGGCCCATATTTCGCCTTGAAGGCCGGATCCTTCGGATAGTCCCTCTGCTCGGGCGTCTCCTCGGCATTCAGGTGATAGAGATTGCCGAAGAACTCATCGAAGCCGTGTAAGGTTGGCAGGGCGGAATTGATATCACCGAGATGATTTTTGCCGAACTGGCCAGTGGCGTAGCCTTCCTTTTTCAGCACCTCGGCCAAGGTCGGCGAACCGTCCTTCAAACCCAAGGGCGAGCCGGGCAACCCCACCGATGTCATGCCCGAACGGATCGGATATTGGCCGGTGATCAACGAGGCGCGACCGGCAGTCGAGGACGGTTGGCTATAATGTTCGGTGAACATGATCCCTTCGCGCGCGAGCCTGTCGATATTGGGCGTCGTATAGCCCATCACGCCCTGACCATAGGCGCTGACGTTCGACCAACCGACATCGTCGGGAAAAATGATCAAGATGTTGGGCTTTTTTGCCTTGGCTTCCTGCGCCGATACCGGCGACTGAAAAGCCATCGACAATGCAAACGCCGACGTTGTGACCGTCAATGTTCGCCAAAGCGCGTGGCTACGCAAACTCTGATTGATCATAATCGACCTTCCCACTTGATGAATATTCTCTGGAATCCTAGTACCAATTCTCCTTGTCCGGAAGTGCGTAGGCAATCACGTAATCACCCCGATAGGGCTTAGCCGCATAAGTGGCACCGCCAGCAGATATTACGACATACTGCTTCCCGTTCTTGGGTACATAACTCATGGGCGTCGCGTTTGCGCCAACTGGCATCTCCAGCTTCCAGAGTACATCGCCTGTCGCGCTGTCGAAGACCCGCAAATAGTGATTCATCGCGCTACCGAAAATGACGAGCCCCGATCCGGTCACGAGACTTCCGCCAAGCGTTGGCACGTCCACGCACCATGGAGTTTCTTGATGTTGTCCTTGTTGATCTGCGTGCTTGGCGCAAACCGCGTGCCTGTGTTCGTCCGGCCACAATTGTGCCAAGCATCGCTCATGCTGGCAGAAGCTTGCGAGATGTGGTTGCCCTTTGTCGCGATAAACGCATTGCGCACAACGCCGTGCGGCACGAACATCTGGTATGCTGTTATGCCAATTCCGACAAACAGAGCGAGCGCCGCCAAGCGGAGCTTGACCGTCGCGCTTGCGTCATCACGGAACTCCTTGAACTGCGGTGCGGCCAACAAGATGAGAAACAACGCGACCGCGATGAGGTAGAGTCCAGGCACGCCGAAGAGTATGCCGAAAGCAACGCATTTAGCGCCGAGTAGACGAAGAAGCACCATCAAATTACCCTAACCTTGTCGAGAGATTAAGGATGGAAATGCTCGTTCACTCAAAGCGTCATCAAAGGGGGCAGTCACTTCCCTCGCCAACGCACATCGTTAGGTTGTCGACTGTCGAGCCTTGCACACGTAATGTCAACAGACTGTCAGAAGCATGATCAGCCGTGATGACGCAAAACACTGTATTCGTCGGCCTCGCGTTTAATGCCGGCGCTGCAATGCAGTCATCTAGAAAACTTGATGCGCTCGCGTGAGGCAGACGGGAACGGCGTTCTGTTCAGCAGTTCCTATTCTATTGACGGAGCGATCAGCTAGACAGGTACGTTCACCTCGGGTCTGCAGTTGGTAGTCAAGAAGATCATTCAATCTTGCAATTGGGCCGACCAGAAATCCGACGTCAGTGACTGCAAACTCTGCGGAGCAATCAACCTCGCTCTGCATCTGTCACAATTGCGCAGCGGACAAGGTAGCTATGACGAACAGCATACGCGACACGTCTGGCCCTCAAGTTGCCGCCATAGCCTCCGGTTCCAAGCGAAGCAATTTTTGCGCTGATCAGATTCGTATATTTGCAACCCAGTGATCTCAATCGGCTGCAACTAATTCATGTGCCAGCCGTGGCTGACGATGATGCTTTCTCCCGTTAGGGCATTGCTCTTGAACGCAGCAAGCAGCAACGCAACTTCGGCGATGTCCTCGATCATCGTGAACTGCTTATCCACTGTCTCACCCAGCATAACCTCACTCACCACGCGCTCCTCGGTTATGCCAAGCTCCTTCGCCTGCTCGGGGATCTGCCTATCGACCAGCGGCGTGCGCACGAAACCCGGGCAGATCACGTTGGCACGCACGCCATACTTAGCGCCCTCTTTCGCCATCGTGCGCCCCAAGCCAAGTAGCCCATGCTTAGCTGTGACATAGGCCGATTTGAGTGGCGATGCTTCGTGGCTGTGCACTGAGCCCATATAGATCAAGGCACCTGAGCCCTGCTTGTACATGTGTTTGACGCAGGCCTTGGTAGTGAGGAACGCACCATCGAGATGGATGGCGAGCATCTTCTTCCAATCGGCAAACGGAAACTCCTCGATCGGGTGCACAATCTGTACGCCCGCGTTCGACACGAGAATGTCGACCGTACCGAAAACGCTGGCCGCCTTTTCTACACCCGCATTTACTTGCTCCTCGTTCGTAACATCCATAGCTACAGCGATCGCAGTCTTGGCGGAGCCCAGTTCCTTAGCGGTTGCCGTCGCGGCGTCGAGATTGAGATCAGCGATGACGACACGACCACCGGCTTCGACATATCGTTTTGCGATCCCATGTCCGATGCCGCTTGCGGCTCCAGTAATGAGCGCAACTTTCCCATCGAGCCTCATGATGAGTATTCCTTATCCAGTGTTGAGGTATTCGTGGAGCGCTTTACCCACAAACCGAATGCGGTCATGCCGTACAACGACAGCAACTGCTTTTCCAATTCGCGCCTACTTCAGGCGCGCCTCTGCTTTTCCTGAAGTCGAGGCGCGAAGTGTTCTTCCATCGGCGATGTTGCCTCTGGAGTGGCTTTTGGCGCGCCAACGAGGAGATCGTGAATCACATCATAAACGCGCACCCCTGCGTTATGTGAATCGATTGCGAGCCATGGCGCGGACTGTAATGTGGTTCGCGCATCTGAAAGCCCTCGCTGCCATCGATCGTTCATAGTGACGCGACTGAATTCGTAGTCCTTGCACGAGCCTTGCCGTTCGTTCGGACGATAGATGAGTTGCACGATATCCATTTCGGTGACGCAGCCCAACTCATAGAGCCGCTTTGCCTGCTCGGTATTGCGCAGCGCCGGTGGAAGGATTTCCATGAGCTCATTTATAGCGTGCCGCGCTTCATGAATTTTTCGGGCGAAATCCGTGGTGATGCGCGTGCGACTGGAGAAGCGAATGTCCTTCTCACGCTCGCTCACTTCCTCAAGGTTCCTCGGGGTTTGCCCGTGCCCCTGAAAGACATCGACTTGGAATATTAGACGGCTGCAACGCGGTGAATATTCGACAAGGTAATCCAATGGCGTGTTGGAGACGAGACCGCCGTCCCAGTAGTATTCGCCGTCGATCTCAACTGGAGGGAAGCCGGGAGGCAATGCACCACTTGCCATCACATGCTCCGGTCGGATGGCAATTTCAGCGCTATCGAAATAAGCAAATCGGCCAGTGCTCACATTCACCGCTCCCACGCTAAGGCGAGTTCCACCGGTACTGTTGATCCGGTCGAAATCAACAAGCTCTTCGAGCGTTCCCTTGAGTGCCGCCGTGCTGTAGAAGCTCGTCGGCATATTCGGCGAGTACCACTCTTCAAGCTGGCGTGGAGCGAAAAAGCCCGGCTGGCCAAACATCATCGATGCAAACCCACCCGCATAGCGTTCGTAGGCTGCTGCCGGTCCAGTGAGTCCAGCCGGCCACCATGCGGTCGGAGCTGTGACTGTTTCCCAGAAACGGCGCAACTGCGTCACGCGCTTCTCCGGCGGATTGCCGGCGATGAGTGCAGCATTGATCGCGCCGATCGAGATCCCCGCCACCCAGTCGGGTTGATAGGGCGAGGATGCCAATGCCTCGTACACGCCCGCCTGATAGCTGCCGAGCGCACCTCCGCCCTGCAGCACTAGACCTACCTTCTTGTTATACGCAGTCTGGCGCGATCGTAGGTTGTTATTATTCATTGTGGGATCCCTGGCAGAACTTCTGTGCATAGCTCAAACGCACCCATAGGTTGAGATGAGCAACGGCGACACAATGTGACAACATCTTCTCGTTCAATCACAACATTTGGCGCGGCCGAAGTAACTCGCGGTGCAAGACCGAGTAGATGGAGCTTGATCTGGGAAGTGAACGCCAATGCCACTGCATTGGTTCCGTATGTCGCCGCGCAATTCTCCGCACAAATATGCAGCAGAAATTCCAGCCAATCCCGAGGATGGCCGCACCGCTTTCACCGAATGCAAGATCGTTCAACTATTCGTCAAACAGCCTGACCGAATTTTGCAATTCACATTTGCCAAAAGAAATTCGCATCTATTCGTGCCGCAGTGCCTCGATTGGATTCATTTGAGCAGCTTGCCGCGCGGGAAAATAACCGAACACGACGCCGATGAGCGCAGAGAAGGCGAACGCGAGCAGAATAATGCTCGGATCAATCGATAGAGGCACACCGAGCAGACTGGTGCCAAGCCAAGCAAGGCTGAGGCCCGTGAGCACACCGATCAAGCCACCGAACAGCGACAGCACAACCGCTTCGGCAAGAAACTGCATGAGCACTTGGCGCTCCAGTGCGCCGATTGCGAGGCGGATGCCGATCTCACGTGTGCGTTCTGTGACCGAGACCAGCATGATGTTCATGATACCAATGCCGCCGACGACGAGGCTGACAGCCGCCACAGCGCCGAGCAGCCCCGTCAATATCGATGCAGTACCAGCGGTTGCCTGTACGATCTGCTTCATGTCCGCGACAGAAAAGTCGTCGTCCTTGCCTGCGGGAATATTGCGCCGCTCACGCAAAAGTGCCTCGATGTCACCCTGGAGTCGGGCCATGTCGGTACCGTCACGCGCTGACACCATAATGCGTGCGATATCCGTATTGCCGGCCATGCGCCGCTGAAACGTGCGCAATGGCATCAGTATCGTGTCGTCTTGATCGGTGCCAAAGCTCGACTGGCCCTTGGCTTGGAGAAGTCCGATAACCTCACATGAGATCTTGCCGACGCGAATGGTTCGACCGACTGGATCGCCGCTGCCGAGTAGCTTCTGCTTTACCGTCGCACCCACAACGCAGGCGGCGCGTCCGCCCCTCAACTCGCCATCGGTAAACGTTCTGCCAGCTTGAAGCGGCCAATCCTGCGTAATGAAGTAGTCGTTGTCTGTGCCTGAGATGGACACATTGCGATTTTCTGTACCGGCGATGACGGTGGCAGACTTTTGAGCCATGGGCGCGACGGCTTTGATGCCGGCAAGCTGTGTCTTCATCGCTTCCAAATCACGACTGTTGAACGGCTTCGCATCGGAGCTCGCGCGACCCGGCCCGAACTGACCCGGATTGACCATCAGCAAATTGGAGCCAAGCTTGGCAAGATCGGCCGTCACCTTAGCCGTCGCGCCATTGCCAATGGTAACCATGGCGATCACGGCGCCGACGCCGATTACGATGCCCAGTACCGTCAACAGTGAACGCATGGCGTTGCGCCGGATCGCCTGCAACGCGAGTCTTACGATCTCAGAAAGCATCAAACAGCCTCCTTGTTGCGGATGTCACTTTCGATGCGGCCATCGACAAACCGGATGACACGCTGCGCATAGGCTGCAATGTCGGCTTCGTGCGTCACCATCACCACCGTGATGCCCTGATCGCGGTTGAGGCTGGTGACGAGCTCCATGATTTCAACGCTCGTCTTAGTGTCGAGATTGCCCGTCGGCTCATCGGCGAGCAGAACCTCTGGCGATGTAACGATGGCGCGAGCAATCGCAACTCTCTGTTGCTGTCCGCCAGACAGTTCGCTCGATGTATGCCCGCCACGGTGGGCTAGACCAACTTGCTCAAGTGCACGCGACGCAAGTTGCCGCCTCTCGACCGAAGGTGCACTACGATAGATCAGCGGCAGTTCAACGTTTTCAAGCGCCGTCGTGCGCGGCAACAGATTGAAGCCCTGGAATACGAAGCCGAGAAAGTGCCGGCGGACCAGGGCCCGCTGATCGCGATGCAAGCGTCCAACTTCACGGCCGTGGAACAAATGATCACCGCTGGTCGGCGCATCAAGACATCCTAAGATATTCATGGATGTCGATTTACCCGACCCCGATGGACCCATAATCGCTACGAACTCACCCGCGGCAATCTTCAGATTGACGCCTGTCAGAGCCCGAACAGTGCTAGAGCCCGAGCCGAATGAGCGCGTGACGTTGCGAAACTCGATCAACGGAGGGATTTCTGAAACTTTCTGTAGCATGGCTGGTCACTTCGAGCCTTGAACGGCTTCGACGATGACGGCATCGCCCGCTTTGAGATCGCCGCTAACGATCTGGGTTCGCTTACCGTCGCTCGATCCCACGACGACGTCGAGGCTTTGCGGAACGCCTTCACGCAAAATCCAAAGAGTTCGTTTCGGGCCGGTGTCCTGACGCTTGCTCGCCGCACGCATCGCCGGCGGTCCTGGCATCAGCCGCTTGAGAAACCCGCCTTGAGCCGCAGCCTGTGTTGACGGGGGCGAATAACGAAGTGCCGCATTGGAAACCAGAAGCGCATTGTCGACTTCCGACGACTTGATATCTGCTGTCGCTGTCATACCCGGACGCAATAGCCGTTCAGCGTTGTCGATCGTGAGAATACCCTTGTAAGTCACCACGCCTGATACGGTCTCGGATGCGTACCTCACATCTCGAATGACAGCGGGGAACTGGTGTTCGGGATAAGCATCAACCGAGAATGTCGCCTTCTGACCTGACTTGACCTTGCCGACATCTGCCTCGTCGATATCGACTTGCACCTCCATCTTCGTCAGGTCTTCTGCAATCGTGAACAGCGTGGATGCCTGCAGCGTCGTTGCAACGGTCGAGCCGGGATCGACATTGCGCTTGAGCACAACGCCCGCGATTGGCGATGTGATGGTGGCTTTCACCAGATTGGTTTCATTAAGCGCAAGTTCTGCCTCAGCAACGCCGACATCAGCCTTAGCACTTTCGACAGCAGCTTTTGCCCGATCGAACGCGGCCTGAGCCGCCTCCAAATCCTGCATGGAGGAGATTTGCTTGCCTACAAGCTCGCGCTTGCGCTCGTACGCCCGCTCTTTCTCAGTGAGAGTAGCCTGGGCATCACCGACCCTGGCTTTAGCAGCAACGAGCTTCGCACGGGAACTGTCGACAGTTGCATTGAGCTTGTCGGTGTCGAGTACTGCGAGCACTTGGCCTGCAGTAACGGTATCGTTGAAGTCGACATTGACTTTGCGCACTGTACCCGACAGCTCGCTCGAAATATCGACCTTGTTCGTTGGCTGCACCGAGCCAGTCGCGGTAACGGTCACGACGAGGTTGCCATGAATTGCTGGATCGGTCACGTAGCGAGTGGCGCCGCCCCCCGTGCGAAGCGATGTGATGGCTAGAATCACGAGAATAGCGGCGAGACCGAGAGCTCCCCACATGAACGCTTTGCGCCGAGGCGGACGCGATGCCGCTGCGCCAGTGCCGTCGAGAACTGCGTCGATGTCAGCTCCCACGCGACCATGCCTCAGCGTGTTGGTCTCGCGTTTGGCATCTTTAAGCTTGATGTACTTTGCATCGATCATGAACGGTCCCTCGTCCCGGTATTGAAGGACTTGATACGGGATCGCGTTGTCCCGGCTACGACCCGGCATGTCCGAACAATTCTGCGGGACAGAGATTTGTGTCGAAACATTTCTGGGCAGCGGCTTAGACGTCGTTCGACATCAGATTCTGCTCGGAAATTGGGGGCCGAATGCGTTAGGTATTGGCGCAGGAGAAGGTCAAAAGAGATCAAGCCACATGAGCGCCGCGCCACGCATCCTTGTCGTCGATGACGACCCCGAAATCCGCAAGCTGCTCGCGCGCTATCTGGTCTCCCAAGGATTCCGCGTGGAACTCGCCGGCGACATCCGAGAAATGAAAGAACGATTGGCTGGGCATGTCATCAACCTGATCGTGCTTGACGTGCTGCTGCCCGATGGGTCCGGCCTCGACGCCTGCCGGGAACTTCGCGCCGGACGTTCCGAGGTGCCCATCATTCTGCTGACCGCGTTGAAAGAGGATGTTGACCGCATCATCGGCCTGGAGCTGGGGGCCGACGACTACCTCGGCAAGCCGTTCAATCCACGCGAACTCGTCGCTCGCATACGCGCTGTGCTGCGACGGCAAAGTGCCGTATCTGCTCAACCCGTCGAGCAGCGCATTTATCGGTTTGCCGGTTTTACCGCCGAGCCACACTCTCGCGAAGTGAAAGATCCAGACGGCGCAGTCCTCGACTTGACTGGTGCCGAGTTCGACCTGCTGCTCGTATTTCTCGACCGACCCGGACGCGTCTTGTCACGCGAACAGCTACTCGACCTCACTCACAGCGGTGAAGGCGACGTGCTCGACCGCTCGATCGACGTGCTCGTTAGCCGGCTAAGGCGCAAACTCGGCGACCTCGCAAACGGCAAGCTCCTGAAGACCGTACGCAATGGCGGTTACCAGCTCACCACAACGGTCGATATCGAGGCCACATCATCATGAGTTCGCTGCGCGTCCGTCTTGCGGTGCTTCTTGTCGTAGCAATCGTTTCCGTAGTTACACTTGTCACAGGACTGGTGCTTGCATTCCTGTCCCCACCGGGACCAGAGCGGACGCTTCAGCCGGCTGCACACCAGATCGAGCTCAT
>AERA01028938.1_pt1 | contig 10977 bp, 11 predicted proteins | sample 267968 | NCBI WGS metagenome assembly AERA01 (sample SAMN02954363, study PRJNA61401) | activated sludge metagenome | biome: terrestrial; feature: wastewater treatment plant; material: activated biomass; isolation source: activated biomass of an industrial wastewater treatment plant | reverse complement strand
ATGGCGTGGGTTGAGGTGGTGCATGATGCGTGCGATGCAGCCACCCTTGCCGGCGCTGTCCCGGCCTTCGAAGACGACGACGAGGCGCTCGCCTTTTCTGGACGTGGGTTTGCAGCTTGACGAGTTCGAATTGAAGTTTTGCTAGATCTCGCTCGTAAGGCTTTCGCTTTAGCTTTTTGGCGTAAGGATAGCCGTCGCCGGTCAGCGCCTTCTCCTTGATCTCGGGGGGGAGATTGGGATTGTTGATGTCAAACGGGATCGCCCCTTCCTTTGCGGTTTTCTTGGAGTTGTTTTTTGCGCCTTTCGCGGCGCCTGACGACTTTTTCGTTTCCGGCATGCCGGCCTCCCGTCACTGGTGTCATGTTTGTGTCGTGCTCATGCACCTTAAGTTCTAACCATGATGAGATTAGGAATTAAGCCGACATCGGGAATGGTTTTGGACTCCTCCTATTTGGTTGATACAAGTCAGCCGATCAAGACCTCACGGCGCCTGGGCAGGAACGGCGATAGCGAGGAGCGCGGAGCAAACGGCGAAATGCGGAAGCGGCTGAATTCGATCTTGCAGAGTGTGCTCGGGCGGCCTGGAAGCTCGGGCAATGTGCCTACCGGCTCGCAGGCCAAGGCGGCTATGGATTGGCGCGTGATGCTTGCCGCCATGCCGGATGCGGCTGTGGTGCTCGATTATTCGGGGCATGTCTTGGAGATCAACGCCCCCTTCAGCGAACTCTATCCGGATGTGCGCTCGGGTCAGCCGCTCAGCCGTTGGCTGCGCAATCCAGATCTCCTGCAAGCCATTGAGGATGCAGCGAGTGGTCAGCCCGAAGTTGTGAACCTTATCCATCGCCTGCCAGTAGAAAGGCGCATTGCGGCGCGCATCGTGCGGCTTGGGGTGATGTCAGCGCAAGAAGCTGACCGCAAGACGCCATTCTATCTTGTGACGTTTCGCGATCTAACCGAACAGGACAAGCTTGCGCAGATGCGCGAGGACTTTATCGCCAACGCTAGTCATGAACTGCGTACGCCACTCACCTCGCTCCGTGGATTCATCGAAACACTGCAAGGCCCGGCCCGCGACGATACGAAGGCGCGCGATCGCTTTTTGATACTGATGGCGGGGCAGGCGGAACGTATGACACGCCTTATCGATGATCTGCTCTCACTAAGCCGCGTGGAAATGCGCGCTCACGTCATGCCGAGAACGATCATCGATCTCAACGAGATTGCAGCCTACGTGCTTGAGACGCTTCAACCAATGTCTGACGCTGCGGGGGCGCAGTTGCGCCTGGAGCCGGATCAATCACGCGCACTGTTTCGTGGTGAGCGTGATGAGATCGTGCAGGTCATTTCCAATTTGGTTCACAATGCCATCACCTATGGCGGCAAGGGGGTGGAAGTTCTGGTTACGGTTGCGCGCGTTCCAGCGCGTGGCGGTCAGCCCGAACGGGTCGGCGTCGCCGTTCGAGACAATGGGCCGGGCATTTCAAAAGAGTATCTGCCTCGGCTGACCGAACGCTTTTACAGGCCGTCTGTCAGCGTCAGTCGAGCAAAAGGGGGCACGGGGCTCGGCCTGGCCATCGTCAAGCACATCGTTGCTCGCCACCGAGGTGAATTGGAGATCCGATCACAGCTTGGTTCCGGGGCGTACGTTTTTTAGCCACGTTCAACGCCGCGGAGTGAGCTACCGCTATTAGTAGTTCTCGATTTTTGGCGTGAAGGTTGGGGTGCGTCGAGCGAGCGCCTTTGCGGTATCGCTGCCAGTAAAAAAGGGCCGGAGCTGCCCCCCGGCTCGCTCCGGCCTCCCCCGCTGCCGGCGGCATTGCCGCGGCGCAACTGATTGAAGTCTTTGTCGGTTAGATCGTGAAGTTCACGGCTTGACCGCTACACACTTCAGCTCAACACGCACTAGGCGCGAACCTTGGTGGCGTCTCCAATAGCCTCCACTGGTGCGGGAGCCGGCTCGCGGCGACGAACCTGCGGTGGTTGATAGGCGCGGCGGGCGTGGAATTCACAGTAGGGCAGGCCAGCAACCTTGGTCTTGCCACAGAAATGGAAATCGGAATGCTGCGGATCGCCGATCGGCCAACGGCAGTTGCACTCCGTGAGTGTCTGGATGCTTTTGCGCTCTTTCAGCGGGATGACCAGCTCTTCTTGAGCAGGCACGTAGGGCTCTGCATCGGGTTGATAGAGTGCGCGCACGGCAGGATTGCCAACCTGCGTGAAGCGGGCTTTCTGCTGCGGACGCTTCGCGGCGGCTTGTGGCATCCGCGGCCGCGGACGGTGCGATTTCATCCGGGTCGTGGTGGCGCGACCGGATAGACCAAGGCGGTGCACCTTGCCGATGACGGCGTTGCGCGACACACCTCCGATGCGGCCAGCGATTTGGCTCGCGCTCAATCCCTCCGACCAAAGCTTCTTGAGAAGCTCAACGCGTTCGTCGGTCCAGGCCATAATGCGGCTCCCTGACAGTATGTCTTTGGCTGGTCCGCGATGGAGCGCGGACAGACTCATTCATGCTCCGGCTGCCACACGAAGCTTCGAAGAGCGCACAAAGGCGCTGCCGAAGCTGGGGCTCGACCGAACTTGGTTACGGACGCTTACTGGGGGATCACTCGGATGCTGACGCGCACAAACGCGCCCCGATGGGGGCGAACGCGAAAAAAGAACTCATACAGAGACATGCCGAGAAGGCGGAAATGAGTCGTGCGGCGCAAATTTGTTCGCACTTGTTCCGCAGTCAATGCCGGCTAAACACTACGCGGTGGCCGACATCTCGTTGGTGACGGGAGGAACACTACAATATCCTGTTTCGTGTCTACAAGCCGAAGCGTGCATGACGCATGGGTGTTGACAGACGGAAGTGGCTTGCACGCAACAGACTGATTCGCTGCTGCCCGGAATTTCAGGCATGAGGCGTCCGCAAGGCTGGGACGCCCACAGGTTTGTTCTATATGCGACCCAATCGGGTCCGCGTTGACAGGTTGCCTGTTGCAGATTATCAACTGTCGCTTCGCGGTCGCCGAAAAATGGCGGCCTTTTTGGTTTTTCTGGGTTTCCGCGAAGGAATGTGAGAGATGACCGAGAGCGGTCCGACCTCGCGGCAGGGCACACCACTGCGCCTTGTGTCGACAAATGCGGCAGCGGGTGCACATGGAACTGGCCCCTCGCCGGCGGTCATGGCGACCTATGCGCGCCAGGATCTTGTCTTTGAGCGCGGTGAGGGCACCTGGCTGATCACCGAAGCAGGTGAGCGCTTTCTCGATCTCGCCTCCGGCGTCGCTGTCAACGCGCTCGGGCACGCCCATCCCCGCCTCGTCGCTGCGCTGACCGCGCAGGCGCAAAAGCTCTGGCACACCTCTAACCTTTACCGTGTCGAGGGCCAGGAGCGTGTCGCAGAGCGGCTTGTGGAAATGACGTTTGCGGACCGGGTGTTCTTCTGCAATTCGGGGGCCGAAGCTTGCGAAGGCGCGGTCAAGACGGCGCGGCGCTATCACTATGTCAATGGTGCGCCGGAGCGCACGCGCATCGTCACATTCGAAGGCGCGTTCCACGGCCGCACGACCACAATGCTCGCCGCAGGCGGCAATCCGAAATACATGGAGGGGTTTGGGCCTGAGGCTCAAGGTTTCGATCACGTTTCTTTTGGCGACCACGAGGCGCTGGAGCGTGCCATCGGGCCGGAGACGGCTGCGATCATGATCGAGCCAGTACAGGGAGAGGGCGGGGTTCGCACCGTCCCCGACCAATGCCTGAAGGGCCTGCGCGACCTGTGCGATGAGAAGGGCCTTTTGCTGATCTTCGACGAAGTGCAGTCGGGTGTCGGCCGCACGGGTCGGCTGTTCGCACATGAGTGGGCGGGAATTACGCCTGACCTCATGGCGATCGCGAAGGGTATCGGCGGCGGTTTTCCAGTGGGCGCGTTCCTGGCGACGGAAGCGGCGGCCAAGGGGATGACGGCGGGCACGCACGGTTCCACATTTGGCGGCAATCCGCTTGCGATGTCGGTGGCCAATGCAGTGTTGGACGTCGTTAGCGATCCTGAGTTTATGAAGGACGTGCAGCAAAAGTCGCTTCGCTTCAAGCAGGCCTTAGAAGGCTTGCGCGATCGCTTTCCGGACAAGATCGTGGAGGTGCGCGGACGCGGACTTTTGATGGGCGTGAGGCTGGCGCCGTCACTGGCGCCGCCGGCGGTCGTCAAAGCGGCGATCGGCCGAAAGCTGTTGGCGGTTGGCGCGGGTGACAATGTGGTTCGACTGCTGCCGCCGCTCAATATCCGTGACGATGAGATTGCCGAGGCTGTTGATCGCCTTTCGCTGGCGTTGTCGGATCTGTCCGGCTCGGGCACCTGAATCAGGCATTTAAGTCACACCAAAACCAGCGGCCCTTGGGTCGCTTTCAGGACGTTTTTCCACCCAAGAAGGCCTTCGATATGGCTCCCAGACATTTCCTTGATCTCGACCAACTCCCGGCCAAGACGCTGCGGCGGATCATCGACAATGCCCATGCCATGAAAAAGGCGGGGCGGCGCACGCCGGCGAAACTCAAGCCGAAAGGAATCGCGGAAGCGGTTCTGGTGATGATCTTCGAAAAACCATCGACGCGCACGCGCATTTCGTTCGACGTTGCAATGCGCCAGCTCGGCGGCCAGACGATCGTGCTCAATCATACGGATCTGCAGCTGGGCCGAGGTGAATCCATATCGGATACTGCGCAAGTCGTTTCGCGGTACATCGACGCGATCATGATACGCGCCAACTCGCATGAGACGCTGCTGTCGTTGGCCGAATACGCCACTGTCCCTGTCATCAACGGGCTCACCGACAAGAGTCATCCGTGTCAGGTGATGGCGGATATCATGACCTATGAGGAGCACCGCGGTCCGATCAATGGCAAGACAGTTGCCTGGGTGGGCGACGGTAATAACGTAGCCGTGTCGTGGATGCAGGCGGCGGTTCAGTTTGGCTTTGCCATTCGCATCGGGTGTCCTCCGGCGCTGAAACCAGAAAAGACGGTTATCGATTGGGTGCGTGCCAACGGTGGCGATCTCACAATCACCACGGACGCACAAAAGGCAGTTGCTGGTGCGGATTGCGTCGTGACCGATACTTGGGTCTCGATGGGCCAGTCTGATGCTGCGCGGCGCAAGAAGTTGTTAAAACCCTATGCCGTGGATGACGCGCTGATGAAACGCGCGCACAAAGACGCGATCTTCATGCATTGCCTGCCAGCTTATCGCGGTCTAGAAGTCACCGCCTCGGTGATCGATGGTCCTGCGTCCGTCATTCTTGATGAGGCAGAGAACAGGTTGCACGCTCAAAAGGCGATCCTGGCCTGGTGTCTGGGAGTCGACTAGGGTCGTGGCGCCATTCTATTGAATTGCGACAGTATTCTAGCCATTTGATTATTCACTGCTTCTCTTTGGAGTACAGCGTCCCGCTGGTCGGGAAGCATGTTGGATGGACGCGACGATATGAACGAGAGTGAGCGTCGTGCCGGCGCTACAATAGTTGGCGAGGATGATATTGTTCTGCCGTTTCAGACCGTGCGCTCCCGCGTGACTGGAAGGCTGGTGCGGCTTGGCGAGACGGTCGACCTCATTTTGAAGCGGCACGACTATCCCGACGGAGTGAGCGAGACGCTGGGTGAGGCGCTTGCTTTGACGGCGCTGATCGGCGCTGGGCTCAAGTTCGAGGGCCGGCTAATCCTGCAGACGAAATCGGATGGTCCGCTCGATTTCCTGGTTGCTGATTTCTCCACTCCTGGTGCGCTGCGCGGTTATGCGAGCTTTGACAAAGACCGCTGCGCCCAGGTTTCGGGCGACGGTGAGCCTGCACTGCTCGGCGTGGGACATCTCGCCATGACGATCGATCCTGGCGGCGAAATGGAGCGCTATCAGGGGCTGGTGCCACTCGATAAAACGACGCTGTCAGAGGCAGCGAACACATATTTCCGCCAATCCGAACAGTTGCCGACCTTTATCCGGCTGGTGGTTGCGCGAGAGCGAACCGGTAGCGATCGTGATGCTGATGGCGGATGGCGTTGGCGCGCGGGCGGCATCATGCTGCAACACGTCGCGCATGAGGGAGGCAGGGCCGCCGAAGAGATGGCGGCGGCGGAAGAGCGTGGGTCTATGCTCGGCGAGGAAGACGATGATTGGCAGCGCGTCACGATACTTGCCTCTACGGTCGAGGATCACGAGCTCGTCGATCCGCTGCTGTCACCAGAGCGGTTGCTTTATCGCCTCTTTCACGAGGAAGGCGTACGCGTCCAGGAAGCGCGCAAATTGACGGAATATTGCACTTGCTCGCGCGAGCGCGTGTTCGGATTTCTCAAGCGTTTCGGCCGGACCGAGCTTGATGACATGCATGAGCCGGACGGCACAATTTCGGTCACATGCGAGTTCTGCTCGACGCGATACGTTTTTGATCCCGCGGAGCTGGAATAGCGGGATTGGGGTAGGCGTTGCCAAATAGCAAACCTGATTGCATCATGCTGGAATGATTGTCTGTGCTCAGAAGGTGCGATCGACAGGGTGATGGAACAGGCCCGGCCAGCCACTAGAAGCTATTGCTGCAGCGCCATTTCGCTCATGTGCGGGGGTATGCCTCGCGCTGTTTCTACCTGCGTGATTGCATTGTTCATGCTCGGTTCGGTCGGGTGGGGCTCACTGGCTCGGGCGGCCGATATGGTCGTGCGCGAAGTGACCGAAGCTCTCGTCAAATCCGCCAGGCAATCCCCGGCCGATTTTTCAGGTCGCGATTTTACCTACCTCGATTTGTCGTCGCTCGATTTCAAGGGCGCCAATCTGGCAGATGCCGATCTTTATGGAACCGATTTTACAGGCGCCAATCTTGCTGACGCGGACCTTTCAAACACGCGGCTTGATCGCGCGGTCATCATTCGTGCTGACTTTTCCGGTGCAAAGCTTGCCGATGCGAGGATATTGCGACCGACGGTTTTTTTCAGACCTGCAGTTTGATCAGTCCGAAGCGCCCACGTTTCGCGGTGCCATGATGCAGCGTGTGCGCGTGCAGGCGCGCATGGATGGGGCGGATTTTTCCGATGCCGATCTCACGGAAGCTGACTTCAGTCCTTATGAGGATCGGGCGGGAGAGGGAACTATTACGACGGTGCCGCGCAATGAGTTGATGAGCGCCAAATTCGTCAATGCGCGCATGAGTAAGGCCAACTTTTCGCGCGTGATCATGCGCTTTGCCAATCTGCGCGGGGCGGATCTTTCGGGCGCGATTCTTCGTAATGCGGAACTTGTTGGTGCCAATCTGGAGGGCGCCAACCTTACCGGCGCGGACATTACGGGGACCGATTTCGCACGTGCCAATCTCAAGGGTGTCCGTGGGCTCGATACGGCCATCGGGCTTGAAGCGGCGCTGAATATGGATGCCGCCATCCGCTGACGTGCGAGCGAGCGGCTGTGCGCTGGTGTCAGGCTCCGCTTGCCGGTGCTCAGGTTTCCGCCCAGTCTGCGAGGCGGGTAAGAAAGCCCATGCATTTTTGAAGCTCACTTTCCGCGATCCATTCGTTGGCAGTGTGTGCTTGTGCGATGTTGCCAGGGCCGCATACGACCGACGGCGCGCCCGCGTGCTGAAATAGACCTGCCTCAGTCGCATATGAGACGGCGTGCGTGTCGTTCTGGCCGGCGAGCTTCATTGCAAGACTGACCACCTCCGCGTCCCGTTCGATGCCGAACGGGGGACGCGGTTCGACAATTGAATGTCAATTGAGGCTTCTGGGGCGACGGCGTGCATTCGCGGCAGGCACGTCTCATTCACATACTGAACGAGGCGCTTTTCGACGGCATCAATATCGAGGCCAGGTGTGGCGCGAATTTCAAACCCGACGCGGCAGGTGATGGGCACAATGTTCGACGCTGTGCCGCCACTGATCTCTGTGATCTGCAACGTCGCATAAGGTGGGTCGAAGCGCTCATTGTGCGTTGTCGCTTTGAGTTCGGCCTCGATCCGCATCAGTTCCTCGATCACGAGACCTGCGTAATGGATCGCGTTGACGCCGAGCGGGGCCATGCTGGAGTGAGCGGCACGACCGGAGACGGTGATGTGCCAGCGCACGGGGCCTTTGTGAGCATCGACAACGCTCATGGAGGTTGGCTCGCCGACGAAAACCATGCGCGGGCGCGGCAGCGTTTCGCCCAGCTCCGCAATCATGGGGCGCACGCCGACGCAGCCGATCTCCTCGTCGTAGGAGAAGGCGATATGAATTGGCGTTTTGAGATCGCGGCGTTTGAAATCAGGAACGGCGGCGAGGACGCAGGCTAGGAAGCCTTTCATGTCAGCGGTACCGCGCCCGTAAAGACGTCCGTCCTTTTGGACCATCTGGAAGGGGTCTGTGTCCCAGCTTTGCCCGGTGACAGGGACAACGTCGGTATGCCCGGAAAGTGCAACGCCGGCTTTGTCGCGCGGGCCGATGGTGGCGAAGAGGTTTGCCTTCTCGCCGTCGTCGGTGAATATCAACGTCGAGGCGACGCCGTGTTGCGCCAGATAGTCTTCGATGAAGCGTTGAATGGCGATGTTGCTTTTGTGGCTGGTCGTATCGAAGGCAACAAGCCGCGCCAGCAGCTCCGTGGTTGCGTAAGTCGGGCCGTGCATTGGTGCTTCGCCTCGAGGTGATATCAGCGTCAAGCTTGCTACTTGCGAGCAGTTTTGGCGGAAGCCATCGCAGGCAGCGTCGTTGCTCTCAGTTCAGGCTGCGCTTGGCAAACGGGCTGTCGAGCGAGAAAGCCGGAATGGCTACATCGAACAGTTGGCCATTCGCATCTTCCATTTGATAACTGCCGACCATGATACCGGATGGCGTCTCGAGCGGGCAACCGGAGGTGTAGCTAAAGCTTTCGCCTGGAGGGATCGTTGGTGTCAGGCCGACGACGCCGGGGCCGCGGACCTCCTGCGTCATGCCGATGGCGTTTGTGATGCGCCAAAGCCTGGAGCGCAACTGCACCGATTCTGCCCCTTCGTTGGAGATAATGACCGTATAGGACCAGAAGAAATGGTTCTCATCTGGAGAAGACTGGTCCTCCACGTACTGGGGCTCGACGCGGACGCGGATGCCGCGAGTGACGGCTTCGTACATGGAAGGACGGCTCCTCAGGGACATCGACAATGGGGCAAGCTAAAGGGCTTTGCTGGCGCGGAGTTTATGGCGAGGACGGTTTGGGTCAAGCTGGATTAAGCGCGAACTAGCTTAGGCGTAGGCAGCGGCAAGTGCACCATCCAAGTCAGCTAGAAGATCATCAACGGCTTCAAGGCCGACCGACAGGCGTATGGTTCCTTCGCCAATCCCGAGCTCTGCGCGTGCTTCAGGCTTGAGGCGCTGGTGTGTGGTCGTTGCTGGGTGGGTGACGAGGCTCTTGGCATCGCCGAGATTATTTGAGATCCGCGTAATCTTCAGCGCATTAAGGAAGCGAAACGCTTCCGGCTTGCCGCCGTCGATGTCGAAGGTGACGATCTGGCCGCCGCCGGTCATTTGCTTTCGGGCAATCGCCTCCTGCGGATGGTCGGCTCTGAAGGGGTAGAGCACGCGCTTGATGCGGCTTTGATTGGCGAGTGCGTCGGCGATGACGGCTGCGGATTCACTTTGTGCTTTGACGCGAATGGGAAGCGTCTCCAAACCTTTCAGCATGACCCAAGCGTTGAACGGGCTGATCGCTGGACCGGTCTGGCGGAGAAAATCTTGTAGGTGGTCTTTCAGGAAATGGGAGGAACACAGAACCAAGCCGCCAAGGCAGCGGCCCTGGCCATCGATATGCTTGGTTGCGGAATAAACGACGATGTCGGCGCCATATTCCAGCGGCCGCTGTAGCATTGGTGTGGCGAAAACGTTGTCGACGATGGCCTTTGCGCCGGCGGCGTGGGCGATTTTGCAGACCTCTGCGATGTCAACAAGTTCCAGCGTCGGATTGGCTGGCGTTTCGAAGAAAAAAGCCTTCGTGTTGGGGCGGACGGCGGCCTTCCACTCATCCAGATTGCGGCCGTCGACGAGGGTGCAGGCGATGCCGAGCCGTGGACACAGTGTTTCTACGATGTAGCGGCAGGAGCCGAACAGCGCGCGTCCGGAAACAATATGGTCGCCCGCGCTGAGGCAGGAGAGGATAGCTGCCGTCACCGCAGCCATTCCTGTTGCCGTTCCGCGCGCTTCTTCGGCTCCTTCGAGGAGCCGAATGCGTTCTTCCAGCATGGAGACGGTGGGATTGCCAAAGCGCGAGTACTGGAAGCCCGGGTCCTCATTCTTGAAGCGGGCCTCGGCCTGCTCGGCGCTGTCGTAAACAAAGCCTTGCGTCAGAAAGAGCGCCTCGGACGTTTCGCCAAATTGGGAACGCAGTATACCACCGTGCACGAGCCGGGTTTCGGGTGCCCAAGTGGCGGGATCGGATGAGACGGTTTTGGAGGTCTTTGCAGACGCCATGGTGTGGCTGCTCCCTTTTCGTTGCGCGGACTGCATTCATCCGCTGCGCATCAAAAAAACCCGGTGCCCGTTTCTGAGCTGCCGGTTGACCGGCGCTCGGTTTGCGGTGCAATCCGGGTCTTGCGCACGGCCTTTTAGCGAGTTGTTTAACGTGGCTGCAAGCCGGCCGGCCAAATCGCCACGAACGATGGAATGGGGATTAGACCCCGCCGGACTTGGCGTCAAGGGGGGCATGGGGTACAGCGAAGGACGGAGGGGCGAGTATGACCAGGGTGAAATCGCAGGCAAAATCTCCAACGGCCGTTGGTAAGGCTCGTTCGGGCTCGGGCGGGCGGCCCGATGGCATCTTGCCAGCGCAGGTTATCCGGGTGCTGGCGGAGATGGGTGAGATCGTACCGGCTGAACCGTTCGGCGCGCGCCAAGTGCAGCCCGCTAGCCTCGATCTGCGCCTGGGAGACGTCGCTTACCGCGTGCGGGCGAGTTTTCTGCCTGGGCCCGGTATTCCGGTTAAAGTTCGCCTGGAACAACTCTCTCTGCACGAGA
>AERA01022997.1_pt1 | contig 10986 bp, 9 predicted proteins | sample 267968 | NCBI WGS metagenome assembly AERA01 (sample SAMN02954363, study PRJNA61401) | activated sludge metagenome | biome: terrestrial; feature: wastewater treatment plant; material: activated biomass; isolation source: activated biomass of an industrial wastewater treatment plant | reverse complement strand
CAGATTTCCGTCATCATGGGGCCGTGCGCGGGCGGTGACGTCTATTCGCCCGCGATGACCGACTTCATCTTCATGGTGAAGGATACGAGCTACATGTTCGTCACCGGTCCCGACGTTGTGAAGACGGTTACGAACGAGACCGTGACGGCTGAGGAACTGGGCGGCGCCCGAGTTCACACCACGAAGTCGTCAATCGCTGATAAGGCATTCGAGAACGACGTCGAGGCGCTTTTGCAAATGCGCCGCCTGATGGACTTCCTCCCAGCGAACAACATGGATGGCGTTCCAGTCCTGCCGACGCGCGACAGCTCCGATCGTATTGAGCACTCGCTCGATACCATGATCCCGGACAATCCCAATAAGCCCTACGATATCAAAGAACTGATCCTGAAGATGGTCGACGAGAGCGACTTCTTCGAGATCCAGGATTCTTACGCCAAGAACATCGTCGTTGGTTTTGCCCGTATGGAAGGCCACACGGTGGGGATCGTCGCCAACCAGCCAATGGTGCTGGCTGGCGTGCTCGACAGTGACGCATCCCGCAAGGCTGCGCGTTTTGTTCGCTTCTGCGATTGCTTTGAGATCCCGATTGTAACCCTGGTCGACGTGCCAGGCTTCTTGCCGGGAACCGCACAAGAGTACGGCGGTCTTATCAAGCACGGCGCCAAGCTACTTTTCGCATTCGCTGAAGCCACGGTGCCGAAAGTGACCGTTATCACCCGCAAGGCCTACGGCGGCGCCTATGACGTTATGTCGTCCAAGCACATTCGCGGCGACGTCAATTATGCGTGGCCCACTGCTGAAATCGCCGTGATGGGTGCCAAGGGTGCTGCTGAGATCATCTACCGCTCGGAACTTTCCGATCCCGAGAAGATCAAGGCGCGATCCGACGAATATCAGCGCCGCTTTGCTAACCCGTTCGTCGCCGCCGAGCGGGGCTACATCGACGAGGTGATTCAGCCGCACAACACCCGCAAGCGCGTCTGCCGTGCGCTCAATATGCTTCGCAATAAGACTGTCGAAAATCCTTGGAAAAAGCACGACAACATTCCGCTGTGATGGATTGAGAACGAACGGCGCGTGCTTGTTCCTTTGATGCGGTTGCTTAGAAGACGGATCCGATGCTGCAATGAGCCGGCCATCATTCGTGGGGGCAATGAGTGTGCGGCACACGGTGCGTCGGCCAGCGCTGTAAGAAATGAACGCGTGTCGTCGTCTCGCATACAAACGTGAGCACGCAATGCAGAACCAATTCGAGCAGCCGCTCGATCCGAGATAAAATACGTTTTTGAATGTAATTTCCTGCACTCAAGGTGCCGAACATGAAGATCGATCTTGCGGGAAAGACAGCCCTCGTTACGGGTTCGACGGCTGGTATCGGTCTTGCTATCGCGAAGGGTCTTGCTGCGACCGGCGCGCGCGTTGTCGTCAACGGCCGCAGCCAGAAGAGCGTTGATCGCGGAGTTGAAGCGATAAAGGCGGCGGTCAGTGGGGCGGATGTGATCGGCGCGCCTGCCGATGTCTCGACAGCACAAGGCTGCGATTTGCTCGCCCAGTCGGTGTCGCAGGTCGATATCCTCGTCAATAACACTGGGATTTTCGAACCAAAGGATTTCTTCGCCATACCCGATGACGACTGGACGCGATTTTTCGAAGTCAACGTCATGTCGGGCGTGCGGCTGTCGCGCGCTTACATGCCGGCGATGCTAGAAAAGGGTTGGGGCCGCATCGTATTCATATCGTCGGAATCAGCTCTCAATATTCCGGTCGAGATGGTCCACTACGGCATGACCAAGACGGCTCAACTCGCGATTTCGAGAGGGCTTGCCCAGATGACCGCAGGCACCGGCGTAACTGTAAATTCCGTCTTGCCCGGTCCAACTCGGTCTGAAGGCGTCGAAGAGTTTCTGATTACAATGGCCAAGGAGGCAGGCGTCAGCGTTGACGAGATGGCGCAAAATTTCGTCAAAGAGCATCGCTCGTCCTCGCTGATCCAGCGTTTCGCAACGACGGAAGAAGTCGCCAACATGGTGGTATTTGTATGCTCCAAGGAAGCTTCCGCCACGAACGGAGCAGCGTTGCGAGTAGAAGGCGGCATAATCAACTCAATCGCTTGAGACTTGAGTGATTTAATCGGAGAGAAGCAAGCGTGGCGAACATTTCGAAGGTGGCCGAAGCCATCAATCCTGGGCAAAGCGGTACCTCATCGCTCGTCGTCAGCCCGGAGCACACCGCTGCAAAGGTCGGCTCAGGAGTGATCCCGGTCCTTGCGACGCCGGTCATGATCAACGTCATCGAGGCAGCCGCACTTGCCTGCGCCGAACACCTCCTTCCGCCACGTCACCAAAGCCTGGGTGTTCGGTTGGATGTCAGCCATATTGCCGCAACACCCGTGGGAATGAAGATCACAGCTGAAGCCATCGTCACGAAGGTTGAAGGCCGCACGGTCCATTTCAGGGTGACGTGCAATGATGAGAAGGAACTCATCGGCGAGGGCACGCACGAGCGCGTCATCGTCAACGTCGACCGCTTTGAGGAGCGCGTGCGTCGGAAATTGGAAGGACTTTAAGTGGCCCCAGGCGACGGCTCATCGCCCGCCGAATAGCCGTTGCCAGATGCCTTGCGCGCGCTTTGCCGCTGCGCCGCTCTGATCGACTGCGATGAGTAGAGTGCCAGTAACCCCGTTTTCCGCTTCTTCCATAGCCAGGATGATGCCGCCACCTTCCTTTGCGCCTTCGCGGAATATGAAGTCGCGCGTGTTGGAAGTGTCAGGAACGGGCCGCTGATTGTAGGGCGCATGCGAGTTATAGACACGTAAGCTCATCTCATCGGGAAAGTATACCTGTCCGGTGAGCACGGATTTATCATTCAAAAGCGCTTTGATATGAATGTGCGGCGTGCGTCCGGGATACCAGCCTGGATAGATGCTCTGGAACGTCACATACCCCTTTGCGTCCGACAATTGCGTGCCGCGCAGATAGTGCTGGGCTTCGGCAGAGATGTTGCGTTTGTCGCCTTGTCTGGCATAGCCCGAATAAATCCCGCCTGCATCGCAATGCCAAATATCGATGCGAGCGCCTTCGATGGGCGCACATGAACCATTATCGATGAGCTTCAAGACGAGCTTGAGTGGCAGTCCTGGCCGGCCCTCGGAAATATCAGCGCGCACCAGTTTCGGATCGAAGTAGTAGGGTCCTTCCACCGCCTGCGGAAACAGGACGCACGTTCCAGGCAACTGCGCTGAAGGAGCGGTATTGGTTGCTTGTGCATGCCCAATGCGGATATCGAGTGGTGCGCTAACGGCGCCAAGTGAGAGGGCGCCGATAATGCTCCGTCGCGTTGGTTTTTCTGCCATGACCAGCATCTCCATGAGCAAAGCCGCGGCCATCGCGGGCGCATGGAGCAATTTGATCAGCCAATTGCGGCATCGAAGGGGTCACCGGAGACCCATCTCAGACGTCGTGTGCGCTCAATCCAAGATCAGCACGTAACCTTTGAGGTGCCCGACGAGCTCGGTCGCTCGCACGATGGACATTCCGTGGTTCTGCTCGTCAAACAACGGATGCTGTGTATCGGCCACTTGCACGAACGGACGGCTGTCACTGTCGCCAGGCAATACAACCTTGCACCGGAGCCCGAGCGTGGTTGACTTGCTGGCCGGCAGAGCATTGGCAAGCAGCCCGTTGATCGCGCGCCAGCCCGGTGAGACACCGAGGTTGAACCAGACCGAGTAGCGGCTGAAATCTTCGGCATTGATCTCAACCCAGGGTCCGTATTCAAAGTCCTCTTCATAACCATTGACGCCGATCACCATGACGCCACGGATGAAGTATCGCGTGTCATCAAGGATGCACAGATCCGAAGATGCGATGGCGCGGCGTTCTTTTTCCTCAGCCGTGAGTGAAAAGATTGCATCGGGCAGGTTGTAGGCCAGTGCCGGGAAGCCGCGATGAAGCTCCGCACATGACGGGCACCGGTACCGCATACGCGGAACATGCTGTTGTCTAATTTCAAGCGGCCGGAACACGGATTGCTACTCCATGGATGAAACGATTTGCGCCAGCATAGCTGCACAGCCCTTTCGGTCAGGTTGCTCGACTTGGTTAAGCGTTCGTTGAAAAGCGCCCATACGCTGACACTCTCGCGATTTCTCCAATTGCAGTCTCAGCGATTTCAGTCGTGAGCAGGATAACGATTTGGCTCACGTGCGAGACGCTCCGCGCGTGCCGTCCCGAAGCGGGTGGCAGCCTGCGAATTGAAATTGAACACAGGGCTGCACACGATCGGCAGTCGCCAAAGGGCCGGATACCGGCGCGGGGCATTATTTTCGATTCGCATGGGTTGCCCAATTTTTTGCCCCGAGCATGAACCTCCGATTAAAACGCGGTTCAGAGTGGGTTCAACGGCGCCAGTGCATCTTGGGCGTCATCAAACACCTTCTTCCAATTGGCGGAGCTGATCCGCTGCAACACGCTGGAGATGAAAACATGACCGCCAAGTTTCTTATCCTCACCGCCGCGATCCTAGCCGCCACCACTGCGACGGCTTCCGCACACTCGACCCGGCCGATCGATCGTCACTTCGACAATCAGTACAACCGGATCGAGAACGGACGGCAAAGCGGTTCGATCACGTGGCGCGAAGGTCGCAAGCTTCGCGCTGAACAGCGCGGAATTGCTCGCTTGCGCTCGCATTACCTTTCAGACGGAAATCTGACAGGACGCGAGTACCGCGATCTGCGTCGCCGTCAAAATGCGGCAAGCTGGCATATCGTCAACGAGAAGCATGATTCCTGGCGCCGTCCGAGGTTCCTGCCGCGCGTCGGGCGTTGATCCCCACCGTCTGTACCTGCGCGAGGAGGCGGGTCGCTCCCTGAGGGGCGGCCCGTTTCTCTTTGTAATCCTCAACATGAAAATACACGGCGCGATGAAAGTTAGGTGAGTTGGTGCCATCTAGAGCCCGATCGGCTGAGATGGAAGCAACACTGCTTCCATCGAAGGCGTGAATCGGTCTCTCAAACGAAGGATTAGAGCAGGACTCATTGGCCAGACATGATTCAATCTACCCCTGGCCTGCTCGTAGGGACCGATCTCGGAGCCTCTCGGTTCGGCTACGTTAGCGGATTGGTAAGGTTAATAATTTATGCTGCGCTAGGTTCTGTTGTACACGCGGGCGAGGCAATGAACGAGTTCAAGGGTATTTCCATCGATAGTATTATCGAACGCGGCAGCGTTTCTGAGGCCGATGTGTTGAAGCTGCGCAGCCTCGCCTACGCCGACGGTGCTATCTCGCTTCCAGAAGCAGAACTCCTGTTCAAGCTCAACGACGCCGGCCTTTCCGTCCCGTGGACATGGAATCACTTCTTCATCGAGGCCATCACAGATTTCCTCGTCAATCAGGCCGAGCCGTTTGGCTACGTCAACGCCCAGAACGCAAGCTGGCTGATCGAGCGCATCAGCCATGACGGACAGCTCGATACGCGGACCGAACTTGAACTCGTCATCAATGTCATTGATCGCGCACGCTGGTCACCCGAAAGTCTCGTGAGGTTTGCATTAGCACAGGTGCGTGATGGCATATTGACGGGCAAGGGTGTGCTGCGTGACCGACTGAACCTTGAGCCGGGCACAATCGGCGAGGCCGATGTCGAGCTGCTGCGGCGCATACTTTACGCGTTCGGAGGTGACGGTAACGTTGCGGTCACGCGCGCTGAAGCCGAAGTTCTGTTTGAGATAAACGACGCGCTCAAAGGCAAATCCATTCCGGCATGGACCGACCTGTTCGTCAAGGCAATCGCCAATTCGATCATGTCCGTATCGTCCTATGCCGTGCCATCACGCGAGGAGGCTCTGCGGCGTGATGCGTGGCTCGACTATCATACCAATCTGTCGCCGCTGGGATTGATCAAGAAGTTCAGCAAAGGCGGCGTGTCACTCCTGCAGGGCTATCGACTGCTGACACGCGAGGAGTGCGCGCTCGATCGCCTGGAACAACAGCGCCTCGAATTGATCGTCAATGAAAAGGTGACTGAGGGCGAAGCAACATGGCTCGCCGAAAGAATTGTTCGCAATCGCGGTGTGGACGAGAACGAGGCGGCGCTGCTTGCTTTCCTGCGTGCCGAGAGCCCGGAGATTCACCCCGCGCTCAAGAGTTTGATTTCGAAGTATGCACCAGCCGCGTGATGATCTGCTTTCAGCAGAGCAACACACATCATCGATGCCAATCGCAATGAAATCCGGACGAGACGGCGCGGAGTACCAATTTTGCTGTTGAACCAGCCATTGTGCTTGGCAAAAGCATGTGGCTGAGCTTTCAGCCGAGAGCCACGAAATATCAAAAAGATGGCATTGCTGCCGAGACCGGAGGAACGGCTGAAATTCCCCGTTGGACCCCGAAATACTGGCCTCATGGCAGGCTCAGATCCATACTGAAGGGCCGCTGAGCTGCACGCTGGGCTGCGGCCAAGTGAACATGCTGCATCACAATGCCATATTATCGATCGATTGATCGAAACACCTCCACCCCTTGACCCATGTGATCCACCGGTCCACTCATCGGCACGCCGCAGTACCGCTGTTCGATGTCACGTGCTCGGTTGATCGACGGGCACGATTGAAGCGAAGTGGGGCAGGGACATGTGGCTTCCGCATTCTAGATTGCAGGTGCGTGAAATCCTTCTCATCGGGGGGCCTGCGGTATTGCTGGTGATAGGTGCCTTTTGGCTCGCCTATCAATTTGTCCGGCCAGCGCCGCCAAGCCACATCGTCATCACCACCGGTTCCAAGACTGGCGCCTATTATGCCTTCGCCAACCGCTATCAAACGGAACTCGCCAAAAGCGGAATCAAACTTGAGGTGATTCCCTCGCAAGGATCTGTAGAAAATCTAGAGCGTCTCAAAAACGATGATAACCGCGTCGATCTAGCGCTTATGCAAGGTGGCATCGCCGATGAGCGAACCGCCCCGCACATCATGTCCTATGGGCGGATTTTCCTCGAGCCGGTCTGGATTTTCTACCGATCGGAATCCTCTATAGATCAACTATCCACGTTGAAGGGCGAACGTATTGCGATTGGGCCACAAGGCAGCGGTACGCGAAAGCTTGCCTCGGAGCTGTTGCGCGCATCTGGCGTAGATGGGTCCAATTCAACCCTGCTGCCGCTTGGCTCGGATGCAGCAGCCGAAGCCCTGGACAAGGGCGAAATCGACGCCGCCTTCTTCACATTGGCTCCAGAGAGCCCGCTCATCGCCAAACTGATGCTTGATAACAAGATCAAGCTCATGAGCTTGAGGCACGCCGAAGCCTATACGCGCCGCTTACCCTTCCTATCGCGGGTTGTTCTGCCTGCAGGTGTTGTTGATCTGGCACAGAATCTGCCGAGATCAGATGTCAACTTGGTGGCTGCACAGGCCGCGCTCGTGGCTCGCAAAGACCTACATCCAGCGCTTGCCTGGCCATTGATCGATGCATTGAAATCGACGCATTCCGGTGGTGGCATATTCCAGCGCGTTGACCAGTTCCCGCAAGGGCACGATCCCGAATACCCCATGTCCGAAGATGCTGAGCGGATGTACACGACGGGGACACCATTCTTTCAAAGGTTCCTGCCGTTCTGGCTGGCGAGCCTGATCGAGCGCATGCTCGTCATGGTCGTCCCCTTCGCGACTATCCTGATTCCACTGCTCAAGCTTGGGCCGATGATCTATGAGTGGCGCATCCGCTCTCGACTGTTTCACTGGTATGCTAGGTTGAAGGCCCTGGATAAGCGTGTTGGCGAGGGCGGAGAAACCGCGCAAAACACTACAGAATTGACCGATGAGATCAATCAGATCGACGAGGCTGTCAGCACAATCCCAGTGCCGCTGCACTATTCTGACCGGCTCTATGAACTTCGTGCCGCCATCGAACTCGTGCGCAATCGCATAGCAGCCAGGGGCTGACGCGCTCCGCATTCACCCTTCGTCGGCATCTGGTTCGCGAAATTAAGCCTTTTGTCGCTGCCCGAGCCGGTTTACGGGCGCCACAAGGCCGTCTAGAACACGGCTGCCTGGCAGTTCCCGCCAGGGGCCGATTGCGAGGGACACCACAGGTCATGTTCGAGAAAATTCTAATTGCGAACCGTGGTGAGATCGCGTGTCGCGTCATAAAGACCGCACGCCGGATGGGCATCAAGACGGTTGCCGTTTATTCGGATGCCGACCGCGACGCGCTGCATGTCGAAATGGCGGACGAAGCTGTCCATATTGGGCCGCCAGCAGCCGCTGAATCCTATCTCGTGATCGATAAGATTATCGCGGCGTGCAAGGCGACGGGCGCACAGGCGGTTCACCCTGGTTATGGCTTCCTGTCGGAGCGCGAGGCATTTGCGGTCGCGCTTGCAAAAGAGGGCATCGTCTTCATCGGTCCCAACCCCAAGGCAATTGCTGCCATGGGCGACAAGATCGAGAGTAAGAAGGCGGCGGCCGCTGCCAATGTGTCGACCGTCCCGGGCCACCTGGGCGAAATCGCCAACGCCAAGGATGCCGTAAAGATCGCCAAGGAGATTGGCTACCCGGTCATGATCAAAGCCTCCGCGGGCGGCGGCGGCAAGGGCATGCGCATCGCCTATGATGCGAAAGAGTGTGAAGAAGGCTTCCAGCTCGCGCGCTCGGAGGCGAAATCGTCATTCGGTGACGACCGCGTCTTTATCGAAAAATTCATTGAGAACCCGCGCCACATCGAGATCCAGGTGCTGGGCGATAAGCACGGCAACATCATCTATCTGGGTGAGCGAGAGTGCTCCATCCAACGCCGCAACCAGAAGGTGATCGAGGAAGCACCGTCGCCGCTGCTCGACGAAAAGACACGCAAGGCAATGGGCGAACAATCCGTGGCTCTGGCGCGGGCTGTTGGCTACGACAGCGCGGGCACTGTCGAGTTTGTCGCCGGCCAGGACAAGAGCTTCTATTTCCTTGAGATGAACACCCGCCTGCAGGTCGAGCATCCCGTGACTGAGTTGATCACGGGCATCGATCTTGTCGAACAGATGATCCGCGTTGCTGCGGGTGAGAAGCTGTCGATCGCGCAGAAGGACGTGAAACTCAACGGCTGGGCGGTCGAGAGCCGCATTTATGCCGAAGACCCATATCGCGGGTTCCTTCCTTCTATCGGACGCCTCGTGCGCTATCGCCCGCCCCACGAAGGTTCAACTCCCGACGGCCTCACCGTCCGCAATGACACTGGCGTATTCGAAGGCGGTGAAATCTCAATGTACTACGATCCGATGATCGCCAAGCTGGTATCGCACGCACCAACGCGCTCAGAAGCGATTGATGTTCAGGCGACCGCCCTCGACGCCTTCTATATCGACGGCATCCAGCATAACATTCCCTTCCTGACAGCGCTGATGCAGCATCCGCGCTGGCGCAAGGGCGAGTTGTCGACCGGCTTCATCAAGGAAGAGTTCCCTGATGGCTTCAAACCACGCCAGCCCAAGGGCGAGGAGCTGAAGGTTCTAGCCGCCGTCGCCGCCGCAATCGATCACCAGAACAACGTTCGGCGCCGCGAGATCACACATCAGATGGACGGCCGCCCGGTCCAGTTCTCCAACCGCCGCGTGGTGGTGCTAGGCAAGACGCAGCAGAATGTATTGGTAGAAGGTGGCCTCGACACGCCCATCAAGGTGACGATGCTCGATGAAGCCGGCAACACCGTCGATATACTCGAACTCGCGACGCGCTGGTGGCCGGGTGAAGTCGTCTGGTCAGGCGTTGTTCGCGATCATGACGTATGCGTGCAAGTGCGCCCGATCCTGAACGGTTACGACCTGTCCTTCCGCGGCATCCATGTCCCCGCGCGCGTCTATACCATGCGTGAGGCAGAGCTTGCCGCGCTGATGCCAGAGAAGGCCGCAGCAGATATGTCAAAATATCTGCTTTGCCCCATGCCAGGGCTCGTCAAGGCGATCAACGTCGGCAATGGCGACGAAGTAAAAGCTGGCGATCCGCTAGCCGTCGTCGAGGCGATGAAGATGGAGAACATTCTGCGTGCCGAGCGCGACGGCAAAGTTAAGAAAGTTGCCGCCAAGGTTGGCGACAGCCTCGCCGTGGACGCCGTCATAATCGAGTTCGAATAGGGCTGCAGGGTCGGCTGGGGACATGTCGAGCACCCGGCCGCGTCCCATCCCTCGCTCGATGCTTGCACGTCCCTCGTACCTGCCACATCGCCCTATCGCGATCGCCCCGGTTGCCTTGCCGCGCAACGCCAAGATGCACCCGTTCGACTAAGCGCGAGCACCCGCCGATCTATCGACTTTTCCTTTGAACCGCCTGTTCCATGGAGCAATCAATGTCGCGCCGCCTGATTTCCTCCGGCTCCCCATTCGAATCGAAGATGGGATATTCCCGCGCCGTTGTCGTCGATGGTTGGATCATGGTTTCCGGAACGACTGGCTTCAACTATGAGACGATGTCGATTGCCGACGATGTGGTTGCGCAGGCTGAGCAAGCCTTTGCCAATATCTCCAAGGCGCTTTCCGAAGCTGGCGCAACGCTCGCCGACGTCGTGCGCGTTCATTACATTTTCCCTCGCGCTGAGGATTTTGAGCCCTGTGTGCCTGTGATGGGTCATCATTTTGGCGATGTGCGTCCCGCCGCAACGATTATCGTCGCCGGTCTCGTCGATCCTCGGATGAAGATCGAGATTGAGGTGACGGCCAAGTTGTCCAGCGCAGCCAGCTGAGCGGATCGTGGCCCGTAACTGTTGTCCTAAGCACAACTAAAGTATGGAGCGGCTGCGGGTTGAGCAGTTGCTTCATCCTACCTTCGAGATGACGTGAGCTATCGCTCCTGGCGATGCATTGATGTGGCGGCGATGTTCCAAAGCCAGCATTGTCACCGCGCAAGAGACCTCATCAGCGATGACGCCATCGATCAATAGTGCGGTCCAAATATGCGCTCTGAGCGTCCAGGCAACGGCCCAAATCGGTCTCTTAAACAAAAGAGATAG
>AERA01016519.1_pt1 | contig 11009 bp, 1 predicted proteins | sample 267968 | NCBI WGS metagenome assembly AERA01 (sample SAMN02954363, study PRJNA61401) | activated sludge metagenome | biome: terrestrial; feature: wastewater treatment plant; material: activated biomass; isolation source: activated biomass of an industrial wastewater treatment plant | reverse complement strand
AGCGGACCTGTTATTCAGCTTTAGCGGTGATGTGTATCAGCCCAGCATGACCTATACTTGTGAGAATGTACCTGCCTTCAATGTGGAGATCCCGGTACAGATCTGGGTAGCGGATGGTGGTACGGATGACAACTGTAACAACCAGATTGCCTGGAGTGAGCGCAACAAGGATTTCTGTACAACGACAATTGTCATCACAGATAATAATAATGTATGTGGTAGCCTGGTCGGTAGTGTACTGGCAGGAGAGATCCTGACAGACTACGCGGATCCTGTTGGCCTGGTAAGCGTTACCCTGACCACACCTGGTCAGTTCTTCCCATCCTATACTACGGTATCAGATGGCAAGTACCAGTTCTTCGGAGTTCCGTTCAACCAGGATTATACCATTACACCTAATAGGGATGACGAGCACCGCAATGGTGTCAGCACACTTGACCTGGTGCGCATCCAGAAGCATCTGTTGGCGAAGGAGCCATTTACCAGCCCTTACCAGTACATCGCGGCCGATGCGAACAATTCGAAGTCAGTCAGTGCCATCGACCTGGTGGAGTTGCGGAAGTTGATCCTCGGCTTGTATGCCGAACTGCCAAGCAATGAGAGCTGGAGATTCGTTGACAAATCATATCCGATGTCACCGGAGAATCCATGGCCGTTCAATGAGGAAATCGGTATTGAGTCGCTTACGGACACTTTGTTGAATAATGACTTTGTCGGCGTGAAAGTCGGTGATGTGAATAATACAGTGAAAGCCAATGCCCAGCAGATCCTGCCGCGTGGAGCCAGAAGGGTGATGAATGTGACTCTCGAAGCGCCTGATCAGGTTGCAGCAGGTGAGCGTGTGGAAGTTCGTCTGGTCGTTCCAGAGGCCATTGAAGGATTCCAGTGGACACTGGTCACTTCCGGTCTCGAGTTCGAAGGTGTACAGGGAGAAGCATTTGACCTCGGTGATCAGCATGTTGGCGACCTCGGAAATGGTGTCATTACCATGAGTTGGAACGAGCTGCGTGATCTTGACGCAGATATGTACAACCAGGGTGGCAGCATGATCCTCACCTTTACCGCAACTGAATCCGGTTCAATCGATCAGATGATCCGGTTAAACAGCGCCGTTACTGAAGCTGAAGCATATACCTTCGAAGGTGAGATCCTGGATGTGATCTTGTCACGGAGCAGTCTTGAAGCCGAGTTTGCCTTGTACCAGAACCAGCCCAACCCCTGGAATGCACAAACCACGATCGGATTTGTGTTGCCATCGGATGGCGCTGCTACACTGACATTCTTTGACATGACCGGAAAAGTGGTCAGGGTCATTGAAGGTGAGTACAAAGCAGGCTACAATACAATCTCGTTGACGACAAGTGAAATGCCAGGCACCGGCGTGATGTATTACAAACTGGAGAGTGGTGAATACTCGGCCAGTAAGAAAATGGTTAGGATTCAGTAGAAACTGAGCCTTCCAATAGAATAGCAAGAGCCTCCGGATATCCGGAGGCTCTTTTTTTGCCCGGGATTTTGACCGGCTCTCCATATGCTTCCATCGTTCTTTGGCGGACGGAAACTGCATCCAAATCATGAAATCATTGCATTAAATATTATATTTTATAATAATATCAATGTTTAAAACACTGATAATGAATTTATTAAACAGTAAAATATTTTTTCATTTAATATACTAAAACTAAATATTTTTTTATCTTTATCCCGCGATTCCGCTTTTTGCGAGTATCTATTAGTCTCAAAACTTATGAAAACTACACCTACCCCCCCTAGGTATGGCCGTTCGGCTATTTGGGCAATTCTTGGTTTCCTGTTCCTTTCCCTTGAGGCCTTTTCCCAGCTCCCTGTGGTGACGGTCAGGCTGGCTAATCCCAGTTATGATTGTGAAACCAACCGGTATTGTCTGGACGTAGAGTTCATGGCTGATCAGCCAGGGCTCATGGTCTTCGGAGTGAACGTCCGCTTCTTTTATGATGATGACGTCCTGGAGTTCCTGGAATTTACAGACTACCAGGCATCCTATGGTGATTTTCCGCCTTCCCCGCCACAGATCATTACCAATGGTCCCGCCGGTCCGGCATTGTTTAACCTGGCCGGTCCGGCCGAGTTTGTCAATGGAGCCGTACAGCTAGCCGATACCATGAATGGTATTGTCCTGAGTACCGTCACCTGGACGAAACTGTTCCAGATCTGTTTCAATGTGGATGATCCGGGAATGGATCCATCCAATTTCTGTCCTTCAGTGATCTGGGATCTGGAGGAAGATCCGGCGAATGGCGGCTATTTATCCGGTGACGATGGCGTGGTCATTACGGTAGTCAGTTCCATGCCAGGCGTAGAATCAGATCCTGTGACTGAGAATGTTGTCCAGTTCAACTGGATGTATTCCGGGGGCGGCGCTTCTCCGCCGTTTGGTATGCCGGTGGAGACCGTTTGTCGTTCGGTCGACTGTTCGCCCATGTTGATGTGTGCTGCCGACATTACGATTGAGTGTGATGTGGCGCCTGACGTCACGATCACGGGTGTAGCCACAGCCACGGATATCTGCGCGGGAGATATAACCATTTCGTATTCCGATATGACGATGTCCGGTGGATGTCCCGCGGAATACACCATCACCCGCACCTGGATCGCGATCAATGATTGCGACCTGGCGGATACCTGCTTGCAGACGATATCCATTGCAGATACCCGTGGACCCGCAGTGACTTGTCCCATGGACATCACTGTCCAGTGTACGAGTCAGATCCCGGCACCCAATCCAGGCCTCGTTACGGCTACAGATAATTGCGTGGGACAAATCACGTACGCGCACGAACGGGACTCTATCTCTAATCAGACCTGCCTGAACAGATACCTGCTTCACCGGATCTATTCCGCGACTGATGAATGTGGAAACGAATCCACCTGTATTCAGCGCATTACAGTCAATGATCAAACGCCGCCCATGATCACTTGTCCGGCGAATATCACGGTATCCTGTATCAACCAGGTGCCGGGGCCGAATATCAACCTGGTGACGGCCACAGATAACTGCGGAGGTCCTGTCACCATCACATTTGTGGGCGACCAGATCATCGGTGGTATGGCGTGCACAAACCGGTTTACACTCACCCGTACATATCGGGCTACGGATGCCTGTGGAAATTCAGCTACATGTGTCCAGTCTATTCGTGTCGATGACCAGACCCCGCCGACAATCGTGTGTCCCGCTGATGTTACAGTCACCTGTTCTTCCAATGTGCCCTCACCGAATACGGCTGCGGTTGTTCGAAGTGATAATTGCAGTGGGGGCGTGACCGTGATCCATATGAGTGATTTGATCATTAATCAGGTATGTGCGCATCGATATACGATCTGGCGCAGATATCAGGCGACTGATGTCTGTGGAAACACCGCCACCTGCATGCAGTCCATTGTCGTTAATGATATAGTTCCACCATCGATTACCTGTCCGGCAGACATCACGGTGACCTGTCCGGCTGATGTGCCGGCACCGAATCCGGCAGAGGCATCGGGGTCAGATAATTGCTCGGGCACGCCGGTGATCACCCATGTAGGGGATGTCAATATCGAGGTTGAGTGTGATCAGCGCTATACCGTACAGCGGACATACAGGGCGACCGATGCGTGTGGAAATTCTTCCACTTGCATTCAATTGATCCGTGTCCGGGATTTTGTTCCGCCCACGATCACCTGTCCGGATGATATTACCGTGACCTGTGCGGAAGATATACCCGCTCCGGAACCCGATGATGTCACGGTGAATGAAAATACTTGCGGAGGCCTGGTCACGATCAATCATGTGCTCGATGTGGTCACAGATTCAACATGCGCGCATGGCTATACCGTTCAGCGGTTTTATGAGGCCAGTGATCCTTGTGGAAACAGTACCCAATGTGTGCAACTCATTCGGGTGCAGGATGAAACTTCCCCGGCATTGACCTGCCCGGATGATATCACGGTGGAATGTCCCAATGATGTACCGGCTCCGGATCCGATGCTGGTGACGGCCACCGATAACTGTATGGGCGATGTGACCATCTCGTACTTTGATGAGTCGATCACCAATGTCATTTGTGATCAGCAATATACGATCGTACGGATCTATCAGGCTGAAGATGATTGTGGAAATGAAAGCACCTGTAGCCAGTTGATCTATGTACGCGATCTCACGCCGCCGGACATTACCTGTGCACCGGATGTCACGACATCAGATGAGACCCTGATCGATCCCCAGTTTACCGGTACGGCATCCGCCACAGATAATTGCGGCGGGGAAGTCACCCTGGACTATTCAGATGTAACCATTGAAGGACTATGCGCCAGCAATTTTACGATTGAGCGTACCTGGATAGCCACGGATAATTGTGGAAATTCATCGACATGTACGCAAATCATTCGCGTGCTTGGGGAGTGTTTCCTCGACCTGGCCCTGGTGAAAACGCTGGGTCCCGGCCAGGACACGATCCGCCCGGGAGATGATATTGATTTCATTATCCGGATTGACAATGAAGGGGAGACCACGGTCAGCGGCGTCACTATAACGGATTACATTCCGATTGGGTTTACCCTGAATGATCCGGACTGGACTGCCGGAACAGAGGGAAGTACCGGCATGAGCGCCTCCATTTACCTGAGTATCAGTAATGGGGGACTCCCGGCAGGCGGGTTTATGCCAGGTGATTTCCTGGAAGTTGAAATCACCCTGCAGGCGAACCTGGATGTCACATCCGGTGTCCATATCAACGTGGCGGAAATTTCCTCAATTGAAGATCCGGAAGGTAATGAGATTGGTTTCCTGGAGGCAGACAGTAATCCGGATGATGATGATACGAATGATCCTCCGGGAGAAGATGATATTGATCCCGAACCCTTCTGTATCTACATTGAACCCGGCATTGAAGGGGATATCCGGGTATGTTCAGGTGATGCCGAGGTCTATGTGGCGCGTCCGTATGATCCCACGCATACCTATACGTGGATGGTCAGTGATCCGGATGTGATGATCGTAGACGGTACAGATTCATCCATTACCGTTGTTTTCAATGTACCCAGTGGAACAATCGTATCCATTAAGCTGATCGATCAGGTGGGTATGTGCATGGCGATGGACTCCATACTGGTTATGGTACAGGATGCAGAGCCGATGGCCTGCATTGACCATTTCAACCTCAGCCTGGACAATGAATGCGGAACGATCATTACAGGGAATGTGATCCTGGCCGGTGAAGATCCGGGTGATGATGTCTATGAGGTCTTCGTGATTGATATGAATGGCGATACGGTGCCTGGTGGTTTGCTCACATGGGAGCATGTGGGTCAGACGTTCAAGGTGTCCGTTTGTAATGTATGTACCGGTCAATGTTGCTGGGGCTGGGTGACCGTTGAGGATAAGCTCCCGCCACGACTGGATTGTATCTGTCCGGTCAATAATGAGGACCGGATGTGTGATATCACTTGCCTGGATATTGAGCGCTTTCTGGCTGGCGATATTCCCGAGAACCTGCGCCCGATCGTGATGGATAATTGCAGTGATCCGGAATTGATCATCACAAACATTGAACTGGATTACAATAATTGTGAATCTGGAAATATCAAGGTCACCTGGCAAGCGACAGACCACGTTGGAAACGTCGGTACATGCATGCAGCAGTTTAATATTATACCGTTGAATCTGGGTACACTGCAGTTCCCGGGTGAATACAACGGGGAGTGCGGTGGCAGTTCGGATCCATCCGTGACCGGCTGGCCCCAGATCCTTGGACAGGATATCACCAATATCCCGGGTCATTGCAATATTATCGCTACCTATACTGATCAGGTGATCAACCTTTGCGGTGGAGGGCGAAAGATTATCCGACGTTGGCGAGTGTTTGACTGGTGTGTTCCGACAGAAGTCATCAATTTCCAGACGATCTGGTTGAGAGATCAAACCGGGCCGCAATTGGTTTGCCCTCCGGATGTGACCGTGAGTACATCACTCTGGCTGTGTGAAGCATTAGTTACTGTGCCGCAACCACAGGCCAATGACGCCTGCAGCGACATCAAGAGCTACCAGCTTGTTTCTCCCCTGGGTGTGGTCTTCCCGCAAGGTGGCCAGTACCGCGTGACTTTACCGGTCGGTACACACGAACTGATCTGGACAGTCACAGATGAATGCCATAACTCGAGCACATGCAGTTCCTTTGTCACTGTCCGGGATGGCAATCCACCCGCGGTGGCCTGTCATCAGCATACCGTGGTCAGCCTGACAACTGAACGACCAAATGGCGTGACCCTGGTTCCAGCGGAGGCGTTTGATGATGGCTCGAGAGATAATTGTTCTCCCGTAACGTTCCGCGCCCGTCGAATGGATAGTTGTATCGATTTTGACTGGACGACCGGCGGGGCATGTGTGGATGATACACCTGGCGGTGTGCCGGCGGTGAATGGATTTGATGCCGGTACCGAGTTTGGACCCTGTGTCCCGTTTGCCTGCTGTGACCTGACCGGCGAACCGGTCATGGTGATGCTCGAAGTCTCGGATGAAGCGGGCAATGTCAACTATTGTATGGTGTCAGTAAACGTACAAGACAAGCTCGGCCCGTCCATCACCTGTCCGCCGAGTATCCAGGTAAGTTGTGAATTCCTGTTTGAACCTGTTGCAGGAACCTATAGCGATGCTGATGGCAACAATGACGGCTCATTGGATGAAGATCCCTTGAGTGAGATCTTTGGCAATGTATATGACGCATTCCGATTCACCCCGGATGCCCGACAGCCGATCGTGATCCACGATCCGTTCAATGATCAGCAACAACCTCAGCCATATACCTGGGGTCTTGATGGATGGGCTTCCGATAACTGTTCGGTTGAATTATCTGTTGTCGTCACTGAAACCGAAGATTGTTCAGGTCAGGGACTACCCGGCAATGCGCCGGAAGGGGCGGTGAAACTGATCCAACGTCATTTTATTGCTTTTGACGGCACTAATACGGCTACATGCACGCAGTGGATCTGGGTCGTAAACTTTGATCCGTTCTATATTGCTGATCAAACCAGCAATAATGAGGATCCCAATGATGGGGTGATCTGGCCTGCGGACGTCACCATTTCTGATTGCGGCCAGGATTTGAGCGGTGCCGGGGAGCCGATCATTATTGAAGGCCCCTGTAGTGTGATTGGTGTGGATTCTGAGGATACCCATTACCAGATCGTGGAGGACGCGTGTTTCAAGATCCTGCGGGAATGGCGCATCATAGATTGGTGTCAATACAATCCGAACACGGGATACGGCATCTGGTATTATACCCAGGCGATCAAGGTGATAGACCAGGATGGACCAGAATTCCTGAACTGTCCTTCCGGTCCGGTGGAGTTATGCACGAATAGCCCCGGCGTGAGTTTGCTGGATAATAACCAGGTATTCCTGGGTGAAGGTGCGCCGGGTGCGACCAGTTGCAGCGCGCACCTCAATATCACGCAAACTGTTGAAGAACTCTGCAGTGGCATTGTAAAGTATGATGTGAAGGTTTATCCGTTCAATGGTCCCGACTTTATCCTGATCCATCCGGAGACGGAGGTGGAGGTTGGCGCGAACGACGAAGCAGTCCTCACACTGAATACGGAAAATAGCATTAACGCTTTCATTCAGGAAAATGGATTGCCGTATACAGAGGCGGGATGTGATTCCTATCATCGCGTGTTATGGACAGTTGAGGATGGTTGTGGTAACCGTCGGTTCTGTGACTACCTCATGCGCTTGACGGATTGCAAGGCGCCATCAGCAGTATGCCTAAGCGGCGTCAGCACGGTGAATATGGAGCCGAATGGAGAGGTCACGCTTTTTGCAGAAGCATTTGACGCGTCCAGTGTGGATGACTGCACACCTTCAGCGGAGCTGTTATTCAGTTTCAGCGGTACTGCATATGCGCCCAGTATGGTGTTTGATTGTGACAACGTTCCGGTATTGGGTGTGCCGTTTGATATAACGATCTGGGTTGCTGACGGCGGAAGCGATGACAATTGTGATGATGTCATTCAATGGAATGAGCGGAATATGTCTTCCTGTGTTTCGACTTTGCTGATCCAGGATAATGGCGTTTGCGGACCCACAGGGAATATCCTGGCAGGAGAGATCATGACTCCCGAAGCTGAAGCGGTTGGTCTGGTGATGGTCCATCTGAATACCCCGACGGGAGAGGTTCCCGGGTATATGACCGAAGAAAGCGGAACATACTCATTCGATCATGTGGCTGCGCAGGTTCCGTACACGATTCGTCCTGAGCGGTTGGATGAACCCAGAAACGGCGTGAGTACACTTGACCTGGTCAAGATCCAGCGCCATCTATTGGGGCAGGAGCCATTTACGACGCCGTATGCTTACGTAGCAGCTGATGCGAATGGCAACGGATCGGTGAGTGCGATCGATTTGATCGAGATCCGGAAGCTGATCCTGGGGCTGTATGATGAGTTCCCATCCAATACCAGCTGGCGGTTCGTCCGGGAAGGCTCCCTGCAAGGGGTTGGTCAGCCCTGGATGCTGGAAGAATCCATCACGATCAATCCGGTTCAGGGTGAACACCTGACCGACCTGGATTTTGTCGGTATTAAAATCGGCGACGTCAATCAAACAGCCAAAGCGCACCTCCAGGATATAGAATCGCGGGGTGCGAACCGATTGCTTACTGTAGTGGCTTCACCTGTAGATCCGCAGCGGAAAGATGGCCTGGTCAGGGTGAAGTTTACTCTTCCGGAGCTGGTAAGCGGATTCCAATGGACCCTGCATCACGAAGGTCTGGAATGGGTGGGTATACAAAGTCAGGATATTCCGATCGACGAAAGTAATGTCGGACAACCGATGGCAGAAGTGCTTACCCTGAGCTGGAATGGGGAAGTGCTGGATGAGATGAATTACCATTCAACAATTTCGTTTGAGCTGCTCTTTCGTGCAACGACGGTGTTTGACTGGCATGAAGCCATTCGGATGAGTGGCGAGGTGACCGGCGCCGAGGCGTATACGCCAGGCGATGAGGTGATGGATCTCAGTCTGCGGCTGGACCTGAATGGGTCCCAACCGGAGTTCAGTCTGTATCAGAATTTGCCTAACCCCTGGCGTGACCAGACGTTGATCGGCTTTGACTTGCCTGCAGATGCTCCGGCGACCATCACTATCTATGATGGTGCGGGAAAGACGGTTCACGTAATCCGGGGAGAATATAAGGCCGGTTATAATTCTGAACTTGTACGATTGCCTGAAGTTCCGGCTTCCGGTATCCTATACTACCGGCTCGAAAGCGGTGAATACGCCGCCACCCGCCGGATGACACTGATGCAATAGCGGAGCAGTCGCTGGCGCAGCGAATAACGGGAGGTCATGTGGCCTCCCGTTTTCGTTTTCGGGATTTTCTTCCAGGATGGTCAAATCCAATTGTTTCAGACATGGTAATAATTTTGAACGTATAGATCTTTCATTTTCAATTTTAATCGACGTTCAAACCGGGCCCCTGTTTGGATAGGCCAGAGGGGCCGGGGTCAAATGGAAGTCAAATGCCGATTTGGCTTTTCTGATCAGCCCGGTATCTCAAAAAATTAATAATTTCGTATCTTCTACGGTCTGGCAGAATTATATTCTGACAGACCGTTTTTATCATAACCACCCTTAATAATCGACGCTGACCTGAGCATGCAACATCGGTCTTTTTGTACCCCCCGGACATCCCTCTCCTTACCTGCCACTCTTGATCGTTTTCTATCTCCCCGGAAGACCTGCTATTCTTTTCTGACCCATCGTATGGTGGGGATCTGTATGGTTTTGTTGGGGAGTTCGGGTGCGATGTCCGCGCAGACGGATTTTGCGCCTGGGGAGATTATGTTTACCGGATATGATTCCGATGCGCCGGATGCATTTTCTTTTGTCCTTCTAACCTCTGTGCAATCCGGAACGGTGATTTATATAACTGACAGAGGTTGGAGTAATGCTTCAGGATTCCGGGTGGACAATACAAACGAAGGAACAATTTCACTCACATTTAACAATGATTATCCGTGCGGAACGGTCGTCATCTTCACAGATACAGAGGATGCGAATGATTGGGACAACCCAGTGAACCAGTCTGGTGTGATTGTGGGCACCGTGGCTATAATCGCAGGGGGAGATGGCGATGGGCCTGAACTCTTCACTAGTGGAGACCAACTTTTCATCTACCAGTTGCCGACGCCCACAGCTGCCAATCAAACATCTTTTGTCACGGCCATTAACATGGATGGTGCATGGTCTGCCAGTGCGACAACGGATGATAATTCCGCTCAACCCACTGGATTGGCTGACGATGAAATAGTTGTCTTCAATTTTGAATATGATAATGCCGAGTATGATTGTTCAGAGGTAGTCAATACAGGATCTAATCTTCAGACCGCTATCACAAATGATGACGGCGGTGGAGGTTTGATTGGTGATCTGGATAATCACTGGGTTGAATCAAACTTTTACTTGAATCTTTCACCGGCCTGTTCATTTTGCTGTAGCAGTTATCCAATTCCTACAGTAACAACGCCTGGGCAGGTGGGTCTTAATGAAGCATTTTCTATAACTGTCAATGGAACATTGGCACCCGGCGCTGTCTGGGAATTGTTTACGGCAGGATGCGGAGTGGGGACTCCAGATACTACCTCCGGAAATACTTTCTCCTTTACAGCGCCAGGCACTGAACAAACCCTGACGTATTATTTGCAAATGAGTGCGGAGACGAATTGCGCGAATTACTGTGTCCCCATCACGATTTGTGTTGAAAATGATCCTTTTGCCACCTGTAATTCCTGCTCAGGCAATCCGACTCTTTGCGGTGATTGTTTTCTGCCTCCTCCATACGAAAATCCAGACTTGGACAGCGGATGTTTTGAAGTGAAGCTGATCATCATCCTCGATGAATCCGGTTCCGTGGCCGGTTTTCAGGACAGTGTAGAAGCTGGCGTTATGGGATTTCTGAATGCATTGAATGGTCAGGATATCCAGGCGGCTGTGATTG
>AERA01003910.1_pt1 | contig 11013 bp, 9 predicted proteins | sample 267968 | NCBI WGS metagenome assembly AERA01 (sample SAMN02954363, study PRJNA61401) | activated sludge metagenome | biome: terrestrial; feature: wastewater treatment plant; material: activated biomass; isolation source: activated biomass of an industrial wastewater treatment plant | reverse complement strand
GATCGTCGGATCGGTTATGCTGGTGACCAAACCCTCCAAAACAGCAAGCAGTATCGCTGCCGCGACCGTGCCTTGAAGGTTGCCAAGCCCGCCGATAATCACGGCCATAAAGCAGAAGGGCAGGATATCAACGCCCGTTCGAAACTCGACGGTTGTGATCGGTGCTGCGATCGCACCACCCAGCAGAGCCATTGCAGTACCCAAGCCAAAGGTGATCGCGCCTATTCGGGCGACAGGAATCCCAAGCGCGGTTGCGGTTTCCGGATCATGCCGAACCGCTCGGATCCACGTGCCAAGCTTTGTGCGGGTAAGAAAAAGAAAGAATGCCGCGAGAAAGAGGACCGCGAAACACGCGGCAAAGATGCGATAGATGTCGTAGTCGAGACCAAAGATCGGAACAGTACCCTCGATCGGCGGCGACATCCGGCGAGGCTGCGCTCCAAAGGTCGCGCGGACACCCTCCTGCAGCATCATGGACAACCCAAACGTCGTAACGATTGTCAGCGACGCCTGCCCAATTGTCGGCCTAATAATCAAGCGCTCAATCACTAAGCCAACGATCAAACCGATTATAGGCACAAGGACGAGCGCGACCCAGTACGACCCGGTGCTTGCCGTCAGGACGAAAGCAACGACCGTGCCCAGCATGAAGAAGTCGCCATGCGCAACGTTGATAATGTCGAGAAGACCAAAAATGATCGAAAGACCGAGCGCGATGAGCGCAATGATGAGGCCCCAAACCAAGCCATTGAAGGCAAGAGCCAATACAAGCGAGATCGACACAACGGCCCCCTGTTCACCCCGCACATTCGCCTTCACGAAAGTCGGCTCTGCGATCCATCATTTTTGACTGTTAACACGGGTTGACAGTCATCACAATCGAATAATTCACGCATTTGCGCATTAAAAATAGGCGTGGGCTGCCTAGGAATGAGCAAGTGTCAATTTTAATCGACACTTGGATTGTGATGTGGCAAGGTGGTTGTCGATACGGGACGCAACGACATTTGATGGATCTCCACATGCCAATCGACCGCGTTCTAATTGACATCGGACTCCACGAGACGGAGGTGCGCTTTTATCTTGCGGCACTCGAGCTCGGTCGGGCATCGATTCGCGACATTGCAGCAAAGGCGGGTATCAGCAGAACCAATGCTTATGAGTTTTTTTCGCGCCTTCTAGAGCAGCGCCTGGTGAGTGAGATCTCGCAATCGGGTGATCGCTTGATGCTTATCATCGCGGAATCGCCCGAGCGCGTACTCGATATCGTCGAGGAGCGTCGCAAGAAGCTTGAGGCGGTAATGCCGGAGTTGATGTCGCTGCATAATATGTCACCGGCAAAGCCTCGGGTTCGCTACTTCCAAGGCGAGGGTGGTATCAAGTCAGTGCTTGATCAAACTTTAGGCAGTCGCACCAAATCGCTTCTTGGAATTTTGTCGATGAGCGATCTTTACGAGGTGCCGGGACGTGAGTGGATGGATGCATACGTTCAACGTCGTATCCATGCGGGTGTCAGCCTGCGTGTCGTGCGTTCGCCGGATAGGGATCTCCATCCATTCTGGGCGGAGAGCAGCGAAGAGTTGCGCACCGTACGTTACGCTCCTCCTGCTTTTAATTTTACGATGACGACGTACATCTATGATGACACCGTAGCCCTGATATCTTCACGTCAAGAAAACTTTGCCATGACTATCGACAGTGCGGAGTTTGCCGCGATGCAAACCGGCCTGTTCGAAATGCTCTGGGAAGCAAGCAACAAACATGCACTCAGCGTAAAGCGACCGTCACGCAACAGGGTGGTCAGGCTTCAAACAAAGAAGAAGCAAAATTAGGTTTGGATAGAAAAGCAAATGACACAACATTATCCGCGTTTCAAAGCAGCGGCATGCCACGTCTCGTCAGTGTTTCTGGATTCTGCAGCCTCAGTGAAGAAGGCAATAGGATTCATAGAAGAAGCTGCGCGCAACGGTGCATCTTTGATCGCCTTCCCGGAAGGCTTCATACCCGGCTTTCCGGTTTGGGCAGCCGTGCGCGCGCCAATTGAGAATCATGAGTTCTTTCGCACACTGGCAAGCCAATCGGTGCGGCGAGACGGCGAAGAAGTAACTCAACTTCGCGCCGCAGCGCGAAAGTATGGCGTCCATGTTTCGATAGGAATAAGTGAGGGCACCGATGCGAGCGTTGGCTGTATCTGGAACTCAAACATTTTGATCGGCCCGGATGGCAGCATATTGAACCATCATCGCAAGTTGGTGCCGACGTTCTATGAAAAGTTGATCTGGGCGAACGGCGACGCGCGCGGCTTACGTGTGGTCCAGACGGACATCGGCCGAATTGGGATGCTGATTTGCGGAGAGAATACCAATCCGCTATCGCGCTACGCGTTGATGGCCGACGGTGAGCAGGTCCACATTTCGACCTATCCGCCCGTTTGGCCAACGCGTCCGGCTGGCGATAACGCTGGCTACGACCTGCGTAGAGCGATTGAGATTCGCGCTGGTGCGCATTCGTTCGAAGCGAAAGTCTTCAACATCGTGTCTTCGGGATTTGCCGACAATGCGATGATTGAGCGCGTTGCAAAAGGCGATCATCGAGTCCGCGAAATTATCGAGACCTCGCCCAGGAGTGTGTCGATGATTCTGGATCCCACAGGCTCAATCATCAGCGAGGTTTTGAGCGACGATGAGGGCATCATTTATGGGGACATCCAGACGGAATTATCGATCGAGCCGAAGCAATTTCACGATGTCGTAGGTTACTATAACCGCTTCGATATCTTCGATTTCAAGGTCGACAGGTCAATGCGTGATCCTGCGCATTTTTCAGAGACGCCGAACAACCAAACCGCACAAGTTGAATTGAGGCGCCAGGAACTCGTCAACTCCAGGAGTGAGTCATGAGTGAACGGAAGCGGCTGCAAATCGGACTTTTGATTTTTCCGCGTTTGACGCAACTGGATCTCACTGGACCCTTTGAGGTTCTTGCGAGGATTAAGACAGCCGACGTTCACCTTGTCTGGAAAAATCTTGAGCCGATCACGAGTGATGTCGGCCTGCGGATTCTGCCGACGAAAACTATTGATGATTGTCCGGAGCTCGATGTCATTTGTATTCCCGGCGGCCCTGGCGTGAATGAACTTCTCGATGATGACGAGATTATTGAGTTTGTTCACCGACAAGGTAACCAAGCTCGGTATGTGACTTCAGTGTGTACAGGAGCATTGTTGCTTGGTGCGGCGGGCTTACTTCAAGGCTATCGAGCGGCGACGCACTGGGCTGCTTTACGCTTTCTAGGAGAGTTCGGGGCAACGCCAGTCGCAACGCGCGTGTGCGTCGATCGTAATCGCATCACTGGCGGTGGCGTTACGGCCGGAATTGATTTCGGCTTGATGCTTGCAGAGCAGCTATCAAGCCGCAAGGATGCGGAAAAAATTCAGCTATATTTGGAATACAATCCCAAGCCGCCATTCAATTCCGGAGCGCCGGATACTGCGCCGCCTGAAGTGGTCAGTGAATTTCGCTCCGATGCAGGCGCGATGATTCAGAGCAGGAGCGAGGCCGTGGCGCGAGCATCGAAAAGACTGGAGAGTGCGGGATTAGGGAAGTGACGCGGAAGAAACTCTGCTACTCGGCGCGACCTGCTAACGAAAGCATTCCAGACAAGTGGTGCGCGTTGTTCCGCTTCAAGCATCGCACGTGCTCGTCCAGTTGCGAATTATAAGAATAGTTTCCGGATAGGCGTAACGCGCCTCGCTGTGAAGGGGCCACCGAAAAATTTCTCGTAGACCTGCTGCTAAATACAACTCAGGACGGTGCGCCGATGTGGGGCATGCTCAAGTGTGAGTGGGCGCCATGGTCGTGATCAGGGTGTGAATGTTGGCCGTTGATAGCAATCGAAGCAGTGTATAGGCCAAGGCCGATAATCAATACGCCTGCCGCATGTCGAAAGGCGGGTTTTTGTACATGGCGGACAAGCGCGTCAGCTGTCTGCCCCATGGCCAGCAACATCGGAAGGGTGCCAAGCCCGAAACTCAACATGATCGCCGCGCCACGCAGCGGCGAACCTGAGGCGACAGCAAGGGCAAGTGCCGAATAGACAAGTCCGCACGGCAGCCACCCCCAAACAAGCCCGAGACCAAAGGCATGCAGCGGTGTGCGAGCAGGAAAAAGTGCACGCCCGAATGGTTCGATCCTGCGCCAGACGTGATAGCCGGCTTTTTCCAATGTGTGTATGGGTGCGGTCCATCCAATGAAATACAATCCGAGCGCAAGCATCACAGTCGCAGCGAACAATTGCCCGATAGGTAAAATAGATTGAACTTCAGATTGGGAGAGGAAGGCTGAGATAAGTGCAACGGCAGCGCCTGCAATTGCATAACTCGTGATCCGGCCGATGTTGTAGGCCAAGTTGCGAAACATGGGGCGCGGTAAGCTTCGGTCTGAATTCGTCATGCCAATATTGAGAGCACCGACGATGCCGCCGCACATGCCCGCGCAATGCGACGATCCCAACAATCCGATTAGAAATGCAGTGGCAAGGGTTGGTTCCATCTAATTTGCACCCGATTGCGATCGCAGGTGCGGCGATTGAACCCGAGGCGGTGGTGTCAGATCTGCCGATGAAACTTCTTTGAGAGTGTAGGGGCGGGTTGAAAACCGCACCACCAATAGGCTGCTTGACATCATTGCCAGTGCTGCAAATAGCGGGTTGAGGTGTCCTGAGAGGGCCAATGGTATTGCCACGCCGTTGTAAAGCAGCGCCCAGCCCAGATTTTTGCGCACGCGCCGCCGCGTCGCGGCAACAATGTCAAAAGCATCAAAGACACGATCGAGCCGACCGCCGGGTATGACAATATCTGCCGCTTGCGCGGCTAAGCCAGTCGGTGAACCAAAAGCAATACCAAGATTCGCTGCTGCTAAAGCTGGTGCGTCGTTGCTACCATCCCCAATCATTACAACAGTGCCGTTGCTTCGGAGCCCTTGGACAACAGTCGCCTTAGCCTCTGGCGGTATCCCGGCATACACCTCGTCGACGTATTCCTGATAGTTGCCCGGGCTTGCGGCTCCCGTAAGCAGAATGACGCGAACTCTTTCGCGCAAGCGGCCTACAAACCACTTCCATTCCGGGCGCGGTTCGTCGGAGGTTACGATGAACCCGCGAGCCACACGATTCCAGCCAACATAGGAAATCACGCCCTCATCGGGACCAATTGTAGCGGCGGCTTCGCAAATGTGGGTGGGGATTTCCCAATCGAGTTGAGAAAATAGCGCAAGGGAACCCACCGCAACGTCCATTTGGTTGATCCGTCCGGTCGCACCACGCCCAATATGGCTGATGAATTTGTCAGCCTCGTACTCTTCAGACAGAGTTGCAATGGCGCGAGCGATTGGATGGTCGGAATGGCGCTCAATCGCAGCGGCTAAAGCGACGACCTCATCGCCGCCGTACGTCTTCGATACAGCCATTCTTCCCGAAGACAACGTGCCTGTTTTATCTAGGACAACACTATCGATGCGCGGTGCTGCATCAAAAACATCAGCGCTTGTGAGAATGATGCCCCGCTTCAGTGCCGCACTTACGGCTACAGCGGAAGTAAGCGGGTTTGCCAGGCCAAACGTGCAAGGACACGACACGATCAATGTGGTGAGACCGACCACACCTGCAGCCTCAAGAGAGTAACCCGCAATCAGCATTGTTGTCGTGGCTATTGCAGCAAGTACGAGCACGGCGGGTATGAATATGCGTGCAATCTTATCCGAGTAACTTTGCGCACCGGCTATCGCGCTCTGTGCCTGCCACATAATGCGTGAAAGCGTTGCAAGCTGGCTCTCAACCCTGTCACCGACCCCAAGTTCAATTTTGCCCTCTGTTAGCACGCCGCCGCCCATAACAGTATCGCCGGCTTTGCGACGCACTGGAAACGGTTCGCCAGTCATAAAGCTTTCATCGATCGAAGCAGTGCCACTCAAGATGGTTCCGTCGATTGGTACAACTTCGCCTGTATAAACGACAACCTGATCGCCAGATCGCAACTCGGACAGTTCCTTTGTAGAGAAGCCTGTACCATTCCTGACGCGAGCCTTTGTCGATGCCGCATCCAGCAGCTTAGAAAGTTCATGCGTCGCTTCATTACGAGTCGTGAGTTCGAAATATCGGCCAACGGTAACGACAGTGACGATCGTGGCAGCAACGTCGAAATAAAGATCGAGAGAGCCTTGGGCCAGCTGTACGACGCTGTAAAAATACGCAGCCAGTATAGCGATCGCGAGAAGGACATCCATGTTGGCGACGCCGCTTCGAACGCCGATCCAGGCTCCGCGGAAAATGTTCCATCCGACAACCGCAACCAAAACCGTCGTCAAGACGAATACAAAGATCGGAACCGCTACGAATGCGATGTTCCCTACGGGTTCCAATTGCTGATAGTCAGCAATCCCAAGGTGAATTGGATAATAGAAAGCAAGATAGGCCATCATGATGACCGCGGCCAAGGAGGTCGCTGCGATCGCGCGCAGTAATGGCAATCGATCATCGAATTCCGTAGTACAGTGACCGTTAAGGCGAGCGCTATATCCATATCCACGAAGCAAGGGAAGCAGGTGTGCTTCGTCGATTCTGCTTGGATCGAAAATAATGCGGGCCGTTGATGTTGCGAAATTGCTGGAAATAGAAACGACCCCGTCGATGCGCATAGCCATTTTACTGACCAGAAATTCACATGAAGAACAATGCATTCCATCGATGTGCACAAAAAGTTCTGAACCGATAATTTCAGGTGTTTTTTTGAAATGGTTCTGAAAGATCTTCCAACGAAGAAATGCGCGCACCAAAATGATCGAAGACTTCACGACACCCGATGCAGCAAAAGTTTTCGCCGCCACTCTCAATAAGCAGCGATGGAACGGGGCGCGCGCAAAGTCTGCATGGAACGGAAGCCACCAATGAAGTCCTGTTTCTTGATGTAAATCAAAAGACCGAACGGAGAGTAATATTTCAAACGTCGGTGATTTTTGTGACGAGGAATTGGGGCAGAGTTCTTGATGAATTGCAAGCCAATGACAGATCGCCGATTTATGCGCAACGACTATTGATAGTATTTGGAAATAGAATTTCACATAAGCAATCGTTCGCCATATCGTTGCATGCAGAAGTTTAAAAAATGTCCCGACGCGGGATGCAACGTCGTGACGCGTAGCGAATGTGCGACTGCCCAGCATCGAGCCTGATACGTTTAGGTTCGGTTGAGCGTGTCGCGTTGTTCGCCGCGATGGATCTCGTACGTCTAGTGCATGGTGTTGATGAGCCGACGAGAAACGCGAGCGGTAGCAGCTGCGAGCATTAAGGGGCGAATGAAGGCAATCGTGTAGCCGGGTAATCTGCAACAGCATCACCATACCCGAGCAATACGCTGCCTCGATATCGATGGCTATTTTTGCTTTCGCGCACCTTCCCTCGCTGACGTGAGCGTCAATGTCGTTTGATGCTGGAATTGTGGCGACGCTGAGAAGGGGACTGCCAATGCGAGATGAACTTTTCGGGTCCGGTTGGGGTGCGTTTGCAGTTCTGCTCGGCTTTCAGTTGCCGTTTCTCATCGGCTTTCTGTGGATCGTGATGAGCAGGGTGAAGAAAATTGCGACCCCATCGAAATCGTCGAACGTTTCGAACGCCAAGGTGGCTTGGATCACAGCTGTTGTCGTGCTGTTTGTGGGCATCAACATTGCCAGCATCAATTACATTCCAGCGGTGGCCACTGCGTGGCAGCAGGCGCATGAGAAGGACATAACGAACGTCGATGTGACGGCTCAGTCCTGGTACTACGATATCGGCCAACGCGAGTTCAACGTCGATCAAGCGGTGCGCTTTACAGCCCGTTCAGTCGATACGGTGCATGGATTTGCAATCTATGACCCCAAGGGAAGCGTCATATTCACGATGATGCTCATACCGGGAGCGGGCCCGTCCTCACTGATACACAAATTCAAGGAGCCCGGAATCTACAGGGTGCGATGCCTTGAGTACTGCGGTGTCTCGCATCACGAGATGAACGACACGATCACCGTGAAAGCAAAGTCGAGCTAATCGACCGGGAGGAAACGCACCATGCATTTTGTAACGTCACTCGTTCAAAGAACTCCCTTTTTCGGTCGGATGATGACGCCGGATGAGAGCACGGGATTGGGCGAGCTCAACGCGTGGCCGGCACTCATGATTATGTCGTCATTTATATGGCTCGCGTTCGCCATCGTGTTTGGTTTATCGATGCCTGTCGTTCAGATACTCGAGCTCGATCCCAATTTATTTTATTCGGCGATAACAGTTCACGGGGCATTGATGGCCTTCCCCGTCGTGTTTCAGCTCATGGCGGGAGTAGGCATGCATCGAGCCGGTGGCTGTCTCGGCACACCAGTCACAGGCTTTCTGCCCGCAGCATTCTTCGTTTGCATGAATGTCGGATCAGTTCTGCTAACGATCGCAGCATTAAGCGGGCTGAAGATCTCCTACGCCGTTATGTATCCGTTGCCGATGGTAGGTGTCGAAACCGGCCAGTGGAGCATGTGGCAGGTGATACTCGGCTTTACCGGTATTGCCGGGATTCTGATTTCTGTCATCCTGCTGTATCCGATCCAGACCATTAAGATGACGTTCTTCGATCGGCGGCGCGAAGAGCTCGTTCTCTCCGCACGCACATTGAAAGACCCCGGCATGCTGGGGATGTCGATGGCCGCGTTCGTGCTCCTCATCATGGGCGCACCATTGATCGTTGTCGCCAGCGCGGTGCTCTTGGGGCTCTACGGCATCGTGCCAATGGCGTGGATTGGCTGGGCAACTGATCCGCTGGTGTTTCAGTTTGCCTTTTATATTTTTGCGCACAATTTAATGGAGGCCATGGCGATCATGGTCATCAGCGCGCTCTATGCGACGCTGCCGCTCTATCTCGCTGACGGCACGCGCAAGCTATACAGCGATAAGATGGCCAATCTCGCGCTTTGGATCTTGCTGCTGACATCGGTCACATCATTCTTCCATCACTTCTTCACGATGAACCCGGCACTCCCCACTGCGCTCGCCTATCACGGCAATATCATGAGTTGGGGAACCGGTATTGGTGCCGCGCTGACTATCTTCACTGTGTCAGCAACGATTTGGAATCATGGTATCCGTCCTGAGCCGGGACTGGTCGCGGTGCTAATGGGCTTTGTGCTCTATATTCTCGATGGCGTAAGCGCCGTCGTCACATCCAATATTGCTTGGTCATTCAAGCTGCACGGTACGATGTGGCAGTCCGGGCATACGATGTCGGTGTTGATCGCGATGGCGCTAATGTGGCTTGGCGTGTTGATACACCACTATCCTGTGATTACCGGACGGCAGATCGACTTCAGAATGGGCAACCTATTCACAGCATTCTACACAATCGGAGGGCTCGGGATCGCTTGGTCGTTCTTGGCCGCGGGTGCTGCAGGCATGCCGCGCCGCTATGGAAACTGGAACGAGGAAGGCTGGTTGGTCTACGGCTATTTAATACTGCTGTTTGGTCTAACCCTCGCTTTGTCGTTTGCATTCCTCGCACTCTGCTTCCGGCGTTCTCGCGAATTGGCGCCGCTAGCAACGCCTGGAGCGGTGCTGGCAGAATGAGATGAAATGTGCAGCAGCAAAAACCGTTTAATGCACGCACATAAAGCGCAAGACTGGATAGTGTTCGTAGTTTTTCGCAGCAGGAGTACGATCCAGCGTCTTGCAATAAGCGCGGCAGAGAACACCGATGAACACCACGTTCGTCGTTCCAAAAAACTCCGAATAGATCACTGATCACATGTCGATTAATCCGAGCATTGGTCTCGACCAGCAATCAGCGTCGCAGCCCCGCTGGCGAAGCTATATACAGCTGTGTAAGCCCAAGGTCGTTGCTCTGATCGTGTACACGGCGGTTATCGGAATGTTGCTCGCTGCACCGGGGTTTCCACCGTGGCGGATCTTGGTTTTCGCAACGCTGGGAATTGGGTTGGCGGCCGCGTCTGGCGCGGCGATCAATCATTGGGTCGACCGGCATATTGATGCGGTAATGGCACGCACAAGAAGGCGGCCTCTGCCCACTGGAAATCTGCACGCGACCAATGCGCTTTATTTCGCCATGTCGCTCGGGGTTGCCGGTCTGTTGATACTAGCGATCGAGATAAATGCACTGACTGCAGCGCTGACGGCAGCGTCTCTTATTGGCTATGCGATTATCTATACGGTCTACCTGAAACGCACGACGCCTTACAATATTGTCTTAGGCGGTGCAGCGGGCGCCGCGCCGCCACTGCTCGGGTGGGTTGCCGTCACCGGTACAATCGACCTTCAAGCGGTAATCCTGTTCTTGATAATCTTCTGGTGGACGCCACCGCATTTCTGGGCGCTCGCAATTCGGCGCAAAGATGAGTATGCGCGGGCCGGCATACCAATGCTGCCGGTAACGCACGGTGTCGATCATACCAAGCTGCAGATCGTTTTTTATGTATTGGTGCTTGTCGCGGTGAGCGTCATGCCAGCTATTATTGGCATGTCTGGATTGGTCTATCTTGCGGGAGCGATTCCGCTGGGCGCCATCTACGTATGGCATGCGGCCAATCTCTATCGCGACCCCAATAATGATCATGCAATGAAAGCGTTCAGATACTCGATTGTTTATCTGTCGTCGCTGTTTGCTTTGTTGCTCATGGATCATTACGTCTCGGCAATACGTGAGAGCCTGAGCATCTAAATTAGCGTCGAGCTGAACGTCGCGGCCAGTGCCGGCCACTCTCGAATATCACGACCATCAGGACGTTACGCCGCTGAGGGTTTGCATACGTCCATGTTTGGGATCGATGCTGTGCAATTCGCGCGCAGCCAGCTTGGCCATTGAAGAACGATCGCCTTCGATAGAAGCAGTGTTGCTTCCATCGAAGGCGTGAAACGGTCTCTCGAATAGAGAATTGGAGCAGGTCAAATTGGTCAGACAGATTAAATCTACCCTCGACCTACTCCAGT
>AERA01021972.1_pt1 | contig 11040 bp, 7 predicted proteins | sample 267968 | NCBI WGS metagenome assembly AERA01 (sample SAMN02954363, study PRJNA61401) | activated sludge metagenome | biome: terrestrial; feature: wastewater treatment plant; material: activated biomass; isolation source: activated biomass of an industrial wastewater treatment plant | reverse complement strand
GGAAGAGTAGGTCGCTGCAAACTTTACTAACCAAGAGCCTGTCCGTATGGACGGGCTTTTTTTTGTTGTTTTTTGCCACGAAGTGGCAAAAAATTAACAAGCTGATCTCACGCCAAAGAGGCTGTTCGCCTCAGGATGCAAAAGAGGATTATGTATTGGGAACGAAGTTCCCAATACATAATAAATGATCCATTGCCAACTGCCAACTTCGCATTTCCCAGCCCCAAAACCCTTGCAATAGAAGCCATGCTCTTTGCCCCATGCCATATGCTTCACGCCCTTACCGAAACCTTTCGTTAATCCTATAATGCCATTGATACATTGATTGGCATGTATGCATTGAAGGTCCGCTATTATTGTAAAAAGCGGCGTTGCATGATGTACAGATTACAATTGGTATTCACTTTCCTCATCGGAATTTCTTCGGTCACCTTGAGGGGACAGGAAGTGATTTCGTATGCAGAAATTGAAAGACAAGTCAGGGACGAATTTGAGGGCAAGGAAGTGAAAGGGGCACATAAACTGGCCAGACGAACGCTGCACTACCTCAAAAGCCACCTGGATGAAAACGGTAATATCTTCAATCATTCCAGGGCAAATATGAAGGCCTGGGAGCAGCAGCATCGGTTTGGGACGCGTTCATCCATGTCTGGTTCCGGAGACTGGCAGTTTATTGGCCCACGTAATACGTATGGCAACGATTTTAATCAGGAAGGCCTGGGTCGGATCAATCATATCGCCATCGCATCGGCGACCACCTGGTATGCCGGATCTGCAGGAGGAGGCCTTTGGCGAACCGATCTGGCGGGCATTTACGTAAACGGCAGTGAAGACTATCCCTGGTACCCCTTGACTGACAATCTCCCGGTCACCAGCATCAGTGGCATTGCAGTGAATCCCAATGATATCGACGACCTCTATATTCTGACCGGGGATGGGGAATCGATTACATATACTTCCAGGGGCACACAGCCAAGTCTTGGGATATTTCATTCAACTGACGGTGGGGAGAGTTGGTCAGCTACGGCCATGAAATATGAAATGACAGACCAACAGGCTGGTTACAAGCTCATGATGTATCCGGGTGATCCTGATGTGATGTTTGCCGCATGTACCGACGGGCTATACAGAACCACGGATGGCTGGGAGGACAGTTTGAATATTTCACAACCCATTTTGTCCAGAGTATATGATATTGAGTTTAAACCTGGTGACCCCCAGACCATCTATGCGGCAGCAGAAGGAGCACTGTATCGCAGTACCGATGGGGGCATTACATTTCCAAATATCATCGGCAATCTTGACCATTCGAGTACCTCGGATCCGCAAGACTGGGGAAGGATGGCGCTGGCCGTTTCAGCGGCAGATCCGGAAGTGGTTTATGTAATCATTGTAAATGAAAATAATGGGTTAATGACCCTCCAGAAGTCAATTGATGGCGGCGATTCTTTTGTAGAGAAAATCAATAATACCTTCAATATCCTTTCATCAGGCAACCCATTGCCGGGCACCGGAGGCCAGGGGAATTATGACCTTGCTTTGTACGCCAATCCGGACAATGCATCCCAGATTTATGTGGGCGGAGTGAATGTCTGGAAAAGTAATACAAATGGCAACGCAGGCACCTGGACAATGGTGGCCAACTGGAGTGAAGAACCCCCAAACTATACACATGCCGACATCCATGCCATAGAAGCAAATCCGTTCAACGGTGATGTCGTGGTGGGGACTGATGGTGGTATCTATAGTACTGATAATGGCGGTAGTACCTGGGAAAACCGGAGCCGGGGAATTGGTGCTTTGCAGTTTTATCACATGAGTGTCAGAAATGGATACCTCTCACTACCGGAAGTGTATGGAGGCACGCAAGACAATGGAAGTCTTAAAGGATCAGGTATTGGTGATAATGTTTTTGAGATGATCGGTGGCGGAGATGGATTTGGTACCTACGCCGCAGTGATGAATGGATTTTATACCAGATACAATATAGTACAGAATGGAAAGCTGTATGCCAGTATAAATATTGATGGAACCTGGGTTACCGACAACATCACCCCAGAGAATCAGGAAGACCAGGGTGCGTGGGATACGCCCTACCAGCCCAATCCACATAACTATGAAGAAATCATCATTGGTTACGATAACCTTTTTTTTTCAAATGATATCGGCGATGACTGGGTGGAGATTGATTTGCCTTCGGAGTTTAATCTGAGCAATGATGCATTGATCGAGGAGATTGCGTGGTCAGAGGATAATCCTTTTGTGGTGTATTTTATGGTAAATGATGAAAGCAAGTTATTGCTTGTGAAATACGAACAACTTTATCATGGTGTGATTTCTGGTATAATGGACAATCAGTTCTGTGAGGTCCTGACTATTATAGAAGGTGATACGCTCTTCCCGCTTTGGAATTTTTCAGAGCCTCCCTACATCAGACCTGTTCCCCTATCGGACATCGAAATCAATCCCTCCGATGAACGTGAAGCCTGGATCTCTTTCACAGGATATACTGACGGTAAAAAAGTGTATCGAAATCTGGACATGGCTTCGGGTTTAGCCTGGGAGAATATGACATTCAATTTGCCGAATGTCCCTGTTCATTCGCTGGAATATGATGAAGATGGCATTTTTGCCGGAACGGATATCGGGATGTATTTTTTACCTCACGGCACCAGTACCTGGATTTACTTTTCAGATGGGCTGCCGGTTGTGGCCGTTACTGAGGTTCGGGTCAATCACAGTGTTCTTGGAAAGCAAATCTTTGCCGCCACATGGGGTAGGGGTATATGGCGATCCTCGCCTCCAACACCGGCACGTCGTACCCGATGGTATGTTGATGATTCTGCCAATGGTGCTAATGATGGATCAAGCTGGAGCGATGCATTCAATTCACTGCAACATGCCCTTTCCGCTGTATTGGCCGGCGATTCAATTTGGGTGGCAGAAGGCTTTTATTATCCGGATGATTTGTCAGGATTCCATGTAGGCACGCATAGTGTTTATATCTGGGGAGGTTTTGAAGGGACTGAAAGCCAGGTAGACGAACGCGACTACAACACATATCAATCCATTTTAAGTGGGGATATCGGGATTCCCGGAAACGATTCAGATAATGCTTCTTCTGTGTTTCAGTTTGGAGGGCATAATAGTAATGTCTTGCTGGACGGTTTTGATATCACCCTGGGAAGGACACAGGGTACTTCGTACGGTGGCGGAATACATTATTCGACAGGTGTCCAAAGTGGTAAGCCGGTCATTCGAAACTGTGACTTCTATGACAATGAGTCAACGGGAGGTGGTGCGATTTTTATTCGTGATTATGAAAAAGGGGATCCACCTTTTGTGGTCATCAATTGTACCTTCAGCGATAACTCGGCTTTTGTGAGCGGCGGGGCAATCAAGGTAGAGGCGAAGAGTACTTCCGGAAGTATCGTCGGTTCCACACACCTCATCCTGAAGCAATGCACGTTCAATAATAATACGGCAAATTTACGGGGCGGCACGATGGCCATTGATGCGTTCAATGCGGGGATGACAGCATTGATCGAAATCGACAGTTGTTCTTTTTCAGGAAGCCTGGTGACAGGTGCTACCGGCTATGGCAATGGGATCTTTGTGAATCAATCCGGCTCCAATTCAGGACAAGCCCACCTGGTGATTGAAAATACAGAATTCGATTCTATCGGAGGATTTGTCGATGTGGATGGGGGAGCGATCATGATCCTCGCTGAAGGTCAGGCCACAACGACACTTGAACTGGACAATGTGCTGATCAAAAACTGCATTGCAAAACATGGCGCAGGAATTCTACTCCGGAATTCCGAAGAATCACAATTGACACTCCATATCAATAATAGTGCTTTTATCAATGATTCTGCGTCATCTGAAGGTGGTGCGATGGAAATTTGGCAGTATAGCGGTGCGCAGGCAGAAATCACATTGAATAACAGCGATTTTTTCTATTGCCGCGGAGCAGATGGAGGCGCCATTCATTTGCAGGGTGATCTGGATTTGGTGCTTGACTCCTGTGTGTTTTTTGGCAACACAGCTGATTATTATGGTGGTGCTTTGTACTGGAGGGCTCACCCGAATTATGGGACGGGATCATCCACTATGTCTGTGAGCAATTCGATTTTCCAGGGTAATCAAACGTTGCCCACAACTGCCGCATCTTATGGTGGAGCGATTGATCTTTTTTCTACACACAATGCGGTTAATGTTCATTTTGAAAACAATAGTTTTATCCAGAACCAGACGTCGGGCCGCGGAGGCGCTATCAGCATGCGATATAATGAGAATGCAAACCCAACCGATGGGTTCTCAGCAATGCTGAACAATTGTTCATTTAGCCAGAACAGTAGCCGGTTGTCGCCTAACCTCAACTATGCCGGCGGCGCTTTGGCGCATCTTAATGTTAATGTCTTGACTACCAATTGTCAGTTTGAAAATAATGAAGCCAATTCTGGTGGGGCTATTTTTCAGCGGGTTGATAATGATACGCTGCATACCCATCAGTATACAGACTGTACGTTCTCAGGGAATACAGCCGTTCGATATGGTGGCGCTATTTACACACAATATCTATCCCCTGCGCGGGTGAATCTTGGGTTCGACAATTGTGATTTTACTTCGAATGCAAATAGTCATGTCATGAATGGCTTCGGAGGGGCATTGGCCCTGCATAATATTACCGCCAGGACTGATGTAAACCTGGATCAATGTACATTCTCGGATAATTTTGCAGCCAGTCAGGGCGGCGCCTTGTATATCCGTCATGCCGGTACAGCCGCAGACTCGCTTTTGATTTTCGGATCTGATTGCATTTTTAACAATAATGATAGCGGGAGTACGGGGCTGACGGTGTGGCAAGAGTCTTCCAGCAGCACTGGTTATCTGCACAGTCAATGGACAGATAGCGAGTTTTGTAATGACAATCAGGATTTGATATTTCTGAACAAACGGGCATCAGGCGCCATTACCCCATCGGTGGCTCGCTTTATCAACTGTATGATCCGGCAGATAGCTTGTGAATAGGAACCAAACCCGATCCTTCACATCGACTGCTACGGATGCTGAATAAGGATTGTCGGGGCAAGTCTGGCAGCTACACCTTCCCGGATAGATTTTGCTAAATGCCCCACGCCCCACGCCCCACGCCCTATGCTCTATGCCCTATGCTCTATGCCCTAAGCCCCACGCTCTATGCTATATTTGCACCTCCTGCATATGAGCTATACTCCATCCCAGCAAGTCAAACTCCACAAGGAAGTCATCGAACTGGCCTGGTGGGTGCTGTCTATCATTCTCGCAGCGTTAGTGCTGTTACCCATCTGGCTCAATGCCCCGACCTTCCCGTTTTTCTGGGAAAACGCCCTGTTTGTGATTCTCTTTGTCACGTTTAGCCGGTATATTTTCTTTCTATCCATCACCCCGATCGCCAGGTTGAAATGGATCAAGGCGATCTTTATTCTGGCCACCTTGCTGATGGTATTTGTGCTGAGCACTGCCATGGCTGATTTTCGAAACTTTGTAGATGAGAAAGGACTACAAACCCTCGTGACCAATCTGCACGTGACGGTTCAAACGCGCGTGATGAATTACATCAAGAATGAAATGATCTTCTTTGGCGTCGGCAGCATGATCGCCGGCGTCGCGCTCGCCATCCGCCTGCTGATCTCGTTATGGCGTATGCGAAACCGCGGTACGATTTGAGTCAGCCATGGATCGCAGCGCCAATTGGCGCAAGAATCCGATCTCATTTCGCATTTCCTCAATCAGAACGGTATACGCTTCTTTTGTGTCTGTAGACAATGGCGGCGGATAGTTTGCCGGCAGTATATCTCCTGTCGATTCCGCACCCAGGATCTGGTCCAGGATATGGAGTGGGTGGATGCCGAGTACTTCGGCGACCTGAACCAACCGGTCAATTGTAATGGCCGATTTACCGGATTCAAAATGCGCATAGGTGGATTGACAAACCCCGATGCTTTCGGCCATGAAATCCTGTGAAAATCCCATGTGCTCGCGTATCGCTCGAAATACGCGCCCGGTTTTATGTGAATAATGCATAAGAATATGTTTTCAGTCGATGAAGTATTGATAATATCGATAGGAAATTAAGGATTTTTCCTTCAATTTTGTCAGACCAGGGATAGATTATTTGATGCGACAACCGTTTTTCCAAACATCCGACCAGGGATGGAGAATTGGAAAACGTGTCACCAGTGAAAACAACAATCATATTATTGCTAATCACCCAAGTATGCCTGGGTCCGGTCTATGGACAGGCTCCGGCATCGTCGGATCCTGTGCTGGAAGGCAGCAAACTGATCGTGGAATTGGTCAAGGTGTTCAGCAGCCGCAAGGAGCAGGCGAAGGATGCGGGCTGTAAAGGCCGGTATGCAGACCTGTGCGTGGAGAATCGGACGGCGGGCTCGATCATGGTGGTGCTCGAGGCGCTGGAAGGTGGAGAGAAGCGGGAACTGATCATCATGCCCTCCGGAAAAGAATGCTGCCTCCAGTTGGGAACCGGGGTATGGACGTATGACTTGCGCATGACCGGGTCCATGATCTCCATGCGGAAAGGCGACCTGCGCATTGAAGGGTGTCAAAACCTGTCCATGCAGGTCAAATGAATGGCTATGCGCTGACGGATCACGGATCCGTTGGTTAATCATAACAGCGGGCTACCGAAACCGCTTGAAAAAGAAGTAGGAGGGAGGGTTCCGATTCGCCCGTAAAGGAGGTAGGAGAAAATCAGTTGGAAATGAAAAACTTCATCTTGTTGGTAATTTTAGCTATGTGCTGTAATTTCAGTTCGGCACAAACAAAGGTTTTTGACTTCAATGACTTTGCACAATCTTCCGCTCAATTAGCGGGCACAACAACCGGTCAGTTGGTCAATCTGCAGGTCCTTGATTTTAACGGCCGAATTTTTGTAAAAGCCCGATTCCAGAATCCGGGAGGATCAGTTACAGTTGGACAAGAATACCAGAAAGGAGGTCCTGGTGCTGATGGCGACTGGATCCCCATTGGGTTGACCATTACATGCACAGGTGTCAAATGCAGCGAATGTGACCTGGAGGGATTACCAAATCCAGAAAATGTTTGGTGCAATTGTGTTCGAAGAGTGGATGATACCGGCTATTGTAATATGACCAAGTCTACTTCGGTCGGGAAGTAAGTTATTTACCCAGGTGCTGAAGGAAGGATTTCCCTCGGCACCTGGTTTTCAGAGCAGTAATTTTTTTTACTATGAAAGCAATATTTATGGCATTCGGAATGCTGACATGTTGTTATTTGCCAGCTCAGCATCCGGTATACGAACAGTATCTCAAAGCGCGAAACCAATATGCAGCTATTTCGTACAAGATCAATCTGAGTCATCTTGCTTTTGGCGATACAGTGCCTGCCCGGTATGAGGAAATGGTTTTTCTGAAGCGAGACACAACGGATTCTTTATTCTCCGGGAAAGTACTGATCCAAAGTGATTCGATTTGGCTGGGATATGATGGTCAGCGAATATTCAGGGCGAACCCTCAACGATCAGAATTAATCATTGCTGACGCATCCTTGAATCCAGGGATCTATATAAAATCCACAGGGTATGGAAATTTACTCGATGATTTCTTTTTAAATGACAGGGATTTCATCAGTTATCTGCTTGAAAGTGAAAAGTACAAGTCGACTGTTCGGGATACGATGCTCGATGGTAGGTCATCATGGTATATTTCCTCCAGATTGCCGGATGAAGGAGAATTTATCAATCAAAGGTTTGGAGTGGCTATCGACATGGAGAATCATCATCTGGCATGGAAAAGATACGAGGTCGAATTCCAGGAAAACTGGCAAATTACGGACTGGAAATATTCAGAGGTGCGGTATTTGAATGATTATACGTTTTCATTGTTTGATTCATCTAACTTATTGACCTTTCAGCATGTCCAGGATTTGGGTATACCTGAAAGTAGAGAACCAGATAGCTTGCAAACTAAAATACATGAACTTACCGGTAGCCTAATCGGCAGTAGTGATAGTTTGTCTCTTTCCGGAATCAAATCAGAATATATCCTTTTGGATTTTTGGTATAGCAGCTGTTATCCCTGCATTAAAAGCATACCGATAGTTAATGAGATTAATCTTAAGTTAAAGGATCGGGATGTCTTTGTATTGGGTATCAATCCAATTGATAATGAGATCCGCGATCGTGCGCGTATTGAACGATTTCTGCGAAATAATCCAATGACCTACCCAACCATATTACTGGATAAGGCGAAAAGTGATACTTTAAATATTCCCGGCTATCCCACGCTGTTATTGTTGAATGGCACGAGACAGATCATCTACTCGCATACTGGATTCAATCCCGCCTTATTAGAAGAGATCGTTAAGGCTATTGAAGGAAATAATTAAAAGAATGAAAAATATTTTCAAGTCAAGTAAATGTCAGTATTTGCAACAAAGTAAAATTTAATCTTCCTTGACAAAGGACTGCAAATTGAATTTGCTGTCTAATGATGATGCCCCGCATGCCCATCCTTCTGGAATAACACCTGCTGATACGGTAGTGAACGAGGCTTTCCTGCTTCCTGAACGAGTTCGTACGCTTTGTTGATCTCCAGATTGGTGAATGTCTCCGGTTCGCATCCGGCGCAAGGCCAATGAACCACCACTTTGTTGATTTTGGTCGCCTTGCGCAACCCAACCTCCAGGTCCAGACTATTACCGCCAAACGACGCCCCGGACGTCACCGTACGCGCAATCATACGCTCCTGACCAGCTTCTTCAACAAACAAACTGACCCGTGCCCCGATTGCGGGCCGATTGGCTGTTGTGCCTTCCATTTTGAGTATCACCCAATTGTTTTTTTCGTGATTCGGATTCTCAAACAGGCAGTTGTAAAACCCATCCCCATCATAGGCGCCGCCGATCTCCACAAAAATATCCTCGTCACCATCATGATCCAGGTCGCCGAACCCGACGCCATGGCCTTTCTGCACATTGGCGAATCCGCCCACATAACTCACATCTTCAAATCGTTTTCCGTCTATATTCAAATACATCTTATTCGGGACGATGCTTTGAAACGCGGGATTTCCCGTTCCAACATAAAAATCCAGAAACCCATCCACATTAATATCCCCAAAGTTGCAGCCCATGGCAAAGATCACTTCATTGAGCCCCATCTGCTGTCCCACTTCTTCAAATCGCATATCTCCTTTATTCAAATACAATTTGGGCAGCATCTGCACATCCGGTTTCCCCAGGTGGCTTTCCATCCACAGGGTAGCCGGTGTGCCGTCAACGGCATAGGCCGAAACGAACAAGTCTTCCCAACCATCATTATTGACATCAAAATTCCAGCAGGGAAAACTCCTGACCGGATCGCCAACGCCAACTGAAGGATCCGCCTCTTTAAACGTCGCTGGTCCGGATTGCCCCTGGTTAATGAAAAGTGGATTCAACGAGGAAAGTGCAGACAGGTAGATATCCGGATACAGATCATTGTTAATGTCGGCAGCCACGCACCCTTTGAAAAAGGAGTCCTTCAGCAAACCCGATTTGGCCGAGTGATATTTGAACGTGCCGTCCTGTTGATTGAGATACAGGTCGATCCCGTATTTTTTTGCACCATTGGGCAGCGTTTCATTTGCAATCACGAGATCAAGCCAGCCATCGAGGTTGAAATCCGCCCATGCTGAAGTTTGCGTCGGTGTATGTTTCGTCAATCCGGCCTGAAGCGTGACATCCACAAAGGATCCCTTGCCGGTATTCATCAGGAGTGTATTGGGAATTTCACCCTGGTCCATATACCAGCCGCCCCGCATCAGGTACAGGTCGAGCCAGCCGTCATTGTTGAAATCGGTCTGATTGATATTCAGCGCCCCGACATGCCCCTCCAGACCATAGGCCCTGGTCTGGTCTGAGAATGATCCGTCACCATTATTCATAAAAAACGTCAGGCCTTCCTTGTGACTCCAGGAGGATACGACAATGTCGAGCCACCCGTCATTCGTGAAATCGTCCACGATTGCTCCTCCCGCCAGGCTTAGGGTATTCAAGCCAAGCGGTGCCGCGATCTCTTCAAAGCGCGGAAAAGAATAGGTATTTGTAAACCATGCCGGGTCGATCCTGAATTTTTCAGGTACACCCTCCGGGTATCGGCCCAGGGTCATATGCGCCAGGTTGTACAGATACCGGGTCTCCAGGTCATTTGGGAATTCAGCCAGGCAGCTCGCATATACCTTGATGGCATTTTGCGAACCAAATGTCAATTGATGCACCCCTTCACCCTGGATCGGCAGAAAACAGGATTCGTGATTATGATGCTGGAGGCAATTCTCAATCTCCCCGTGCCGCATAAACGCGATCCCGATCAGGGAGTAGAGATACTGCCGCATTTCAGGCGTCATCGGGATCTGGCTATTGGTGATGATCCTGTTGATATCGGCAAACATCTGGATAGCTTCCTTTGTCTTGCCCTGCTTTAATACTTCATGGGCATATTCGAGGTAAATGTTGAGCCGCTTTGCCGGATCGGATTCCTGCTCCATTTTGGCTTTTATGAGGGCAGCCCGACGATCATTGAAGGCATAGGTGACCTGCATATGATCCATTTTGGCGTAGGCTTCCTGCACCCGGATCCGCGTATCTGATTGCGGGTTGGTCTCGTGGCCAGGCTCCTTTTGGCAGGAAACAATGAGGACGGCAAGTCCATAAACTATCAATTGCACAGAAAGCGTCGGCATCATCATTGGTGCAAAGATAGATCAGCCAGAAGGTTTACATTTAACGCGAAAACGCTAATGCCTAACCCATTTGAGTCGTCCTAACCCAGCAGCAGCATGAACTCCATCGATACCTTCAATGAATACCGTCAGCGGATGAATGACCTGATCCTGTCCCATGACAATAAGGTCATCAAACGGTTTTTCAGCCTCGATAACCAGACGTACGAGGATGGCGCCCTCTCCGAGACGACCAAGGAGCTGCTCGGGCTGGTGGCGTCTATGGTGCTCGCTGTGATGACTGTATCAAGTA
>AERA01032211.1_pt1 | contig 11094 bp, 5 predicted proteins | sample 267968 | NCBI WGS metagenome assembly AERA01 (sample SAMN02954363, study PRJNA61401) | activated sludge metagenome | biome: terrestrial; feature: wastewater treatment plant; material: activated biomass; isolation source: activated biomass of an industrial wastewater treatment plant | reverse complement strand
GAAATCAACGGACAGTTATCAGATACATCCGGTACACCGTCATTATCATCATCCGTATCGCAGGCATCACCCATGCCATCCATATCATTGTCAGCCTGGTTGGCATTGGCAATGAGCGGACAGTTGTCGGAAGTATCCGGCACACCATCATTATCATCATCCGGGTCGCACGGATTGCCGAGGCCGTCGTTGTCGTTATCAGCCTGGCCTGGATTTGAAATGAACGGACAATTATCAGATACATCCGGCACGCCATCATTGTCATCATCTGTGTCGCACGCGTCGCCCATGCCGTCCATGTCATTATCGGCTTGCCCGGGATTGGAGACGAATTGACAGTTATCCGATGCATCGGGAACGCCATCGTTGTCATCATCCGGGTCGCACGGATTACCGAGGCCGTCGTTGTCATTATCGGCTTGTCCTGGATTTGAAATAAATGGGCAATTGTCAGTTACATCGGGGACACCATCGTTATCATCGTCCGGATCACACGCGTCACCCATGCCGTCATTGTCATTATCCTCCTGGCCCGGATTGGGATGGTTCGGGCAATTGTCTTCGCTGTTGGGAATGCCGTCATTATCATCATCCGGTTCAAGGTCTTCATCGAGAACGACGGTGATATTCAGGGTGACGGCATTGCATCCGGGTGCTGGTGATTGAAAGGAGGCTTCATAATTGTATGTGCCTTCACCGTAGCCGGATACATCCGTCATCGTATTGGTGGCCGGATTGAAATCACCGATGTTGGTGCTGGTGCCTGGTGCGTACAGTTTATTATTGACCATCGTCACCGAGTAGGGAGGCCCGCCGATGTAGAACGGATTCACAGTACCACCCGGCCATGTGGCCACAGGTACCAGGATGATTTCATTGTTGGTGATATCAGACGGATCGAATCCTTCATTCATGTCCCGGATCAACCCATTATTGGCAAATGAGCCATTGACAATATGCGTTGCGGTGGATGCATTGAGGAATAAACCATGATTGGTGAACAGTCCTTCGTCAAATTCAAATAGGCCCGCCGTCCGGAACGTGGCACAACCGTTATTCGTAAACGTACCGCCGTTCAGGCATTGATATCCATTGGTGACGCCATTGAGATTGGTGAACCCGCTGTTGATAAATATGCCGTTGTTTCGGAGCGCAAAGAGATCAATGCCGGGGCCGATGACGATCGTGCCTTCATTTTCGATATCTCTTGCATTATCAATGCCGTAGTCATTGCAAAACTTGATATTGACAGTTGATAAGTCATCAATTTCAATAGTGCCATCGTTGAAAATACCGGAGAAACCTGCATTCTGAATATCAACGGTAGCACCGGCAACGAAGAAAACATCACCATAATTTGCGAATGCATTTTTATCGATCCCTGTGATGATTTCAAGGTGTCCCTTGAAGATCATCTCGTCATCATTTCGAAAGGCCGCATTAACTACATTTCTGACGATCACGGTTCCGTTTACCCCCACATTGAATTCTCCACCGGCCTGGTTCCGGATCCCAAGGTTGTTGGTGTTGTCGACGATGATCGTTCCCTCGCAGTTAATCGTACTGCTGTTGAGAATACCTGAGCCGGTGATATTCATGACATTCAGTGCACTGCCGGCTTCCATTTCCAGGTGCCCCCCGGAATTGATTTCGAGCGTTGAACTGAGTTTTGTCGGAAAAAAATTGCCGCCCTGGGGTGCGCCCGGGATAAAGATGTGGTCATTGGCATCCGGGATCAGGTTGTTCAGTTTGGCCCAGTTGGTATGCTTGTTCCAGTCGACGTTCTGATCGCAGCCGGTCCAAACGATTTCGTTAAAGCCAACTTCTGATATGCCATTGTTCGTATTGATCGCGAAGGTGCCGGCATCGCGAATGATGATGCCGTCATTCCTGTCAATATTCGATGCGATATTCTTGGTGTGCAGGAGTACGCCATAGTTTTTGAAGCTCGGCCCATTAAAATCACCATCGATGGTTTCACAACGGCCACAGACAGAATTGATAAAAGAACCTCCGCTCGAAGCAATAAAGTCATTGGCCAGGTTGGTGTTGTTGACGATCAGGCCATTATTGGTAAAGGTGCCGCTGAGGTTATCAATGGCCCGGAAATCAACGGTGGCGTTGAATTCGATGACGCTGTTATTGGTAAAAAAGGCGCCGGCGCGGTTCCAGATCCCGGATTCGTCGATTCCACCTCCAATGTCAATGGCGCCATTGTTGGTGATCGTTCCGAAATTCAGAATGCCCTGACCTTCCGTTCCCGCACCACCGGCTCCGGAAATATTAATGGCGCCGCTAGTCGCTACGGTGATGGTGCCACTGTTTTCAATACCGTCTTTTGTGGCATTACCCTGCACATTGAGTGTGCCACTGATATTGAGGGTTCCGGCCGGAATCTCGAGATATCGACAGGTGCCGGTTGCATTCGTCGCGATTGTGACGACATCGCCGCTATTGACTATTCGCACGCCATGCGAAGAGGTGGGGATCACGCCCAGGCTCCATTTCGCCGCATTATGCCAGACGCCATTGCCCCCCAGCCAGGTATTGATACTGGTTTGAGCCGATAAACTAAAGGAAAAAAAGGCGAGAATAAGTGTAACGATACAGTTCTTCATGGCTGAAATGGGATTGCGGGAAGCAATTCAAGATTCAGCCAAAAGTATTTTCATCAGGATGGGTGAGCATCACCCTTTAGTGTGAGAGTATGAGAGCATGAAAGCGTGAGCAGCGGGAAATACCATTAAGTGAAAGGAAAGAATTCAAGACAGCGGCGTAGTTGCCGGGCTTGCCCCGGCAATATTCCTTTATTACGATCGATCAAAAGGTTAGGGCGTAGTTGCCGGGCTAGCCCTGGCAATGACAGGAGAAAAGAGAAACGAAATCTCCTCCTCCCCTGGGTGAGGTTGGGTGGGGGAATCGTAATAATTCTTTTCTAATTGCGCGTTCATCCCCCGGCCCCCTTCAAAGGGGGAGAAAATCCTCCTTTTAGATTCTTCAGTGCAATTTATAAATACATTCTGCCGGATAATGATGGCACAATTCGAACCTCAAAGTTTTGTTGTTTTACCTATAAGCTATGTATGTGAATGATAAAGCCATAAAGTGAAGCCTGTTCCCCTTCGAAGTGGGTCGGGGGGATGAGTCGATTACTAATCACCGATCACCGGCTGCTGTGAAGCGGGAGACCGCTTAAAGAAAACAAACCCATTCTCACGCCCGATCTCCTCAAACGTCCCTCGCGCACGCAATTGATGAGCCTTGTTGATCTTCGTCACGACATACACATCCTTGTCGATTTCGTCGCTGCCCAACAACCATTCCCGGATGTGGCTTTGGGGATGCTGATCCGTAGCAGGGCGCTGGAAGTAGAAGAGGTGGGCGTAGCTTTTAAAGGCATCCGTAGTGGCATAGACATCCTGTCCCCGAAGCCGTTCAAAAAAAGCGATGGCCGGTCGCTGGGAATAGCCTTCGATTTTTTTGATAAAGAAGATCAGTGTTAAAAAAATAAATACCGCATTGCCCATAAAGAGAATTGACGTTGCGCGGGAAAAATTTTGCTTTCTGAATAAAATAAATGTCCAGATCAGAACACCCAGAAGCAGGATGCCTGGTATGATCTCCAGTCCAGTCCAGTTGATGTCGGCGTCCAGATTCGCAACGGCAAACGGGTCATCAAATAGCGGTTTGATCATCTCCGGATGCATCGCTATAAATGGAAGCGAGACAGTAGCCAGGACAAACAGGCCTCCGATCACCCCCAGCCCGATATAGGCCCAGCGCGGGATCTGTATTTCTTTCCGGATCACCTTGTACAAGGTCAGCGCGGCGAGATAGGTCAGTGGAAAATACACCATGGAGGAGTAGTGCACAATCTTGGACTGCACGATGGTAAACAGGATCAATACCACCCAGAACAGGATGATCATCCATTTTCTGAAATTGCGCTGGTACGCATATTCCTGTTCAATTTTAAATAAAGCCCGGATCGCGAAAATCGAGGCCGGAAAACAACCGACCAGGTTGATCGCAAAGTGATACCCGGGGAAGCCCACATGTCCGGCATCCGGCGTGCTGAAGAGTTTGTATTGGTATTTGGTAAACTCCACCACAAACCACGGCCCGTTTTTCAATGTCTCCAGGCCATACCAGCCCAGTGTGACCAATGAAGTGGCCAGGGTGAAAAACAGGAACTGGGGTACGCTGACATAAAACCGGAACCGCTCCAGCACCCAATACACAAAGAGACAAAGGCCGAGAATGATAAAGGCCGTCTGCCCTTTGGTGATCATCCCGAATCCGAGGACAAATCCACCCATAAACAGGTAGAACATCGGCGACCGCTGCAGCTGGATCGCTTCATACTTTTCCTTTTTCCAGAAAAACAGGATGAATCCATACAGCCCGCCAAAGATGAACAGGTTGAACCAGGGGTCAATGATCCCGGATTTGAAATACAGAAATGGTAACACAGAACCCAAATACGCCAACGCCCAAAGCACACCGAACGATTTGTCATATAACCGTTTTCCGATCAGATACAGGATGATCAGCGTCACCACACCACATATCGCATTTGGAAACCGCGCCGCATATTCACCTACGCCAAACGCATGCATCGAGATCACCTGCAACCAGAAAAAGAATGGCGGTTTTTCCCAGAACGGTTGGAAATTGACATGCACCCGCAGATAATCGCCCAGCACCATCATCTCCCGCGAGATCTCCGCAAAGTTGATCTCATCCCAGTCAAATAAATGAACACCCCCGAGGAATGGCAGGAAAAACAACGCCGCTACGATACCGATGATCGTGCAGTTCTTGGTATCGCTGTTGTCCTGGAAATATTTAATCAAATCCATTGGCCGGGGTAGGCTTTTTTAAAACACAGATTTCACAGATTAATGGTTAGGATGATTCCGCAGATTTGGGAAGAATGATCTGTGAAAATTTTAATAAAAGTATCTGTGCAATCCTTGTGGTGAGCGGAGTCGAACCATGTATTCCCTTTTACTTCTTGTTAAAGAAATTCAGTATCCGGCTGACGAAATCATCATTGATCCCGAACCGTCGTTTCACCCGCGTATACAACCCCAGCACCTCCTTGTCCAGCCAGATGAAAATGGATTTAAATCCATCCTTGGGTCGGGCCCGGTAATTCGTGGTATGGAGTTTTGGCGTGACCGCCTCTTCCGTGTAATAGTATAGCGCGATCGATTTGCGGCTTTCGTCCTCCGGGCAGGTTAACGGGTCTGGCACACCATGGAAGGAATCCTCATCCGTATTGAAAAAGACACATCGGTTGAATAGCGGTGGAATGCTTTGTACGCAGGATTTCATATCCCTTGACCACAATTCCAGGTTGCCGCCATAGGTGTCCTGCCAGTCTTTGTTGACATATAATAACAGGTTGACCCGGCGTCTCCAGTTTTTCTTGTGTGGATGTACTGAAAAGTCAGCGTGGATGTTCAGAAAGCCGCCCTTCAGGCTTTGATGCAAGCCACCACCTTCCAGTGTATCATCAGCTTTCAGGTTGGGAATGCCAGTGAGTTCACTGACGAAATCGAGAAATGCCGGGGTGCTGAATTCCGCAATGACATCCTGGATGGATTGAGGCAGGAGTGCGAGCTTGTTCAGGCCGTGCTTTTTCTCATTGACATGCACATAATGGATCCAGCCTGCATCTTTTACCCGGGGAAAGTCATTCCACAGGGTGTTGATCATGTCGGTCGCGATGAAATCATCCAGCATGATGTGCGGGTATGGATTCGCATCCCGATATTTTTCCTTTAAACCAGGCAACCGGGCCGACCAGCCTGCATAATCAAAGATCTTGCTGGTGCGGGATGTAACGGGCTTATTTGCAAGGACTTCAGTCACCATTCGTCAGGTTCGGGTCAAACGGGGCCGCAAGATACGGGATGTCAACCGGATTTTGCCTTATCTTCCAATGCAGACGCTATGGGTATTTGGACAAGTCGGCTGGGGGTAATACTGGGAGTGGCTTTCGCAGCCGGAGGCCTTCAGAGTCAAACCAATGCCGACACCGCATTGATCCGTGCCTGGGTCGATACAGCCTGGGATGTGCGGTTCAGCGACATGGATAAATCCCTGGCCCTCGCGCACAAAATCCTCTCGGCGTCATCCGATTATTACTATGGCCGTATCAACGGTGTCCAATTGATCGGAGAGTCTCACTATATGCATAGCCGGCTCGATAGCGCCATTTCCTGGTATCAGCGTGCGCTTGACATGTCCAGGAAACATCGCGATGTCAGGGAAACGGCCAACAACCTCACTTCGCTGGCCACGCTCTATGCGGATGTGGGCTTGAGAGACTCATCGCTCGCGTACCATCATCGCGCCCTGGAGATGTACGAGGAAAGAGGTGATTCCTCCTCGATGGCCGATGCGTTGCTCCGGATCGGTTCGGTCCATAATTCCATGGGCCATCACGATGAAGCGCTTCGCGCCTATATGGCCTCCCTGGCGATCAGCGAGGCGATCAGGGATCATAATTTTATCGCTTACAACTATGGTTCAATCGCCATCATCCATGACAAGCAGGGTAACTATGAGAAAGCGGAAGAATATTTTTTCAAAGCGCTCGAAAAATTCAGGGAGACCGGACATATTCACGGCCAGTTGAGTGTGTACAACAATCTGGGCATCCTGTACAAAAACAAAAAGGAATATGAAAAATCGCGTGAAGCGTATGCCCAAACACTGAGATTATCGGATTCAACCGGATATGTGCAGGGAAAATTGTCAGCCTCCACGAATCTGGGTATCCTGAATATTGAGATGGGCTTTTTTGAAAACGCAATTCAGCACAGCACCATCGGTTTGCAACTCGCCGGAGAGACGAATCAGCCCGAATCCATGGCCGATAATCTGAATTCGATCGCCAGAGCCCATTTGGGCTTGCGGCAATACCAGTCGGCTTTGCCTTTTGCCCAACAGGCCTTGATCCTTGGAGAGGACGTGAAGTCGATGGAAAAACAACGCGATGCCCATCAGACTTTGTCGGGGATCTATGAAGGGATGCGCGCGTTTGATCTGAGCCTGCACCACTATAAATCGTATGCCACCTTGCGTGACAGCATTGGGAGCGCTGAGAAATCAAAACAGATCCAGGAGCTTCAAACCATCTACGAGACAGAGAAAAAAGACCGGGAGATTGCCTTGCTGGCCAAGAACGCCGAGATTGATCGCGTTCGGAAAACAAGGCTGTGGATTGGTTTGATCCTGAGCGTACTGGCAGGCGGGATACTCATTTACAGTCAATGGATACGTCGCACAAGAGACCGCAAAATATTATCACAGGAAAAGGAGATCGAACGCGAACGGCGCAAGTCAGCCGAACTGGAAACCGAAAAAATTGGACGCGAACTTGATTTCAAGAAAAAGGAACTGGCCGCCAAGGCGCTCCAGCTTGCCCGAAAAAATGAATTCCTTCAAGCCATCCACCAGGAAGTCGAATCTGTCCGGGACCAGGCTGCCGGTAATGTAGCCGAATCCACCCGGAAAATTTCCAGGAGGATCCGGATGGATATCGAATCCGAAGAGGATTGGGAGCAATTCCTCGCCAGCTTCCGCGAAGTCCACAGCGATTTCATGGAATACCTCCAGTATCAATACCCCGATATCACCAAAAGTGAGCTCCGCCTGGCCTGCCTCATGAAGATGAATCTCACGACTAAAGAGCAAGCCTCCCTCCTCAATGTCACCCCCGACGGCATCAAAAAAGCCCGCTACCGTCTCCGCAAAAAAATGGATCTCGACTCCGACATCGACATCCAGGAGCACCTCATCGCCCTGAAATGATCCGGGTATCCACATTCAGCCAGACTGTAGATTGATTTGTAATAGCCTATTTATCAGTCTCTTACGTTCTTACTCTCTTACTTTCTTACGTTCTTTTCAAGCTGTCTACCCTTTGTCCACCCCTATTTTTTGGAAGCCGTATTCCAACCCACCACATTTGCTCCCGTCAAGACCGGCACATCCGGAATTTTATTTACCACATTAAAATGCAACAGTATGAAACGGATCATCACCATCAGCATCCTTGGTCTCCTCTGGGTGGCCTGTAACAAGGATGGGGCAATCCCAATTGAAGACTACGACAACTACGACCAGGTGATTGAAGCCGGTGGTCCGGTAAGTGAGCCTCCGCCACCGAGTGAGGAAGCGCTGGATGAATCACTTGAAGATGGGGAACAAGGCGGTGAACTCTGGCGCTGCACGACCACTCGCTACAAGGTGGGCTACCAGGCAGGCGGGCAGAACGGTTTTCCGCAATTCAATCCCAATGCTTCAGTTATTTATCCGGGCTCATTACTCCAGGGGAAATCGCTCAATAAGGCCACGCCCGATGTCGTCGCTGTGGAACGCGCGGGCGGAACGATCTCAATCGATATCCTCGACGGCAGTCCGGTTTCTTCTTTTGAAGTCGACCAGGTGAAGAAGAGCACGATCACGGATGCGTCCAATGCCATTATTGCCGGATCGACCGGCACCATTCCGGCCAATATGGAATTCAGTTATGAGAAAGTGCAGAGCAAACAGCAAATGGCTGCGGCATTGAAAGTGGATTATCACACTGCATTTACAGAGGTGGAGGCCAAACTCTCGTTCAGTTCGGACAGGGAGTATAACCGCACTGTGGTCAACCTGACGCAGAGTTATTACACCATGAGCTATGATATCCCGACGTCCCTCGAACAGGTGTTTGCACCCAGTGTCACGCCTAAAGATCTCGCTCGTTACGTGGGCCATGATAATCCGGCTACATATATATCCGATGTGACCTATGGCCGGATCTATATGTTGTTGATCGAAACCACATCTTCGGAGACAGAAATGGATGCCGCGGTGAATGCTTCGTTCAACGGCGTGGTGGCCGGCGGCGGCGTTGAAGCCGAAGTCAATTACCTGGCCTCGCTGAAAAATCTGAAGATCAAATTATTTGCTTTTGGCGGTGAAGCCAGCTCCACGCTGCTGACCATTGCCAATGCCGGCAACCTGCAAACCCTGACCTCCTTGTTGGCCGAAAGTACTGATATCCGCACCGGGAAGCCGATTTCGTATGTGGTGCGTTCCGTGTACAACAATCAGATCGTCAAGGTGGGATTAAATACAGAATACGATGTGACGAATTGTGAGCCCCTGAATCCCAACGGCGCGCCGCCGCCCTATATGGAACACTGGGCTGGGATGTTGTTGACATTTGGGCCGATTGGAGCGGCTACGACACTCAACGGAGCAGATGAGTTTTTACTGATCGATAAGGCCACCGGACGCAAATGCCTGATCTCAAAGGATGGGAAATTTGAAGGGCCATTCGATATTGACCAGTTGGGTACCGAACCCTGCCCGCTTGACAACATTGGTGCCGCAGCGTATGTGGAAGGCACATCGACCGTGGGCACCATCATGTTTTTTGATGAAAAGGGGATCAATCTCACCTATTATGATGTACCCACAGGGAAATGGGGCCATAAAACCAGTGTGGCGGAATGGGGTGAGGGACTTTTCCCCTTCAATTTGAAAGGCATCAGCGCTGCCATGAATTACGGGGTGGAGGCAGATCCGTACCTGCCGAATTATTTTACGAATCTCCGCGCATTTTTTGAGGCGGATTCAGAACGCTATTGTATTTATCACAACAAGTCCAGTTCGTCATTTGATTCACCGCGACATATTGATGGTTTAGTATTGAATCAGAAATATCCCCTCGAAGGCGTCGGCGCTGCCATCGGGTTCAAGCTGGGTCAGCAACGGTTTTGGCTGATGTTCAATGAGGCAGGCGACCGGTATGTCATTGTCGTGGATGCATGGAATGACTATTACACCGGACCGTTCCGAATTTAGTGGGGATCCGGTGGGCTGATAAGACGGGATTTGATTGTGTCCGAATCACCATACTGTTGTGGCGAGGCTGCGTTTTGCGGTCTCGCCACAATTTTTCGTATATTCGAAAAAAACCGACCTGTTATGAAAAAACTGTTTCCCGCTCTGGATTATTGCTGTATTCATGATTCTGTCGCTTCCAGCCTGTGAGCAGGCCGGCGGCGGCGAAGCTGCAGCAGAGATTAACCTCGATTCTGTGAAAGCAGAAATCCAGGCACTTGAAGACGGCTACGCGGCCGCGATGAATGCCAATAATGTAGATGGCGTTATGACTTATTACGCGGAAGATGCGCAAAGCCTGGGTGATGATGAACCGACCAGGGTCGGCAAAGCCGCCATTCGCGCCAGCATTGAAGCGGGTATGGCGAGTGATACCTTGGGCTACACGGTTTCATACGCGGTGACAGATGTCTGGGCCTGCGGCGATATGGCTGTTGAAACTGGCACTTCTACCGTCAAGAATAAAGACGGCAATGTCGTTGAAACCGGAAAGTACATGGTGCTCTTCGAAAAACGCGATGGTAAGTATGTCGCTATCCGCGAAATGTACAATGAAGATGCCGATGATGATGACGACGAAGCAGAAGGGGATGACGCTGAAGAATAATCTCACCAGTTGAGATATTCAACAAGGATAATTTTAATTTGCATAAGCGTGCGGGCCTGGTTCGCACGCTTTTTTTATAGCAGGTATTCGCGATTTCCTTAAAGATGTAAGCGTTGAAAGAGGAAAAGGGAATCAGGAAATGTGAGCATTTGTTAATGTGAGAATGAAGGAGCGATGATTGTGTGCTTGTAAACTTGTCATCCCCCCAGCCCCCTTCAAAGGGGGAGAAAATCCTGCTGTTTTGACCCGTAAATGCAAACTAGAAATTCATTCTACGGGGTAATGATGGCACAATTTCAATCTTCAAGGTTTTTGTTTTATCCCCTAATAACTTTATTTATGAATAATACCTCCATGAAGTGAAATTTGCTCCCCCTTCGAAGGGGTCGGGGGGATGAACCGATTACTGATTACCGATTACTTATTTTTTCCAACTGCTCCACGCCATATCATTCCTCCCGGACATAAGCGCTCAACCGCGCCGCCTTCCTCGCCGGCAACCAGGCCGCCAATGTCCCAATCAAAAAAACGGTGATGCCCACAATGACCACATCCATCCACCGCATAGCGAT